>Ga0207696_1000845_pt1 | contig 19435 bp, 16 predicted proteins | sample KBSS54metaG_FD_184403 | JGI IMG/M metagenome (GOLD analysis project Ga0207696, IMG submission 184403) | Switchgrass rhizosphere microbial communities from Kellogg Biological Station, Michigan, USA - KBS S5-4 metaG (SPAdes) (version 2) | ecosystem: Host-associated > Plants > Roots > Rhizosphere >...
GTAACGTTAGCGCGCGCAGAAAACCGGGATTGCTGGCGGAATGAGCAAACGGACGGCGATGTAGTGAATCTCACGGCCTGTTTGCGCTATACTGCGCGCCGCTGTCCTCTTAGTTAAATGGATATAACGAGCCCCTCCTAAGGGCTAGTTGCAGGTTCGATTCCTGCAGGGGACACCAAATGCTAGTCTCTCAACGTATTTCAAAGTCTACTTTACCCATTCCATTCAGTCACTTAACTCATCTTGATAGTCCACCTGCGTCTCCAGCGGGCTCACAAAATCCACAGTGTCATGTTGGTACAATTGTTGGTATGTTTGGTTCGATAATGCAGATACCATCAGTCGGGGATTTTTACTATGCCGCTCACTGAGTTAAAGGTAAGAAATGCTAAGGCTGCTGTGAAGCCGGTCAAAATGACAGACGGTAATGGTATGCATCTTTTGATTACCCCACACGGTTCCAAATACTGGCGTTTTCAATATCGCTTTGGTAGCAAACAAAAGATTCTTGCTCTCGGTGTTTATCCTGAGGTCACGTTATCGGAAGCCCGGCGCAGAAGAGACGAAGCAAGGCAACTCGTGGCAAATGGCGTTGATCCAAGTGAAAAACGCAAAGCTGATAAGGTCGAGATCAAAGGGCTGCTGACATTTGAAAAGGTTGCACGAGACTGGCATTCCAGTAACAGAACCTGGTCGGAAAACCACAGAACTACTGTGTTAAGCAGTCTTGAAAGTCATTTATTCCCTATTATTGGCAATCGTAATATCACAGAACTCAAAACCCGTGACTTACTGATTCCACTAAAAAGGGCTGAAGCAACAGGTCACCTCGAACTCGCTTCACGTCTTCAACAACGCATAACTGCGATCATGAGATATGCTGTCCACAATGCATTGATTGAGCAAAATCCTGCCTATGACCTCGCTGGTGCTGTAATTTCTAAAAAAAGTATTCACCGCCCTGCCCTTTCTTTAGAACGGCTACCAGAGCTCATGCAACGCATTGAAGCTTACAGAGGCAAAGGCATAACACAGATTGCGACCCAGCTTACACTCCTGACATTTGTACGTTCGAGTGAATTAAGATTTGCACGTTGGTCAGAAGTAGATTTCAAAAACTCACTATGGACTATACCCGCAGAGCGAGAAGCACTCACTGGGGTTAGATATTCAGCAAGAGGTGCAAAAATGAAAAGCCCTCATCTGGTGCCTTTAAGTAAACAAGCTAAAAAATTGTTGTTACAGCTACATGCAATCAGTGGTGGCAAAGACCTCATGTTCATCGGATTTAGTAATGACGACAAACCGATCAGTGAAAACACTGTCAACAAAGCCCTTAGAACCATGGGATACAATACCCAAACTGAAGTTTGTGGGCATGGTTTCAGGACTATGGCTTGCAGTGCACTGATTGAATCTGGGCTTTGGTCAAGAGACGCTGTAGAGCGACAAATGAGCCATCAAGAGCGTAACAGCGTTAGGGCAGCTTACATTCATAAAGCACAGCATTTGGAAGAGCGAAAACTGATGTTGCAGTGGTGGGCTGACTATCTGGAAGCTTGTAAAGAAGAAGCACAAACACCTTTTTACTTCTCAAAAAAATCCCATTCTACAGGGACGTAATTTTTTGTGGATAGTTTTTAATTAATAAGCATAAAACACTTAGAGTTACTAAATTCTAATTCAGACAGTTATTCTTCCTGCACCATAAAATACATCAAAAAGGTCAGGATATTTTTCTTCTTTTCCAAATATCAACTCATGTCTTACCTGCTGGTGCAGATTTATAACCATAGATTCAAAGCTTGGATAGTTTATATTCAAATCTCTCGAAGCCTTACTTTTTAAATTGTTAGCTAATTCAATTGCTGTTTGGTTCATTGAGAGCGATAAATTTAGTGCTGCAACACCAGCCGCTACCGCGCAAGCTCCGCTTGTGCCTTTAAAATTATGCGTATATTTCTTCAGGTCTGCGGAGAGCGTAGTAAGACCTAAGTTTTTAATTTCTCCATTTGAAGAATAGGCATCATGTGATGGAGCACAAAGATCAATACCAGGTCCAAAACAAGAATAAGATGCTTTCCCATAAAAAGGGCTAATAGCTGATACAACTAATACATTGCTGAGAGTACTTAGATTATTGCTAAAATGAGATGAAAACTTCAGTTCACCATTAATATTTTGTGAGTATACTATCTTCTTATCCCCGTCATAGTTAATAGGGCAATTACTATTACCAGCTGACCACAAAAAAAGCACGCCTTTACCTCTTCTCCCTCCTTGAGAGGATAAAGAAGAGATCAAATCAATACTTTCATTATTAAGAATAAAATCAGGAAGCTTTGACCATGTATTTACGAATATATCAATTTTATCCGAGAGAGCCTTAACAAACTGCTGAAATCCAGATTGGTTTATGATAAATCTGTTATCGTAAGGCCATCGGATCGGTAAAATCTTTACCGTAGGGGCAATACCTACAGGAAGGCTATTGCTCAATGGCCCAGCTATCAGACCACAAATTGCCGTTCCGTGCTTGAATTTATCAGAGAAAACTCTATCAGCTTTCGATTTGTCTTTAGTAATATTAAGCTTACCGTTTTCAATGTAAGTAAATGCTTCAATATTATCTGAGTAATCATTACTAAAATTGTCAATCAAACACCCATCATCAGCTACTGCAACAACTATGTCACTATCACCAAAAGACTGATTTGAATTCCAATAATATTCAGCATTAACTGAACATAAAGAGCCTGATGTAAAAGAGGGATGCTTACCATGCAAGTGCCATTGGTGATCATAAAGAAGATTATCTTTTAAAAGAGAATTAAGGGCATCAAATGATTTCACTGAGCATCCTCCAGAGATACAGTTTCATTTTCCCAATGCTGTTTATATTCTTTACAACTTATCAAAAGTTCATGGTGCTTCCCTTCCGCGAATACACTACCATTTTTTATGAAAATCACTTTATCCATATCATTAATGATATCAACACTATGAGATATACATATTACTGTTTTATTCGAAAAAAAGTTTTTGAGATTTTCCAAAACTTTCGCTTTGGTATTTGGATCTAATGCTGAAGTTACTTCATCAAGTAAGAGAACATTATGTTTTTTAATTAAACCACGAGCTATATTTAACCTCTGCAATTGCCCACCCGACAAAGTAGAACCTTTATTCCCAATTTTTGTATTTAAAAGAGAGGTGAAACTTTCTTTTTCATTCATAAGGTCTTGCAAACAAACCGAACTCAGAACATGCTCAATTTCATTAATAGATAAGCTTTCCTTAGAAGTGCAAATATTATACAAAACCGTATCATCAAAGAAATTTGCGTCCTGAGATACATATGAAATGTTCTCTCTTAGACTTGAGGTATTGAAATCATCCAATTCAGATGTATTAATCAATATAGAGCCATGACTTTCATAATCATATAAACCTAATAATAACTTTAAAATAGTTGATTTCCCACACCCTGTAGCACCGACTAAACCTACCTTTTCTCCTTTTTTAATTTTGAAGTTAATTTCTTTCAGGACCAACTTTTCGCCGTGTTTCATTGAGACGTTTTTAAACTCAATCAATTCGATATTATTTAGACAGTGACAACCTTCTTTTTCTTTTTCATTCTTTATCAGTGTGTTTAAGCTTGTATTGAATAAAGCATATGCACGAAACAAGGCAGTAAATTGGTCCATTAATGTCGAAAAAAGTCCCTCTAGCTTAAATATCAATGCGTACACAACAGCCACTTCACCTGAAGAAATACCTTTTGAAATCCATAGAAACAAGATCATCAGTGTTATGATAGCCATTATGAGTGAACTTGTAATAATCATTATCGTCTCTGATCTCGTAATTGACCTTAAATACAAAGCAGATTTATTTATAAAATCCTTTAGTGAAACCACTATCCTGTTAGATTCATTTACATCATTGTATTTAGAAAATAACTTCAGAGTTAAAACGTTATTGAAACTATCGCTAATTACTCCATTGACGTTCACGGATTGATTTGCCGACTCACGAGCTAGTTGTTTTGTTTTAGGAACATAAACTTTAGCAATAAAGAAAATCGCGAGCATCCACGTGAAAATTGGAGCAAGCAAATACAGGTTAATCGACGCCATAACAGAGAAGGAGAATATAAAAAAAGCGGTTGTAACCCAAATATTCTGGAAGAACAGAGAAGACATTTCATTGACAGCCTGACCAGCCTGCCAAATAGAAGATGTTATTTTACCAGGATTATTACTGTCAAAAAAAGCCATCTTATTTTTCAAGGTTTCTTTGTAGAGCTGAACTCGAACTAATGCACTTAATTTCGAGTAAACTGCTTGATTTATTGTTAGTAAATTTAAGCACCTTAATAGAGGCCTAATAAACAAAAGCATTGCCAAGAAAAGAATAATAAAAATTTGGTTATCGCTTAATGCTTTAATGATAGTATCGCGATCCCGACTAACCTCACTAATCAGATCAACAAGCTTTCCTGAAGAGTGAATTATAAAAACCTCACAACCAGAACATAATAAACCAAGTATGAAAAGTGAAGAAGCTAAAATCTTATGATCTAATGCAAGTTTAAGTAACACTCTTACAGAATTCTTTTCTTTTAGAAAACCATTATCCTCTTCAAATGGCTTAATAAAGCTCTCGAATTTTTTTAAAATAGAAGTTAGCATTTTCTATCCTTATTTAAGCAACAGCGCATAAGCGCTGTTGCTTATCCCTATTGATAATTAAGACCTCATTTAGAAGTGTCCACCAACACCCGGTCCGCCACCACCAGCGCCTACGGCACAGCAAAGAAACTCAAAATTACCTTCTTCATCTTCAGGATGTTTTGAAATAAAAGTAATTTCAACATCTTCATCCTCTACACTAATACTGTTTTCACTTTGATGCAATTTCGAATCAAGACTCATTTTACTCTCCTTTGATTGGAAAAAACACTACTCACACATCATTCCGCCAGAGACTGCTGTACTCCAAATTTTAGCAATTCCCTGGTGATATGACATATCGGGCCATGTTCAGCTATGCCATCCTTATCATAACGAGCAGATAAGCATCCTGATGCACAACTCCATCTGGCAAAACATTTAGAACAATCACTAAATGAAGTGTTGTTAATTTGTCTTAAAGCGTTAACTTTTTTCACATCAAATTTAAAACTATTATCTTTGAATGTTCCAACATGGAATAAATCATAACCTTCATTTTCACTACGACTATATCGGTGACAACCTGCTACCTCCCCTTTTGGAGTAACAGCAAATTCTACGTTACAAAAACGACCACCTCTGCGATCTACATTACCCATTAATTTGTTTGTGACATTAATGCCATTTTTTTTAGCTAAAAAATAGGCTTCTTTAAATTGATCTATGAACTCTTGTTGTTTAGGTTTTGAAAGTTCACTATCTGTAGCTCGGCCAATCTCAGCCATTGGTTCCATGCGAACTTCCTTGGCTGATGTATAGTCCCTTATGTATTCGACCATTTCAACTAAACGTCCTGTTGATTCGCTAGATAAAGTTGTCCTAAAATGATATGGAACTCCATGCTTCGTTAATAACTCGCTTGTTCTAAGTAGCGCTTTTTGTGAACTTTTTCCATTCGGGAAAGAACGGTTCAATTGAAGGTCGGGTAATACGTCAAATGATAAAGTTACAAAGTCGATATTTTTTTTGAGCCACTTTGCCTTTTCATCATTGATCAACACTCCATTAGTTATTAATCTGATATAAGTATTCACGCCAGCCTCGTCAGCTTTATACTTGATGTAATTATTTATCCATACAATCAATTCCCATTCCGTTGTAGGTTCTCCCCCTCCAAGGTATCTGAACTCTGCGGTGTTACTTGAGATTGATTTTGCATTTTCAATAGCAATGTCAACAGCCTTTTTAGCTATTTCTTTGCTCATTGCTTCACTCTTCTCACCTGTCGCCCTGGCATAACAGTAGTTACAAGCCAGATTACATGTTTCAGTCAGCAGCAAAGTGGCCTCAAACGGCTTAAAATCTTCAAGATCTTCTATTACAGGTAACGGCTTAATATTTTCTCCAATAACATTCCACTTGGACAGTTTTTTTATTATCGGATGATTTATTTCTTCAGCATTCAGATTAACATGATTTGTAAGCTTTTCAATTAATGGTAAAGATGCCTTACTACTTTTAAACGCTATACCTCTTAAAGGCAAATGTGAGTATATAAGCCCATCATCTCCTTCAAAGTGATACATAGGTGTATTCAATACTTTATGCTCCGATGAACTCATAACTCACCTCACTTTATTTAAAGTAATATAGTTTTTAATTTCTCTTCAAGTTCTACTTCTAAGTTAATTTCGTGCGCATTTCCTTTATCAAGAAAATTTGAGTGCCTTTTATTAAGAAGTCGATGCAAGTGGTAGTGAGATGGTTTCTTGATTAAGATTAATTTCATTCCATCGGGAAATTCAACACCACAGTGTCTTGTTTCATTCGCATACTTATCTGAAACTAATTTGGATTTATGGAATTTAAGGTTTAACTCTTTCTTCCAGACTCTTATATGTGGATTAATTAGCTTCTTGCCATACATGTCTTTGTACATTTTTGAATTTACAATATAAGACGAAGTAGAATTCAATGTATAGCATTCAGTCATTACGGCTTGGTGTTCAGCATAATCTGTGCAGATTTTCTCATAGAAAGAAAGATCATAAACATCATCCGCATCATGTTGCATAACCCAATCAACATCTTTTTTGTACAAAATGTCTAAGGCAGCATTGCGAGCTGATATCTGATCATAACCCCCATCTCGGATCGAAGTTTCATAACCAGAACCATAGTTCCCACATTTAACTTCGAACTTATGCGAAAAACACTCTGATGATTCCAAAAAGGCATAATTTTGATTTATGTTTTCGTTATCAGTGATCAGAATAAGAATGTTAGAAACAAATTCAGAGCGTGCTGCAAAAGATAGTGTTTTAAAAGCCAGCAATAGCTCATCACTACTGACCGTGCAAAAAATCCCTACAGAACACCTATACTTAGCTTGCTTACAATATGCTGGATCAGTATTAATGATGTGTTCACTCACTACGCACCTCCATGGAATTCCAAGAAGCTAACTCATCAGTAACGTGAAAGGTTAAAATCAACCTAACACTACTTTTGTGAAGTTATATTCATCAGAAATGTTTCAGAATAGGCGGTTAGTATGTAAGTTTGTTAATTTTATGTTGCGTGTAAAACTTTGCATTAACTCTGGGGTATATGAAAATATCACTATTTATGGATGGACTCCCAACCATAAAACAGAACTTTCAACTACAAATATCACTTTTATTTATTAACTAAATGGCTTTTCCATATTAATAAGTTACATTTATTAAAATCTTAATACTCCTCTATATTTTGCTAATAATTCAAAAAAATATATTTATCATGCTAATTATACATGTCTTAGTAATCAAGAATTTCGTTTCTATATTTGAATGAAGTTTCCAGATTATTGCTCACATGTGAGTGAAAATTCACATCATGCCGTCTCATACGAGATGTGTTGTCCAGTCAAAACAATGAATGTCTTTTTGTATCCATAACCGCAGCTCTCGCTGGGCTTCTCCTTGGGCTTGATATAGGTATTATCTAAAGTGCCCTGCCACTCTGGGAGCTGCGATAGGAGCAATCTGTAACGGCTGGGTTTCAAATCGACTGGGAAGAAAGTACAGCCTTATGGCTGGAGCCATACTCTTCATAATGGGTTCCCTTGGATCAGCCTTCGCCACAAGTGTTGAAGCTCTGCTTACATTCAGGGTTTTACTCGGGCTGGCCGTTGGTATCGCCTCCTATACCGCCCCACTCTATCTGTCAGAGATGGCAACAGAGAATGTTCGTGGAAAAATGATTAGTCTTTACCAGCTCATGATCACCTTTGGTATTGTCGTAGCTTTCCTGTCGGATACAGCATTCAGTTACAGTGGCAACTGGCGGGCAATGCTGGGTGTTCTCGCTATACCAGCAGTTGTACTTTTCGTCATGGTCATTTTCCTGCCAAACAGCCCCCGCTGGCTGGCTTCCAAGGGTCTGCACGTTGAGGTGGAAGAAGTTCTGCGAATGCTTCTTGATACCTCAGTGAAAGCCAGACAGGAACTGAATGAGATAAGGGAAAGCCTTCGTATGAAGCAGGGAGGATTTGCTCTTTTCAGGCAAAACGGGAAGGTTAGACGCGCCGTCTACCTTGGTATGTTGCTGCAGGGCATGCAATAGTTCACGGGTATGAGCATCATCATGCATTACGCTCCTCAGATTTTCAAAATGGCTGGTTTCCAGAGCACACAGGAGCAGATGGTTGCAACCATAGTAGTTGGCCTGACCTTCATGTTTGCTACCTTCATTGCGGTCTTCACCGTTGATAAAACGGGAAGGAAGCCAATCCTTAAAATTGGATTCAGTGTTATGGCATTCGCCACTATGGTTCTGGGCTACTGCCTCATGAAAGCGGGTCAGGGAAATATCAGTAACGGTCTGTCATGAGTGTCAGTGGGTATGACAATGTTGTGTATAGGCGGCTATGCAATGAGCGCCGCTCCGGTGGTCTGGATACTGTGTTCTGAAATACAGCCTCTGAAATGCCGGGACTTCGGGATTACCTGTTCGACAACTACAAACTGGGTTGCCAACATGATTATCGGAGCAACCTTCCTGTCACTTCTTGGTAGTATTGGGCCAGCAGGAACATTCTGGCTGTATACCGGCTTCAACCTGGTCTTTATCGTGATAACTTTTCTGCTGATCCCTGAAACCAAAGGGGTTACTCTTGAGTACATTGAAAAGAATCTGATGTCTGGCAAGAAGCTCCGTGATTTGGGCCAATAAATTCTATTATTTAATAAAAGCCGGTCATTGTTGGCTGGCTTTCTTCATTAAACCCTTGTAAAAATAAAGAATTTAGACATTAATTTATTGATTTTTTCTAAAATGGAAAACTAATTTGTTAGTGTCAAAAATTTCATTAAGTAGGCACAAAAATTAGACTTCTCCAAGTATAACGATTCATCTAAGCCATATGCATGAGCAGGCAGTCAATGCCGCTATTATTCGAATGGGCTTCGGAGGTTAGCTTGTAGCTCACGGTATGCGTTCTATCGCGAGGACAGCCGCAGAAGAATCCGGCGAGTTCAGAGTTGAAGTTCTCGAAGCAGCACTTGCCCATTCAAAGAAGGACGAGATCGTAGCCGCATATAACCGCGCCGAATATCTTATCGAACGAGTCGCACTTATGCAGTGGTGGGGTGATTATGTACAATCTCAAAAGTATAAAACGGTCGCGGCATAGTCCCTTCCAAAAAATTACAGGTTAATAGATATGGATGCAATCTCAAAGATTTTTGGAAAACTTATCTCTAGACCACTTTATTTATTGTTGTCGGGTTATCTTTGTGCGAAATTTTCCAATCTGAAAGATCATTATGAAACCCAATACCAATAAATATTGTCTATTAATTCTCGGAAATGATAGTGGAAATACATTTAAAGAGTTGATTTAAAAGAGTTATTTTCAGGTTTAACTTCAATTTGGAATCTCATGTCTAAGGCGACATAAGACTTAGTATCGAGACTGCAGCACTAGCAATTTATTTGGTATATTTTTTTCTAAGTCAGCAACCAGATTCTTTAAATCTTAAGCTACTATCCACCCTTGGTTTTATTTATAACATAACTCTATTGATATCTTCTCTTTAGTCAATGAAACTCAGAAGACTAAAACAGCGATAAAAAATAATTAAAAATGTAAACCTTCTAATTTTACTTGCATTCCTCATAAAATTTTTCATACATTCTTTATTAAAATAATTCAAAAGCAATATCTCAGCAATTGAGTTAAGCCAGCCTATATTCATAAAGTGAAGCATTTGGACGAGCGAAATCTCATGTTGTATTGGTGGGCTAACTGTCTAGAAACTGGTTAAGTTAGAACTCTGATGCATTATAACCTTTCTAAAGAGCTATAAGTTAATATATAAGAAAAATTGAAATAATCACCCCTGCAAGATTTAATCCTTTTTAATATACTGCTTATTTATTTTTACTTTTCATTTAAGAATTACCCTAGCAATCCATTTCAACAACAATTGATTGATAAATAGTATATCTAATAGCATTATTACGGATTAATATAAAAAGGATTTTTAAATCCCACATTATAAAACCATTAGATCATATTTCATCATTGCCTGCCCTTACCCACCCTCGAATTTAACTTTTAAAGCAATCTCAACTAATATAGAAACTAAAAAAAAGAAGTACAAACTTAAATTATAGTCAAATTAAAAAAATTAAAGTGTATTGACAATTTTACTTTTTAAATTAGATTAGAAATAAAAAGGAGGCATTATGGAAGAAATATTAAAAAACAAAAAATCATTAGCAATAATTTCCCTACTCAGTTTAATAAACTTCCTGGCATTAGCTGTCATTCTTTTTGGGACCAACGGAAGTATCATTTATGAAAACACCATAAATTTAAGTATTTTCATAACAAGCACTACCTTTATTTTATCGCCACTATTGATATTTCTGCCAAGAGCAAACTAAAGCGATGTATAAAATATCGCTAATTTAAAGCGACAATAGTTAATAAGCTAAAAATTTACCATCACCTCAATTGAAAAAGCGTTAGAAAGAATAACCACAGAATATATTTACTGCCCTTATTTTCTTTGGGCATCTACTTTCTTTTTTTCATTATAAGTATCTTTGAGTGCTATATAGAACTTTATTGTTGTGCAAAAACAAAAAAGAGATGAAGATAAATAACCGAAAAAACTAATCATGTAATCATTGAAGAAGTTAATATTGGCCTGTGCAGAGTTAGCCACTAGAAATCCAGCAGCGAGTGTAGCAACAGAGTAGAGAATTGCATCATTGAGATTTTTTAATAATGCGCCCTTAATTGGATAAACATAATGAGCAAAAATCAAACCCATTAGTACTGGAAGTGTAGGTAAAATGGCAAGACGGTAATAACCCACAAAATCACTGACTTTAGTAACGATGATTAAAACCATCAAAGAAAAAAATATTTTTTTGGGCGTTTTTTTAAATGGTTCAGTATTAAATAAATCAATAATTGATAAGATGAAGCATTTAGCAATCAAAAATAATTTGCATAAAAAAACTTTAAAGTCGCTCATAATCACTCTCCGAAAATAACTGCCACACACAAAAAGAAATCATTAGAAAGCATTTTGTGTGACTCAAGAATTCTGTTTGAAAGCATTAATATGCCTGCCATTAGTCATAATAAAAATCTCTTTAAAAAAAAATCAGAATGCGTTATAATCATAAGAAATATTAACCAATTTAGCACTTCCATGAATGAGATTCAATCAAAAAAAACGCAAAAGATTTTAGCTATTGACTTATTTTCTGGTGCCGGGGGATTTTCATTAGCTGCCCTTAAATCAGGTATAAATATTATAAGCGCTATTGAGCTTGACCCAAAGGCTTGTGAAACTTATAAACATAATTTAATTACTTGCAGAAAAAATGAAATAGATTTAATCAACGATGATATAACATCTATCTGTATTGACAGTTTGATGAGAAAACACAAATTAATTCCTAAGCAATTAGACATCATTATCGGTGGACCGCCTTGCCAAGGCTTTTCTTCACATCGGATCAAAAACTCAGGAGTGAAAGATCCGAGAAATAGTTTACTAATTAAATATTTTGATTTCGTTAATACATTAAAGCCTAAACTTTTTTTGGTTGAAAACGTACCTGGCCTATTATGGGAAAGACATAAAGACTATCTTGAAGCATTTATCGAGATGGCTGTAAAAAGTGGTTACAAAGTTGATAAACCAATAAAGCTAAATGCGAAGGATTATGGGGTTCCACAGAATAGACAAAGAGTATTTATACTGGGTATTAGAGAAGACCTTAAATTACCAGATGCTTTTTGGCCACCAAAACCTACACACTTTAAAAATAAACATCCTTTTTATTTAAATGCTTCAGAAGTTTTTGAAAAGCCAGAAGTCGAAATTTTAGAAAAAATTGCAAATGCAATTGGCGAAAAAGCAACTACTGAACTTAAGTTTGGTGAGAGCCTTACGTCTGAAGATGATTGTAATATACATATGAATCATTCAGATAACATGCTTGCACGATTTAGACTTACTCCAATCAATGGTAGTAGAGAAGATATACCCTTTCGTTTGCCATGCCATGAAAATGAATACTCTGGCCATAAAGATGTTTACGGTAGAATAAGGTTATCTCAACCTGGGCCAACTATAACGACCGGATGTTTTAATCCTTCGAAAGGTAGGTTCCTTCATCCGTGGAAAAATCATGGTATTACCATTAGACATGCAGCGCGGTTCCAAACTTTTCCAGATGATTATGTTTTCAAGGGAGGGATAACAAATAAAGGGAAGCAGGTTGGAAATGCTGTGCCAATAGATATGGGTGTTGCGATGTTAAAATCATGTATCCAGATTATTAAACATAGAGAGTTCTCTAATGATAACAAGTAAGAACTTAACCTTCAAAGCTAGAGCAAGAACTATTGACCATTTAGGTAAAGGTCAGATTGCTGACTGTCCTACCGCGATAAGCGAGTTATGGAAGAATTCATATGATGCTTATTCTCGTGATGTTGCCTTATTTACTATTGATAGTGAGCGTCCATGCGGTGCAGTTATAGATAATGGCTGCGGCATGTCCTTAGAGCAAATTATCGAAAGCTGGTTGATTATAGGAACTGAATCAAAAAGCAGAAAACAAAATTTAGATGTAAAGGATCGATTTGGAATAGAATCAAGAAAAACTCAGGGTGAAAAAGGTATCGGGCGTCTTTCAACAGCATTTTTATCTTCAGTCACTTTTATGGTTTCAAAAAAAACCAATACAAATTTCACCGCATTATTAATAGACTGGCGTCTTTTTGAAAATCCATATCTATCTCTTGAAGATATAATCGTACCTATTGCTAGCTTTGATTCTTTAGAAAAGATAGAAGAAAACTTTATAGATCTTACCAAAAAGCTTTACTTGAATATCTGCTCACATGATCAAGACGATTTTAAATCATTAGCGTGGAATCGATTTTCGCGTGATGAAATTGATTCAGGCAAGAAATTAACTACCCAAGAAAAAATTATTAGCTTTTGCCAGTCTGCAACATTTGATTTGGAGTTATTAGAACCTTGGAAATTACAATTAGAAAAAGTTAAAGAAATTGATGGCGAAAGTCATGGAACAGCATTATTCATGTTCCAACTAAATAGAGACTTGTCATTAATGACAAATACGGGGGACTTGTCTAAAGATAATATTGAATTAAATGATATTGAAAAGGATTTGATAGATACATTGCGTGCATTTGTAAATCCTTTCAAAGAAAAAAATGATAGTTTTTCATATGAAATTTTTTCTATACGTAGAAATAATTATAAAAAACAAATATTAAGCCAGCATGATGTTTTCAACTTTTCTGATTTGAATGCTCTCGAACATACCGTCATTGGAAAAATTGATAAAAATGGCTGGTTCAGAGGGCATATTAAGGCTTTTGGCAATGACAAAGGTCTAGTAACCATACCTCCATCAATTACAATCAATAACATTGAAGGACTGGGGGAGTTTACTATTAAATTAGGAACTTTCGAAATGTTGACTCAAAACACATCACTTTCTGAAAGGGAACACTCTAATTTTATAGATAAAGCAAAAAAGTATGCTGGTTTGATGATTTTTAGAGATGACCTTAGGGTCTTACCCTATGGTCGTGTAGACAATGATTTTTTCGAAATAGAAGAAAGAAGATCCTGGAATGCCGGACGCTATTACTGGTCTAAAAGGAGAATGTTCGGCCAAATAAACATCACTCAAGAACATAATAGTGAATTAAGAGACAAAGCTGGTCGAGAAGGTTTTATAAAAAACCAAGCAGCTAGACATCTTAAAACCTTGATTTCCGATTTACTAATAACGCTTTCTGATAGGTATTTTGGCGCACGTTCTGAAGAAAGAAAAGAATTATTAGAACTTTTGAGGCAAGAGAAGGACTCACGCAAAGAATATCAACTAGCAGCACGCAAAGCTACTCAAAAGAGTTTTCACGATGCTCTAAAAAAACAAGCCCCACTTTTGGATAACGCATTGAAGGAAGTTCTTGCCATACAAAAAGATCTTGAAACGATAAATTTGCTTAGCATTGATGATATTTTTAAATATGACAACGAACTTAGCGCTCTGGACTCTTTAAGAAGCGATATAAAAACCCCTACAAAGCCTGCAAGACTCGGCTCGATGGAAGACAAATATAGAGAATATAGAGATAAATACAATGAATACTCAATACATGTCATTCAGATAAAAGAAAAACTTAATAAGCTAAGTTCAAACCTTAACAAACTCGCTCCAGTGCAATTAGCGAAAAGAAATTTAGAAAGAAACCAAGGCATTATCAATGCTAAGCTTACAAAGTTTTCTTCAAAAATTTTAAATCAAATCGATGAATTTAAAAATATTTTATCTGAAGATTTAAAAGTAGACCGAGCTGTTTATTATAGCAATTCAATTAATATAGTTCAGTCATTAGAAAATGGTGAGGATTTGGAAAAAGCTCTAAATTTTATTGATGCTCTTTATCTAAAAACCTTAGAATCGCTAAATTTAAAATATCAAACAAAAATAAAAAGTTTCGAACGGTTGATTGATGGCATAAATCTTGACTCTGCGTTTTCTTTAGCAGAGGAAGAAAGAATTCAGATTGAAGAAAAGATGCTAAGTATCAGTTCTTTGGCGCAACTTGGTATTAGTGTGGAAATTTTATCACACGAACTCGAAGAAACAGATGCCTTAGTAATAAGAGGACTAAGTTCACTACCTACATCAGTAAAAGATCATCCCGGTTATAAGCTAGCAATTGAATCTCAGAGAGCTTTAACACAGCAAATCAGATTCCTATCACCTCTGAAATTATCTGGCTATCAATCTAGACAAAAAATCACTGGTAAAGATATTGAAAATTACATTATGCGTTTTTTCAAAGAGAAGTTTATAAAGCAGCGAATTGACTTTACATTTGACGAAGCATTTAAAAGCATATCATTAACTGACCTTCCTTCAAGGATCTTTCCTGTATTTATTAACATCCTTAATAATGCATTGTATTGGGTTTGTTTATCTGAAGTAAGGGAAATTAAAATAGGCATAGTTGGAAAATACGTTTTGATTGCTAATAGCGGACCTGCAATTGATGAAGAAGATATTCCGAGATTATTCCAAATTTTTTATAGTAAGAGAGCTAATGGTCATGGAGTCGGTTTATATTTGTGTAAGGAAAATCTTTCTGTCGCGCATCACAAAATATGGTATGCAGATAGCAGAAATGGTGACCCGAAATTAATTGAAAATGGAACAAATTTTATCATTGAATTTAACGGACTGGAGAAATAAATGAGTATTCAAAACTACCAACAACTTGTTAACAAAACATTTTGTTCAAATGCCATCCGTTCAGTCATGCTTATTGATGATGACTTTTTAACTTATTCAACTTCAATTGATAAAATTTTGAACGGTGAAGAAGTAGATGATAAAAAACTAGATGGTTCAAAAAGAGCAGCTCAGCTTGAAAAATTCTTTCAAACAAAGCAAATTTTATGCGACATTGATGATGGCTCAGTTAATTTTGACATTGATCGTATTAAGAAATCAGATCTTATCATAATTGATTACCAATTAGATAACGCAAGTCCTGTGAAAACCTTAGAAACTTTAGTCAAACTAAAAAATTCACCACAATTCAACCTTATAGTCGTCTACACTAATGAAGAGTTAAATCGAGTCTGGAAAGAAATATGCACTACTTTTCATAACCTCAAGACTTCCGCTGAAATTATAAATGAAAATGGCAATTACGTAGTTAGTAGTTTTTGCGATGAATATCTATTACCGAACATCGAAAGCAATGGTGGTTATGATTTATTCGAAGACGAAAAAATCAACTTTCTAACTGATAAAAAAATCCCTTCCCGAATTAAATCTGAATTATTCAAAGACCCGCAATTTAGTAATTCTCAGGAGTTAAGAGATAACCTTAGCGATATTGTAAATATAATAATTAGCCATAGCCTTAGAAACCATAAAATATTGCCATACGAAGCCAATGATAAAGAAAATGACAAAATATATGGTAGTTGTAAGAATAATAAATGGATAAAATCCGGCAATATCTTTATCAGCCTATTTAACAAAAGCAAGGAACTTCTTGATAGTGAAGCTGAAGAAATATGGGGGAATTTAGGTGATTCAATTTATGAGTGGAAACCTTCTTATTACAGTATAATAAAATCAGAAATACAAAATAAAATTGAAGATGAGGCATTGTCTTTCGAAGATCACTTAGCCAATGATATTTTTGGTCAAGCCGCATGGTTAAATGAAATACTGAAGGATAACGATTCTCATACAAGAAAAGAAAAAATTGATTTCGTATTTAAAAATATTGCCGAGGAGTTATATTTTAAACTTCGAGCCAACACACCTTTAAATGAATTTATCAATGATGTGTTTAAACATTTTGAAGGTGACTTTGAACTTATCAAAGGCGAGGAAAATCACGATCAAGCTCGCTTAAAATTCTGTGCTGAAAGTATGGGCTTGGATTATAACAATGATTGCAACAATGATATGTATCATGCGCTAAACATGAACACATCATCACGTAATTATAGAGAGAAATACCCTACAACTGGCACTGTTCTCTATGATGATGTCAATAACGAATGGTATTTATGTGTATCCGCTGCATGTGATATGGTTCCTAGTCAAGGAGGTGATTCATATCACAAAAGGTTAAGACCACACCGTTTAATACAAGTTTTAAGATTATTTATTTGTTCAGCTGAAAGTGCAATATCTAATGCTTCACACTCTCGATATATATATGTTTATGAAAAGGAATCACAACCCCATCGGAAATATTATAGTGTTGTAAATTCTTTAACCAATCTTCCTCAAATTGATTACATGGTTATATTGAATCATACAACTCAGCAAGAACATAGAAGTGTCGATGCATTAGTTTTGAGTGCGGAAGGTGATGGTGTTAAACCAACACCTATTACATTGAAGTTAAAATCACAATTAAGAACAGGTTATGCTGAAAGGTATCAACTTCTTGCAAGTCAATATGGTGGCAGAATTGGTGTTGACTATTTTGCATTAAAATAATTGATATCCGTAATCGGTTGCATGACATGCATTCAGTGTTGTGCAACCTAAATAATGCTACTTCCTTATCAATTCGTAATTCAAGCAATCAATAAATGTTATTTTCACTTTAAGTACTGGTTAATCACTTGCTATTATTAAAGTCATCGTTTTCCATATTCCTAAAATTCGAATAGCACTTCCCACCAAATAAGGTCGAAGGAATCACATTAAATACAAACACTTCCTCATTAGTAATTGCTAATAACAACCTCAACCTCTTGCTATATTTGAAAACAATTTCTCATCAATCATATTTTCGCTGACTGTTTCTATCTCACATTACATAGGGTGAAGAACAAACCATATATTTATCATTTATTAGAAATTCATTATTACATTTGAAGCACGCTCCCTAAAAATGAAGATATTCTGGATATTGTTTTCTAATAATCATCTTGACGATAGTTATAATTTCCCTTCAGCTTTACTGAAAATTATACCCATGCATTGATGTCTTTATAATCATATAATAATTTCTTGGGTCTATTCTTCACTCCTGCATTATTTTCGTCATCAGTCCTTAAAGCAAGAGCTAACTCAGCGAAGCTGAGTAGCCTTGCTTTTTATTCCTTGCAGTTTAAAAAGGGTAAAAATGAAAGCTTCAGGCTTCAATGAGCGAAATTCATTTACAATATATATTAGGCATTGAATTTTTTATAACTATACCTATGCAGAACGATGCAAGAAAGGTCGAGAGGCCACATTGCGGCAGCCTCTCCAGTTCCCCATATATGGGGCAAATTAATAGTTAACTATATAAATTCAAAAATATCATTAAGTCGATATCGTTGAAATTACAATTATGTTTTACATCATAATAAGAACTTGTCAATACTAAAAAACCAATTTCTTAAGGACTAGCATAAAATAAATTTAACTTTAGCATATATATAAATTACCACGAACCACATTGACACAGATTCTATATCATATATAAATATTTTAAGCATAAGGAAATGCTTATCTATATATATTAGAAAAGGAGCTTCTATGGATACCACCTATCAACCTCCCCTTGCAGAGAATCTACGTATTCATTGCGTCAGCGTCAGACTGAATAACGCTGAGTTAAATACTTTGGATCATCAAAGACAACAGTACGCTAAGGGCGAATGGCTTCGCATGTGCTTCATGAAAAACCAACCTGTTGTCGTTCCTGAGATCAACAGAGCGGCATGGAAAATGTTTGGCGAAATAAATCACAGACTCAATGACATTGTTAACCACCTGAACACAAAGCAGTCATGTAACCCTCTTACCAAGACTGAACTGTTCGCCGTTAAGAGACAGATTACTGAACTTCGCTCTCGCCTCCTTAACGCTGATCTATGGAGTATCCCCTCTGATGAAGGGCATGCAGAAGATCAAACGCGGTAAAAGCTTCGCCGGAGTTGTTCTTTACGCTTTAAAGCATGGAACGCACCATAAAACTGACCCGGTGGTCATAGGGGGGAACATGCTGGGAGACTCAGCAGCTGAGTTGATAGCTGAGTTCACTGCTTCGGCTTCATTACGCTCAGACGTGGCAAAACCGGTGTGGCACAACTCGCTCCGCCTACCTATCGGTGAATCACTCACGACAAAGCAATGGGTTATGTTTGCTGACGACTACATGAATCGCATGGGGTTCAGTGAGACGCACCTACGCTGCTATGTCATACATGACGATGAGGCCGGCCAGCACATTCATATCATTGCGAGCAGAGTGGATCTTATTGGAGGAAAGCTTTACCTGGGCAGGAATGAAAACCTGATCAGTACGCGAGTAATTCAGGAGCTTGAATTGACTCATGACCTGACCAGAACCAAAGGCCCCTCACCTTCACATCGCCTTTCCTCTGTCAGAGAGCGCAAGAAGCTGTCACGTGGCGAGCAACAGAAGGAGAAGCGTGAAGGTCAGCCAAGCCCCAAGACGTTCTTACAGAACACTATCGACGAAATCCTTAAGAGTGCCAACGATATCTCCGGCTTCGTTGAAGCTATTGAGGAGAACTGTAGTGGCACACTGAATTTGGCCACCTGAATAGAGGTGATATCATTACCTCATAGTCAAAACAGGTGACATTATGACCGGACGTAACAGACGCAATTTTAGCCCCGAATTTCGCCTCGAAGCTGCC
>Ga0207696_1000855_pt1 | contig 19090 bp, 22 predicted proteins | sample KBSS54metaG_FD_184403 | JGI IMG/M metagenome (GOLD analysis project Ga0207696, IMG submission 184403) | Switchgrass rhizosphere microbial communities from Kellogg Biological Station, Michigan, USA - KBS S5-4 metaG (SPAdes) (version 2) | ecosystem: Host-associated > Plants > Roots > Rhizosphere >...
CGTCCTGTTCTAATCATTGCTGATGATTTCATTATATAAATGATGGACTTTCTACCTGGCGGCTACTCGCATAGTTTAGCCCAAAGACCGAGAAGATCACTAAAGGTGACTTGTTTCATTTTGCGGAGCATTTTCTGGATAAAAAAAGCCCAGAATAGCGATGTGCATTCCGGGCTTTCATCATTCAAAGAGGTTATTTTCAGTGTTACAAACTGCTTCTTTGCGCCATCTTCTTCATCGGAATCAATGAAATGACTATCGCGCCCAACACCAGGAACCCAGCAACCATATAAATACCGGCGTTGAAATTACCGGTGACATCTTTCATCCAGCCCATCAACAATGGCCCTAACGCGGCACCAGTCATACCGGTGGCGTTGATCACCGCAATACCCAGGGCGCGGGCTTGCAAAGAGATGGATTGATCCGGCGTGGTCCAGAAAATGACCATCGCGGCAAATGCACCTGACGAGGCCATCACAATGCCGGTAAATTGCAGCATCGGATTGCTGCTTGAAGCTGTTAAAACCCAGCCTGCGGCGGCAAACAGATACGGCAACAGAGTGTGAATTTTACGTTCATTAAAGCGGTCAGAACGCTTACTCCACCAAATCATCCCGACAATAGTACAAACTTGCGGAATCGCGCTGAGTAAACCAATGGTGATGTTATTACTTTCCTGGTTAAAACTGCGCAGGATAAGCGGCGTCCAGACGCTCAAGGCGCTTAATGTGTTGGTGAGGCAAAAATAGGCCAGCGTATAAAGCATAATCACCGGCGTAAATAATTCCCGCAGCATGCCGCGTTGGGATGTCGGGCCGATATTGGTGCCTTGTTGTGATTTCTGAATCGCCAGTTTATCGGCTTCCATCATCTCGTTCAGGCAGGCTTTATCATCGTCGGTCAGCCATTTGGCTTTCGACGGTGAGTCATCCAGCCAGAACCACACCACCAGACCTAACAACACCGACGGGAACCCTTCGAGCAGGAACAGCCATTGCCAGCCTTTCAGGTTGAGCAAGCCATCAAGGTTAAGAATATAGCCGGAAGCGAGCGAGCCCAGCGCCATGGTGACGGGCATCGCAATCATGAACAGCGCATTCGCCCGAGCGCGATATTGCGCAGGGAACCAGTATGTTAAATAGAGCAACAAACCCGGTAAGAATCCGGCTTCAGCAATCCCCACCAGCATACGCAACACGTAAAGGCTGCCAGGGCCGGTGGCAAACATCGTCGCGGTGGAAGCAATCCCCCAGACCACCATCAAAACGGCAATCCAGCGGCGTGCACCGACAATACTCAGCATGATGTTACTCGGCACGCCGCAGATAACATACATCACATAAAACAGCGTGGTCGCCAGGCCAAACATGGTGCTGGTGAGGCCCAGATCTTTGCCCATTGTCAAACCGGCAAAGCCAATGTTGATGCGGTCCAGATACGAAAAAACAAACAGCACAAACAAGAAGATAATCAACCGACGAAACAGTTTTTTAATCACCGCCTGTTGCCGGGGATCCAGTGCTATTTCGCCTGGTGATGGCGGTGCCAGCACCTCGGAGCGAGCCTGTTCCAGAGAAGGACTTTCGTTCATGAAGAGCTCCACATTGCGTTTATTAGTATTGTTAGTCCGGTGTTGTCATGGATTGAGCACTGCCCGTCCCAGCCAACGCAAACCCGTGCGCTAACGTATAGGAAAGAGGAAGATTGGATGTCAATGCGGTGTTGTGAAAATGATACAAAAATGTTGTTCATGTGGCATTTTTGAATCATTAAGTGTGCGGTAATCGCCCAAAATTCAGAATTGAACAATAGCGTTGTCCGAAGCGCTATAGCCGCCAGGTTTAAGCAGGTATAATCGCCCAATTGACAACTGTCTTGCTAAGGAACCTCATGAGTAACCTAAAGAAAACACCGGATGTGGATGCCGAATTTCACCGTGAGGAGTTCCCGTTTTACTGGATAGTCAACGTCTATGCGCGCTACACCCAAATCATGGAAGTGACGCTGAAAAAGGTGCAACTGGATGTCTCTGGCTTCCGGGTCTTAATGGTGACGCAGCAATATGGCAAGGCCAGCATTTCGCAAATCTCCGAATACGCGATGGTCAAAATGCCGACGGTAACCAAAATTGTTGGCCGCCTGCGCGATGAAGGTTTAGTCACCACCGCCAGCAGTGAACAAGATGCGCGAGTCACCGAAGTGATGTTGACTGCCAAAGGCCAGCAAAAAGTGGAAGAAGCGTACCGTCTGGCAGGTAAAGTTTTCGAGAAAGGGTTTAAGGGCATGAGTGTGGCGCAGGTGGAAAAAATGAATCTTTCACTGGCTAAAGTGCTCGATAACCTTAACGAAATTTGAGCCTGATCGACAGAATGACAAATTTGTGACCGCGTTAAAAATTTCTTCCAACCCACTGTAAAATAAATATTTTTTATCCACTCGTCGTCCTGAGTTCTCATGACGACTTTTTGGCATTCGCCAAATATTTCCTTATCAATTCATCAGCATAATCAAAAATTCATTTGTTAAATCTGGTTAATTTCATGTTAATCGTTCGTGAAATTTACGTGAAATATTACTTGAATTTTCATCTAAATATTCCATGATTGATTCATATTTACTCAGAACGAAAAAGCAGCGATGACTGCTTACCTAATGTGATTCACATTATCTGATTAAGGGCTTAATGATGAAGTCTATTTGTGAGAGCAATGGTTATGTAGAGCAGTTTGTCCTCGGCGAGGGTGAACTGCGCTTTGCGGTAAAAGACACCCTGGATATCGCTGGTTACCGTACTCGTGCCGGATGTCCGGCGCTCGCAGTAGCACCTGTTGCGCAGCATCATGCTGGCGTCGTGGCGACGTTACTCAACAACCGCTGCGTGCTGACCGGCAAAACCACGCTGCACGAACTGGCATTCGGGGTGACGGGCATTAACGCCTGGAGCGGCACCCCGGTGAATCCGTTGTTTCCGGCGCTGATCCCTGGCGGTTCATCAAGTGGTTCTGCGGCGGTTGTCGCATCCGGTGAAGTCGATTTTTCACTGGGTACTGACACTGGTGGTTCGGTGCGTATGCCTGCCGCTTGTTGTGGAGTGTTGGGGCTGAAACCCGGTTACGGTGTCATCAGCCGCGATGGGGTTTTACCGGCACACAGCTCGCTGGATTGCGTCGGCATTTTTGCCCGCAACGCTACGGTGCTGCGCCAGATTCTGACGCACCTTTCGATTCCTGTCGGCGAGCCAATCACTGCGTTGCCTGAAGTGGCCTTTGTGGCGGCGGCAATCCCAGAAATTGACGCGCTTCTGCTGGGGCAACTCGAACAACAGGGCATTCGTCCTCACCATTCACAACTTCCTGCGCTTGCCGACGCACACCGCGCCGGGCTGGCGATTATCAGCCACGAAAACTGGCAGGCGTTTAACTCATTGCTCAGCAGTGAAGAGGTTTCGCCAGATGTCGCGAGCCGTATTCGGGCGGGCAAAGATGTGGACGCTGCCGCTTTGGCTAACGCCGAACGTGTGCGCATCAAATTCACCGCCGAGGTTGATGCGTTACTTGAGCAAACACCTTTGCTGGCGCTGGCAACCTTGCCGGAACTTCCTCCAACGCTACAAGAAGCACAAGACCCGCTTAGCGTCGTCAACCTGACTCGCCTGGTGCGGCCTTTCAATCTCAGTGGACATCCGGCAATCACCTTGCCGATGGGCGAACTACGTGGTCGTCCGGTCGCCTTGCAATTAGTGGCGGCCAAAGGACGTGAAGGCTTGTTGGTTCAGGCCGCCGAGTGGTTTTGTCGGGGATTAGCGTAAGCGCCATCCACCATTTGCACCCCATTACTTCGGGAGTTAGCCATGTCTGTCGTCAACGTTCGTGAAGAGCTGGTTCCGTTACTGAGTGAAGTGACGACTCGTAGCGCCGATTTTGAACATCAACGCCATATTTCTGAAGACATTATTACCCGCTTCAAACAGGTCGGTGTGTATCGCGCACTGGTGCCGAAAATTTACGGCGGCGACGAATGCTCACCCGCGCAGTTTTGCGAACTGATTGAGCAAATTGCCACAGCAGACGGTTCGGCAGGTTGGGTGGCAAGTTTTGGCATGAGCCCGTTCTACCTTGGGGCGTTGCCGCCGGACACCCTGAAAGAGCTATACCGCGATGGGCCAGACGTGGTGTTTGCCGGTGGAATTTACCCGACACACAAAGCCATGCGGGCCGATGGGGGTTATCGCGTTAGCGGGCGCTGGAGTTTTGCCAGCGGCAGCATGGGCGCATCGGTGTTTGGCGTGGGTATCCAGCCAGATGAAGAAAAAGCGCTGCCGCGTATGGCGGTGCTGCCACGGGAATATGTGCAGATTGATCCGGTGTGGAACACCGTCGGGCTGGCCGGAACCGGCAGCCACGATCTGCTGGTTAACGACGCGTATGTTCCGCAGGAGTGGACGTTTATTCGCGGTGGCGCACTGAATCTGGAAGGGGCGCTGTATCGCTATCCGGTGCTTTCCCTCGCCACGCAAGTGTTGTCAGTGGTGGCGCTGGGTGTGGCTCGCGCGGCACTCAATGAAATCTACCAGATTGCCCATCGTCAGCAGTCTGTCACAGGTGCGCCGAAGCTTGCTGAAAGGCCACAGGCACAGATGCAAATTGCCCGATGTGAAGCGGATCTGCGCTCGGCCCGCGCCTGGTTCTACGAAGCTATCGACGAAGTGTGGCAAAAATTGCTCGCCGGTGACGAAGCCAGCCCAGAACAAATTAATGCCTTGCGTCTTTCTTCGACGCACGTTACCCGCGTGGCAGCAGAAGTGGCACGCCAGGCGCTGGCACTCAACGGCATGGGCGGCGTTGCGATGACCAGCCCGCTGCAACGTTATGTGCGCGACACCATGGTGATTACGCAACACGCCTTTATGGGCGACCTCTCTTATCTCAACGCCGGTACGGTCTTTTTCGGTGGCAAACCGCTGCCGGGTTACCTGTGATTCTTTTCTAAAGGAGCAATAAATGAGCCAGACAAACAAATTACGTGTGCTGTTCTGCATCGGGGTTAATCAGAACTTTTTCGATGCCAGCCCAACGGAAGCGAAGCAAGTGTGGGGCGCTTTTGGCGTGATGATGAAAGGTGTTGAAGAAACCCCTGGCATCCGCGTGATTGGCAATATGGATGACGACCAGTTAATGGTTGGTCCGTCCACCACCGCACCGTGGACGACTTACATTCTGGCCGATGCCGACGCGCTGGAAAACGTCGCGGCAGTATGCAACTTGTTCCGCACCACGCCAGTGGGTGATAGCGGTAGCAAGCTGTGGAAGTACTGCAAAATCGAAGCGCGTGTTGGGCGTGAACTGATTATTCAGGGCTAACGGAGTCGATGATGAATTCACCGGACGCGCAGCGTTTACAGCAGCTTGAAGACCAGCAAGCCGCCAGGGTTTGTATCAGCCAGTACATGTGGTTGTGCGACAAACTCGACACGGCAGAAACGGTACAGGCTATCGGCGAACTGTTTACCGCAGACGCCTGCTGGGAAGGTGTCGGCGAGCCGTATGCCGCGCGCCTGGGAAGACATCTTGGGCGTGAAGCGATTGTGGCGATGATGGCAGGTTATGTGCGAACCCCGGCGCATTTTGCCATGAACGCCCATTTTCTTTGCTCTGAAGCGCTCAGCCAGCAGCCCGACGGCAAGCTCTGTGGCCGCTGGCTGATGTTGCAAACCTCCGAGTTTTCCGCCGGAGGCGCTCATCTCAACGCGGCGGAAATTAACGTGGAATTTTGCCGCGAAGCCAGCGGTATGCGTATCCACCGTTTTACGACGCGCAACCTGTTCAGCCGCCCGGTAAACCACTGGCATGCAGCGGATGAACTCCCGGTGCCGGATAAAAAATAGACAGCCGAAGACGTGCAGGAGATTGGACATGAATTGCGACAACATCATCAACATAAAAAATATTGATACCACAGCGCCAGCGGTGCCTGATTGCGCGGAAATTGCCGCCTTAGTGCAACACGATCGCGTGCACACCTCGCTGTATAACTCAGAGCAATTATTCCAGCTCGAGCTGGACAGAATTTTCAGCAAAACCTGGGTTTGGGTGGCACATGCCAGCGAAATCCCGGAAACCGGCAGCTTTAAAACCACTGAAATCGGCACCCAGCCAGTGATTGTGGTGCGTGACCGTAAAGGCACCGTTCATACCTTACTGAACCGTTGCCGCCACCGCGCCGCCACCGTTTGCGAACACCGCAGCGGCAAAACCAACAGCTTCGTCTGCCCGTACCACGGCTGGGGTTACGCGCTGGACGGCACTCTGCGCGGTGTTCCGCACCCGGAAAGCTATGCCGACCAGCTGGAAAAGGGCGAGTTAGGGCTGGTGTCACTGCGCACCGAACAATACGCCGGAATGATTTTTGCCACCTTCAATGAACAGATTGAACCGTTGGAAGATTTCCTCGGTGCTGCCAAAAAATGGATGGATCTGTTTATGAAACAGGGCGCGGGCTTCCCGATTAAAACCGGGCCTGCACACCGTTTCCGCTTCCCGGGTAACTGGAAAATCCAGCTCGAAAACACCACGGACGGCTATCACTTCCCGGTGGTGCACCGCTCGTTCCTTAGCTCTGTCGATAAGCAGACCGAAGAGATGCTCAACTTCGTCGATGGCAGCGGTTATGTCGAAGATTTGGGTAATGGCCACAGCGTGATGGTGATGATCCCGGAACTGGTGGATTTGGACGCTAATCTCGACGCGCCGATCCCGGAACGCTTTAGCGAACTGGCTGATGCGCTGCGTCTGGAGCACGACGAACAGCAAGTGCGCCGTATTGTCCGCGCCGTCGGCGGTTCCGGCTTTAACCTCAATATCTTCCCGAACATTGCCTGCTCGATGGCGTTCTTCCGCGTGTTACAGCCGGTTTCGGTCAAGGAAACTGAAATTCACCATGCGGTGATCATGATGGACGGCGGGCCAGAAATCGCCAACCAGGCCAGATTGCGCCTGCATGAACACTTCCAGGGGCCGATGGGCTTTGGCACACCGGACGACTCCGAAGCGTGGGAACGCGTGCAGCGCGGCGCAACCTCCGGCAACGATCTGTGGATCATGCTCAACCGCGGGCTGGCGGGGGAATACCGTACAGACGATGGTTTGCGCAGCGATGTCAGTGCCGAAACCGGCATGCGAGCGGCTTACCAGATGTGGAAAAAACTGATGACGGAGGCGGAATAAATGATGAAGCCAGATTCTGATCTGTTTGCGGCGATGTCGCTGATTAACCTCGAAGGCGATCTGCTTGATCAAGGCGAATTCAACGCCTGGCTGGAGTTATGGCAGCGCGACGGCTTGTATGTGGTGCCGATTGACCCACAGGAAACTGATTTTAAAAACACCCTGAACTACGCCTGCGACGACCATGAAATGCGCGCCCGCCGCGTGAAACGCCTGTATAGCGGCGAGTCGATCTCCACTACGCCGCGCGCCAGGACGTTGCGCACCTTGTCGCGTTTTCGCCTGCTGGAATCGCAGGATGACGTGATTGTGGTGCGTGGGGCGCAGTCGCTGTGGGAACACCGCAAAGGCCACAGCCGCCACTACGCCGCAGACATTACCTGGCAGTTACAACGTCAGGGTGATCAACTGCTTATCAAACAAAAAGTGATCCGCTTGATCAACAGCGACGATGTGCTGCACAGCATCGGTTACATCCTTTAAGGGGCTATTTATGACACAAACCGTATTAGTCACAGGTGCTGCTGCCGGACTGGGAAATGTCATCGCCAAATACCTGCTGGAGCAGGGATTCCAGGTGGTGTTGTCGGACGTGAACCGCGAACGTGCGCAGCAGGCGGCAGACAACCTGGATAACGGCCAGGGCAAGGTGCTGGCGGTCGGGCTGGATATTCGCCAGCCGCAGGATTTTGAACTCGCGCTGGCGGCAACCGTTGAGCGTTTTGGCAGCCTGGATGTGCTGGTTAACAACGCCGCGCTGACGTTGGCAACCCCGGTAATGGACATCACTGTCGATGAATTTGACCTGGTGATCTCCACTAATCTGCGCGGCACGTTTGTTGGTTGCCAGACGATGGGGCGCTACTTCGCTAAGCGTGGCTACGGGCGGATTATCAACCTCGCTTCGCTGGCAGGACAGAACGGCGGCACCGCTTCCGGCGCGCATTACGCCGCGTCAAAAGGCGGCATTTTGACGCTGACCAAAATCTTTGCCCGCGAGCTGAGCAAATCCGGCGTCACGGTTAATGCCATCGCCCCAGGGCCGATGGATTTGCCTTCGGTTCATGCGCTGGTGCCGGAAGAAAAAATGGCCGGACTGTTGCAGATGATCCCGGTCGGCAAGCTGGGCGAGGCCGAGTTTGTTGCTCAGGCCGTGGCATTACTGGCTTCACCACAGGCATCGTTTGTTACCGGGGCAACCTGGGACATCAACGGTGGCCTGTTTATGCGCTAAGGAGTGGACATGCTGACTTTGCAAATTATTAAGCGCGAATTGCAGGGCGATGTTGTGCTACTCACGCTCGCCCACGCCGACGGCCTTGAGCTTCCGGAATACGGTGCAGGTGCGCATATCGACCTGCATCTGAGTGAAGATCTGGTACGCCCGTACTCGCTGTGTGGCGACCCAAAAAACCGCCAGCATTACCAACTGGGCATTCTGAAAGACAGTCAATCTCAGGGCGGATCGCTGGCGGTGCATACCCTGCGTGAAGGCGATGAAGTGCAGGTCAGCGTGCCACGAAATCTGTTTGCTCTTGAAGCCTGTGCGGCACATAGCCTGCTGATTGGCGGCGGGATTGGCATCACGCCGATGCTGGCGATGGCCGCAGAACTGCACGCCGCCGGGCGCTCTTTTGCTCTGCATTACGCTTGCCGTTCACGCTCTGGTGCGGCGTTTGTCGCGCAACTGGAAAGCGCGCCGTATGCCGAAAAAGTTCAGCTGCATTTTAGCGACGAGCAGCGCCTGAACCTTTCAGCGGTGCTCAGCGATGTACCACCGAATACCCATGTGTATGTCTGCGGCCCGACGCGATTAATGGATGCGGTCAATGAGACGGCCAAAACCCTGAATTACCAGGCGCAACAGATTCATCAGGAATGTTTTAGTGCCGATGTCCAGATTCAGGGCAAGGCATTTGAAGTGGTGGCGGCGGCCAGCGGGATCACCGTGCAGGTGGCTGAAAACCAAAGCATCGTCGAAGCACTGGCACTGGCGGGTTTGAAAGTGTGCGTTTCCTGTAAACAAGGGATTTGCGGCAGCTGCCTGACCGATGTGCTGGAGGGCGAGCCGGACCACCGCGACAGCTATCTGACGGATGAAGAGAAAGCCGATGGCGATCAAATCCTGTTGTGCTGTTCCCGCGCCAAAGGCGCGCGTTTAATCATCGATTTGTAAGGAATATCCCATGACTCTGCAAACAGATTTTCGTAATGCGATGGCGCAACTGGGGAGCGCGGTTTCGGTGATTACCACCGATGGCCCGGCGGGAAAATTCGGCTTCACGGCGTCTGCGGTATGCAGCGTGACCGACCAGCCGCCAACCTTGCTGGTGTGTATGAACCGCAACTCCTTCGCTAACGACCATTTCAAACAAAACGGCGCGTTATGCGTCAACGTGTTGTCCGGCGAGCATCAGGATTTGTCCGGTGTTTTTGCTAATGCCAACCTGCGTTCTGAGCAACGTTTTCTGCACGATAACTGGCAGGTAATGGCCAGCGGCGCGCCGGTTCTCAGCTCATCAGTCGCCAGCTTCGACTGCGTTATTGATACCTGCCATGAAGTCGGCAGCCACACGGTGTTTTATTGCCAGGTGCAGGCGATTCGTGTCAGCGAACAGCCACGTGGCCTGGTCTACTTTAACCGCCGTTACCACACCATCGGCGACGATGTTGAAGTGTAGCCGCCAACGGTTTAGCGCATCTTTTATCCACGAGGAAACGCTCCATGAGTGACATCGCGAAAGAAAATGCACCGCACGATGCCCGACAAATGCGCAAGCTTGTTATCGCGTCGGTGCTTGGTAATGCGCTGGAATGGTACGACTTTTTCCTCTATGGGACGGCCGCCGCACTGGTGTTTGGCCCGTTGTTCTTCCCGGTGGGCGGCGATCCGCTACAGGGAACGTTGTTAGCGTTTTCAGGCTTTGCGGTCGGTTTCCTGGCTCGCCCGCTGGGTGGGATTGTGTTTGGGCATTTGGGTGACCGATACAGCCGCAAAATGACGCTGGTGATGACGCTGTCGTTAATGGGCGCGACCACCTTTGTGATTGGTCTGCTGCCGGTTTACGCACAGATTGGCATTTGGGCGCCGATTTCACTGATCAGCCTGCGCTTCTTACAAGGCGTGGCATCCGGTGGCGAGTGGGGCGGTGGTGTGCTGATGTTGAGCGAAAATGCGCCGACATCACGCCGTGGATTCTTTACCGCCTGGAGCCAGATGGGGGTTTCCGGGGGCTTTGTGTTATCGGCATTTGCCTTCTGGCTGGTGCAGAAACTCCCGGAAGCGGCCTTCATGAGTTGGGGCTGGCGGGTGCCGTTCCTGCTGAGTCTGCTGATTTTTCTGGTCGGGGTTTATATCCGTAAAAACATCCGTGAAAGCCAGGTCTTTCAACAGGCTAAGCCTCAAGACCAACACGAAAAACTGCCATTGCTGGTGCTGATTAAAGAGCACCCGAAAGCGCTGTTGCAGGCCATCGCGCTGCGGTTGCCAGAGAATGGCGCGTCCTACATCTTTTTCACCTTCTCGGTGGTGTATGCCAAACACATTGGTATCAGCACCGGCGTCATCATTAGCGCGGTGACGCTCGCGATGGTGGTGGAGCTGTTCTCGATTCTGTTCTGGGGCGCATTGTCTGACCGTATCGGCCTCAAACCGGTGTATTACGTCGGCGTGATTGGCTTGCTGGTGATGGCTTTCCCGTTCTTCTGGCTGCTGTCGACCGGCGATTATGGCTGGATCATGGTCGCGATGATCCTCGGTTTACCGGTGTGCCACGGGGCGATGATCGGTACTCAGCCGTGCATCATGAGCGATCTCTTCCCGGTGCGGGTACGTTACTCAGGCCTGGCGCTGGGGCATGAAGTGGGATCGATATTTTCCGGTGGTTTAGGGCCGATGCTGGCGGTGGCGTTGCTGATTGAATTTGATGCTTACTGGCCGGTTTCATTATTGCTGATGGGCTATGCCCTGCTGGCGCTGATTGCGCTGTGGAGCCTGCCTTCACAGAAAAAATCACCGGCGTTGCCGCGTTTAACCGAAGGAGCTGTTAATGAGTCTCACAATTGAGTCAGTTGCTTGCTGGCTGGTGGATATCCCGACCATTCGTCCACACAAGCTTTCCATGGCAACCATGGGCTGCCAGACGCTGACTATCATTCGCATGACCTGTGCGCAGGGTGTTATCGGCTGGGGAGAGGCGACCACCATCGGCGGTTTGAGCTACGGCTCGGAAAGCCCGGAGGCGATTAAGTCAGCCATTGAGTGCTACCTGGCACCGTTATTGTGCGGCAAAACCTTTAACGGCGTGGCCGCGCTGGCGGACGTGATGAACGCCAGCGTGAAGGGAAACACCTTTGCAAAATCGGCACTGGAAACCGCGTTTCTTGATGCGCAGGGAAAAGTGCTGGGATTGCCGGTCAGTGACTTGCTGGGCGGTGCGTTAACTGAGCGCCTGCCGGTGCTGTGGACGCTGGCGAGTGGCGATACCGAAAAAGATATCGAAGAGGGAAAACGCCTGCTGGCCGAAGGGCGACACAATACTTTCAAACTGAAGATTGGTGCGCGCGCTCTGGAAGTGGATATTCGCCACGCGCTGGCAATTAAATCTGCTCTTGGCGGTGAGGTCAGTATCCGTGTTGACGTTAACCAGGCGTGGGATCTGACCACCGCCATAAAAGGCATGACGCAGTTGCAGGACGGCGGTATCGACCTGGTGGAACAGCCGACGCCGCAGTGGGACCGACAAGCTTTGATCACGCTAAGCCAGCGTTTTGCGGTACCGATCCTCGCTGATGAATCCGTGGCAACCAGCCACGATGGCTACGCCCTGGCGAGCAACGGGTTCAGCGGTGCTTTTGCCCTGAAAATTGCCAAAGCAGGCGGGCCAGTGCAGGCGCTGAAACTGGCGCATGTGGCACAGGCGGCGGGCATTGGGCTGTATGGCGGCACCATGCTGGAGGGAACGCTGGGCAGCGTCGCCTCATTGCACGCCTGGTCGACAATCAACATGCAGTGGGGAACCGAAATGTTCGGCCCGTTACTGCTTAAGGACGACATTGTGGTACGCCCGCTGGATTTCAGCGACGGGCAGGTCACATTACCGCAGGGGCCAGGGCTGGGCATTGAAATTGACGCAGATAAACTGAATTTTTACGCCAGAAAATAAGACAGACTCTTACCCTACAGTGAGGAATATAAAATGACAGTGAATCCAGTAAAAACATCTGAATTAGAAAAGTTACTTGCTATCAGCAGTGGGTTAGTTTCACAGCAAGGCAACGAACGCTTAAAAGTCATTCTGCATCAAGTGCTGGGTGATATTTGCCAGACCATCAAAAAATACGATATTACCGATGAAGAATTCTGGCTGGCGGTTAATTACCTGAATGAATTAGGCGAGCGTAAAGAAGCGGCATTATTAGCGGCGGGTTTAGGGCTGGAACATTATCTGGATATCCGTGCTGATGAAAAAGAAGCGGCAGCCGGAATTGAGGTGGGAACACCTCGTACCATCGAAGGCCCGTTGTATGTGGCAAATGCGCCATTAAGCCAGAATTATGCGCGCATGGATGACGGCACAGAGCAGGCTGAAATCATGTGGTTACAAGGCAAAGTGACGGACTCCAACGGCAAGCCAGTTGCTGGGGCGGTTGTTGATATCTGGCATGCCAACACGTTGGGGGGATATTCATTCTTTGACCAGTCGCAAAGCCAGTATAACTTGCGCCGCCGCATCCAGACCGGTGCCGATGGCAGCTACGCCGTGCGCAGTATTGTGCCGTGCGGCTATGGTTGCCCGCCAGATGGCCCAACCCAAAAACTGCTGACTGCCGTGGGTCGCCATGGCAACCGCCCGGCGCATATCCACTTCTTTGTCTCAGCGCCTGGTTATAAACATTTAACCACCCAGATTAACCTGAATGGCGATGCTTATTTATGGGATGACTTTGCTTTTGCCACCCGTGAAGAATTAATTGCCGACCCGCTTAAAATTACCGACACGCACATTGCAGAACAGCGCAAAATTAACCAACCGCACACCGAAGTGAATTTCGACTTCACGCTGGTGGCGGCAAGCGATAATAGCGATGAAGCCAAAATTAAAAGAATGCGCGTGATGGAATAAGACGGGAAATATTAGATCTGAGAGGCAGCGTGATTATGCTGCCTTATCTATTTTCTCGCGTATGCCATACCCGCAGAATATGCAGCGAATTAACCTTGAGTTCATAGTGCATTTCATAGCTGCCAACAATCAGACGGCGTACTTCGCGTGGCTCATATTTTTCCAGCATCGGTCCCATGCGTGAGTATGTTAGTAAATTTGCTGGAGCAACCACCAATGATTGAAGAACGTGTGCGGCCGCTTCTGCATTGGCTTTAGCAAGAAAGGCATGGAGCCGCTCTAGATCCTGCAATGCGTGATCGGTCCAGAAAACCTGCATTTATTTGCGCCTGGATTGAGGTGTTGTGAGTGGGGTTTCAGTGTTCAGACTGTTTACCCATTTCATGACATCAGCATGTTCAACCACTCGCCCTTCGTCAACATCCTGCATCCCTTGCAAAATCATCTGATGACGGCTTTCTTCCTGCTCAATGATCGCGGCCAATGCCTGCTTAACTATCCAGCCACGAGAACGGTCATAATTTGCTGCCAGTTCATCGATTTTTTCAGCCATCTCAACGGGTATATGAGCGGTAATAACTCTGGTTTGTGATTGTCCCATGGGAATTGCTCTATATGATTAAAAGTTAATCATAGCTAATCATCGGTAAGGGGGCAACGCTATTCAGGTGCAGTACGCTAACCCCCTGGAGAAAAACGTTGCTACCTAACCGTGCAAAAATCGCGGTGCCTGCAAATCCTCGACCAGTTCATTGATTAACTCAAATAACATGCCAGTTAATGCGCGGTTCACATCCGCCGAATGGGCGCGGCTTAATAATGTTTGGGTGAGCGCGTGGCAATACTGGCGCTGTATTTCTGAATCGTGATTCACCTGTATTTTGACTTCTTTTTCGACGGTGAGGCATTCCACCAGATAAGCAGGCAGCGGCTGCTCAAAGGTGGTTTTCATCACTTCCAGACAGTGCGCAATTCGCCCGCAAAGCGCTTGTTGTTCGGTTACTGTTTTGCATTCGATCAGCTCATCGGCAAGCAATTCGCAGACATTGAGGATCTGGAATAAATCCATGCTGGCGGTAATGGGGGAAAGCAGGGCGTTGCTGGAGTGCAGCTGAGAAAAATTTTGAGCTGACATCATGATGATTGTCTCCGTAGCGAGAGTTATAAACTTCGTCACCACCGGAGTTCCTACGCTCAAGTTGGTGGCGCTAATGGGGGTAGGAATACCAGACTCTCTACGATAGCTGGCCAACCCGAAGGTTGCCCCATCAGCGCCACCGTTGATAAGGATAAAGGTGTGCGAGTGCTGCGACAATCAAAAAGACGCTAACGCCATGATTTCGCCATAGAGAGTGCTCAGGTTCCTACGCCCGACACCAGATTTTGCTGGTGCGCAGAAAGAATACGACCTAAGGTTTGCAGGTGACAAGTCAGATTATTGGGTTTTCAGCGTTGCATTTGTGCGATGCGAGACTGCTCGCAAAAGGGGAATTTAGTGTTAATGAAATTCAGGGCTACGAACAGTGATACGATTTATTGAGATGAGGGCAACGGAGTCAGCCCGTTGCCCTAAGAGATTCTGACCAGCTAAACACCTGGAAATCTTGATTACCACATCAAATCATCAGGAACGATGAAATCTGCGTATGGATCTTCTTCGTCCTGCGCTTCCTGGCTGAGCGCGCTATTCAATACAATATAGCTCGCATCACGCTGGGCAATTTTATCGGCGACACTCGCGGGGATAATCGCGTATTCACCGTCAGGGTTACTGTCTGTAACCAGACGAGCGATGGCGAGGCGGCCATTAGTTAATTGAGTTTGCGTTACCTTATCCACATAGACTTTTTTAATTAAATTATTATCTGTGAAGTTGTAACCAATATCACCTTTTGAAATAACAATTCTGTTCATTTCAATGAGTTGCTTTATCTGCGCTTTTAATTCTTTAGATAACGTAGCTTGCTTTTGTTGCTCGCTTAACTGTTTATCACGTTCGATCTGTGCCTTTTTATTTTCTTCCACAGCCTCTCTTGCCTCACGAGCCTGAACCCGCGATTTTTTAGCCGTTCTTTGTACTTTCGCTACTTTTTTACTGCTGACTAAGCCAGCTTTAAGCATCTGTTCTTGTAATGTGAGTTTTGTCATGTTCGTGTCTAAAACCAATAAAAAATGTTGAGGGGATTATACCTTTAATTTTCGAGGCTGTGCGAGGTTGTAGGAGCCAGAGTGCATCAGTTTGGTTTAACGCCTTGTAAGGCTGTGGTTTGGCGGTACCTGATGTGTTGCACGAGTAAAAATCACCCGAATGCATGATTTTATGTGATGCAGATCACGTTCATGGTGAGGTGTTCCTTGTGAACACATCGTGACACAACCAGATAAGGTGGTCAGAAATGAAATATTATTTTGCTGCTTTGTTGTTATCTGCCATTGCCGCACCTTGTTATTCGCAAACTGTGGAGACCGAGAGTAATCAACCTGTCCCTAAAAGGACCAGCACCAGCGAGTATCAGCTCCAACACGCCCAGTCTTTCGGACCGGGAGTATTGGAGCTTGATACGGAGTGTTACAGCTTACCGAAGCCGGAGCATCAGCCCGGTGTAAATTGTGTCCCTGATTATTAAAACTCGGTCTTCCCCCAGTCATCTCATGGCTGGGGTTTAGTTCCTGTCTTTTTCATCTCAGCAGCCTCATCCCAACCGTGGGCTTCATTGATAAAGTGCAGCACTGCGCTTGAACGCTCATCAATCCTTGAAATCAACAACAGCTCACTCACCATTTCCGGTTGATCCAGCGGCACAATCCTTATCCCAGGCATGGTTAAGTGGGTGATGGTTTCTGGCACGATGCTCAGCCCAATGCCTGCAGCGACCAGGCCGGGAATACTCATCAGCGACGGGACATACATAATGTTCTCAGGGTGCAAATGGTTTTGTCGGCACGCCTGAAGAGTATGTGAGGTCAAGCCGATACCGGCAGCGTCTTGCAAAAACACGAATTTCTCGTGGCGCAGCGTCGACAGGTCACCGGTAAAACTATCTGCCAGCTCGTGGTTATCCGGGATCAGCAACACCAGTCTCGACTTGCTGAATTGATGAATGCGCAGACGGTCCGGCAGGTGATCTTTAAACACCCTGGCAAAGGCCAGATCCAGTTTATGGTCGATCAACATTTCGAACTGCGCGCTAATTCCCGCATCCACCAGCGAGACTTTGACGTCGGGGAAGGTGCTGAAGTAGTGCCGTAGTAATTGCGGCAGGTTGGCCTCGAATAACGCCGAGTGATAGCCGATGTTTATCTCACCCACCTCGCCACGCCGGGCACGCCGTGCTGCGGCAATCGCCAGCTTACCGGACTCGATGGATTGCCGCGCATGGGGCAAAAATGCCTCGCCCGCCGCGGTCAACACCACGCCACGGTTTTCCCGCCGAAACAGCGCCAGCCCCAGCTCAGACTCAAGAGTACGCATTAACTGGCTCAGTGCGGGTTGCGCAATGCCCAGTTGTTCGGCCGCCCGGCTGAAATGCTGCAAATCTGCGGCGACAACGAAGGCTTTCAAATGACGTAGTTCCATAATCCTCAGTGATAAGTTGAGCTTATCTATTTATCGTAATTTTGATAATTATTCTGCAGAGGGGATGCGCTAATGTCTACTGACTTCGACGTTTCCTGCGTGCACCTGTGCCGGAGCGGAGTGGTATGGATATCCTGCAACCATAATAATTAAAGGACCACTACCTCAATGAATACAACAACTCACGCGAGTCATGACCTACGCATGCCCCGCAAAGCGGTCACCGCCGCGACCATAGGTACTGCCCTGGAATGGTTTGATTTCACGCTGTATGGCGCGGTGTCAGCAACCATTCTGCCTAAATTGTTTTTCCCGGCGATGGAGCCGACCGCCGGTTTGCTCGCCTCGCTTGCAACCTTCGGTGTGGGTCTGGCCGCTCGCCCTGTGGGCGCGATCACCTGCGGTTATCTCGGTGACAAATTGGGTCGTCGCAACCTGATGTTGGCAACCGTGACACTGATGGGTCTGGCATCAGTACTGATGGGCCTGTTGCCGACCTATGCCCAGGTCGGTATTTGGGCACCCATATTGCTGGTTATCCTGCGAATTATTCAAGGTTTCGCGCTGGGCGGTGAGTCCACCGGGGCACAACTGATGGCGCTGGAGCACGCTTCTCCAGACCGACGCGGGCGTTATTCCGGCTTACTCGGCCTGTGTTCACCACTCAGTCAGATACTGGCCAACGGCGTGTTGATGGGGCTTGCCGCGACACTATCAACCGCGCAATTCGAAAGCTTCGGCTGGCGCATTCCCTTCGTCATGAGTTTCGTGCTGGTGGTGGTCGCCATCTTTATCCGGCTGAAAGTCGACGAAACCCCTGCGTTTGTCGCCCTGAAAAAGACGCCGGTCAAGCAGGAAAAAAGCCCGCTCAAGACCGCGGTAGGCAGCCACTACAAAACCATCCTGCGCCTGATGTTCTTCTTCTGCTCGCCAGCGGCGCTGTTCTATCTGATTGTGATTTTCTCCCTCAGCTACCTGACCAAGCACCTCGGCTTTAGCCAGTCGACAGGCTTTATGTCACTGATGGTGGCAAACATGTGCGCGATTTTTGGTGCGCTGGCGGGAGGGTATTTGTCCGATCGTTGGGGGCGCAAAAAAGCACTGGCCTTTGGTTCGTGCATGACCCTGCTGATCCTGTTCGTCTACTTCCCGATCCTCAATACATTAAACGTCGCGGCGATCATGGCTGTTATGGGGTTGTTCCTTGGCTTCACCCAGTTTCAGAGCGGCATCCAGCCCGTGGCCTTCGCCGAAGCGTTTCCAACCCAGGTGCGTTATTCGGGTTCCGCACTGGCCTACACCGGCGCAAACCTGGTGATCGGTGGCCCGATGCCGATGATCGCCGTGTGGTTGATGAGCCAGTCGAACAACTCGCCATGGCCTCTGGTGACGCTGTGCGCTGCTATCAATCTGATCTCGCTTGCCATGATCCTCATCGGCCCGGAAACCCGCGGCATCGACCTGAATACCGTCGCAGCACCTGACACGGAAGCAAATGCTGCTTCAGCTCTCTTTTCAAATAACACAATAGGACGACCATGAACCGCACCGTCTTCATCCTTAACGGCCCAAACCTGAACCTGTTGGGTCGTCGTGAGCCGCACATTTACGGACACACTACGCTCGAGCAGATACGCCAACGCAGCGAACGGCTCGCCGGAGAACTTGACCTGGTATGCGATTTTCGCCAGACCAACCACGAGGGCGTGATGGTCGACTGGATTCAGGAAGCCTTCGAGCAGGGCGCTGCGGTAATCATCAACCCGGCCGGCTTTTCGTTTCATTCGATTCCGGTGCTCGATGCCCTGAAGATGCTCGACACACCGCTGATTGAACTGCATCTGTCGAACATCCATGCCCGTGATGAACTGCATCGACACTCAATTATGTCGGGCGTGGTCAATGCCGTGATTTGTGGCATGGGGGCCGACGGTTATCCTTTGGCGATCCGCGCCATAGATGATTTGCTGCGCAGGCAGGTGGTTAACAACTGATCCTTTTTCGACGGATGCATGCAGGGCGGTCCAGAGGCAGATAAGTGCCGGGGCCGCCTTTTCATGTTTTCAGTTGCAAGCTTAGGAAGCAAAACGTCAGCGATTGGGGAATAGAGTCTGGAGGAGACGGGATGTATTGGGACTTCTCGTTATTGGTCTTCAAACAGC
>Ga0207696_1000857_pt1 | contig 19079 bp, 20 predicted proteins | sample KBSS54metaG_FD_184403 | JGI IMG/M metagenome (GOLD analysis project Ga0207696, IMG submission 184403) | Switchgrass rhizosphere microbial communities from Kellogg Biological Station, Michigan, USA - KBS S5-4 metaG (SPAdes) (version 2) | ecosystem: Host-associated > Plants > Roots > Rhizosphere >...
TTGATTCTGCGCTCTTATGGTGTGGGCAATGCTCCACAACACGGGGCGTTCCTCAAAGAGTTACAAGAGGCCTGTTCACGCGGCATTGTGGTGGTCAACCTGACGCAATGTATGTCCGGTAAAGTGAATATGGGTGGCTACGCGACCGGTAATGCATTGGCTCAAGCAGGTGTTATTAGCGGCTACGATATGACGGTAGAGGCGACACTGACTAAACTGCACTATCTACTCAGCCAAAATCTGGATGCTCAGACTATTCGTGAGGCGATGTCACGCAACTTACGCGGCGAACTCACCCCTGACGAGTAAGGAGAAGCCATGCAACGCGCGTTAGTGATAGTCGATTTACAAAATGATTTTTGCGCCGGTGGGGCGCTTGCTGTGCCTGAAGGTGACAGCACGATTAATTTGGCGAACGCGTTAATCGCGCATTGTAAAGCCCGTGGTGACGCGGTGCTTGCCACACAAGACTGGCATCCGGCAGATCACGGTAGTTTTGCCAGCGTGCAAAAAGCTGAGCCTTATACGCAGGGGAAACTCGACGGGCTGACACAAACCTGGTGGCCGGATCATTGTGTTCAGAACAGTGAAGGCGCGGAACTTCACCCCTTGCTTAATGCGCAGGAAATCGACGCTATTTTTCAAAAGGGCGAAAATCACCTCGTTGATAGCTACAGTGGTTTTTTCGACAATGGACATCGCCAGAAAACCCAGCTCGACGATTGGTTATTCCGCCACGAGATTAAACAGCTGATTGTGGTTGGGCTAGCGACGGATTATTGCGTCAAGTTCACGGTACTGGATGCGTTGTCGTTGGGTTATGAAGTTACGGTTATCACTGATGGTTGCCGTGGCGTGAATCTGCATCCGCAAGACAGCCTGCGGGCGTTCCAGGATATGTCAGCGGCTGGCGCTACGCTGATGACACTCGCTGATTTTACTTACTAATTTTCTCCAGGGCGTAAACGCGCCCTTTCCCCTTTTTTCGATTCCGCTCTCATTCTGAACTTTTAGTGCTCGCTCATTGATGAGAGCGCTCTCATAATCAAGTTGCTTATTTATACAGCATTTTAGCTGTATTTCTTATTTGTCCGTCAAAGAGGAACTCCCCAATGGTTTTCACGCGTAAGCTGCTGCCGTTGCTGGCAGTGATACAAATCGCTTGTGCTGGTGTGGCTCAGGCAAGCTCTTACCTCTCGGTAGGTTATTTCAACGGTGGCGGTGATGTCACTGCCGGGCCCGGTGGTGATATCGATAAACTCGATGTCCGCCAGATTACCCATCTCAACTACTCGTTTGGCCTGATCTACAACGATGAAAAAGATGAAACTAATCCTGCGTTAAAAGATGCCTCTAAACTTCACCAAATCTGGCTTTCACCAAAAGTGATGTCTGACCTTGAGAAAATCCCTGCGCTGCGTAAACAGAATCCACAACTGAAAGTCCTGCTTTCGGTCGGCGGCTGGGGCGCGCGTGGTTTCTCTGGGGCGGCGGCTACACCTGAAAATCGCACCGTTTTTATCCGTTCGGTACAGGATGTGATCAAGCGTTACGGTCTGGATGGTATCGATCTGGACTGGGAGTATCCGGTGAATGGCGCGTGGGGGCTGGTGGCAAGCCTTCCTGAAGATCGCGCTAATTTCACCGCATTGCTAAATGAACTGCGTGCAGCACTTGGCAAAGAGAAACTGCTGACAATTGCTGTCGGCGCAAACGTGAAAAGCCCAACCGAATGGGTGGATGTGAAAGCCATTGCGCCTGCGCTGGATTACATCAACCTGATGACTTACGACATGGCGTATGGCACTCAGTACTTCAACGCCAATCTGTATGATTCGAAAACCTGGCCAACCGTGGCGGCTGCTGACAAATATAACGTGAATTTCGTGGTCGATAATTATATTAAAGCTGGCTTAAAACCCGCACAGATGAACCTCGGCATCGGTTTCTATGGCCGCATTCCTAAACGCGCCACTGAGCCAGGTATTGACTGGGATAAACCAGACGCGGCTAAAAACCCGGTCACTCAACCCTATTTCGGCGATAGCGAGAAAGCGCTGTTTATGTCCTTAGGCGTTGACCTGACTAAAGACAGTTACATGAAATATAACGACATTGTTAGCAAAATGCTTAACGACCCGCAAAAGCGCTTCACTGAAAACTGGGATGATGACGCGCATGTCCCCTACTTGACCGTCAAATCAGCCGAAGGGAAGCCGTTGTTCGCCATCTCTTATGAGAACCCACGTTCTGTGGCAATCAAAGCAGAGTACATCAAAGCGAAAGGCTTAGGTGGCGCGATGTTCTGGGAGTATGGCGCGGATGACAACAACCGCCTGGCAAAAGAGTTAGCCAAAGATTTAGGGATTAAAACGGAGCATTAACGTCGTTATTCGGTGGGTGACGCAAGCTTACCCACCCTACTCGATCTGTCCCCTCTCCCATTGGGAGAGGGTCAGTGAGAGGGAGAAAAAACAACGCGTTACAGCTTCACGGTCAAAATCGGCGCGGGTTCGATACCAAACTCGGCTTTCAGTTGCTGCTTACTCTTCATCACGATATTGCCATCGGTGCCGATGGTCATATGTTGCGGGTCAGTGTTATGACGCGTCTGCCACATCATCACTAATTGCAAACTGTTCTCTTTTTGGTCGGGTGTCAGTGCCACACCGTCAGGCCATTTCCCCAGCTCAACGGCGGTCACCAGACGTTGATAAACTTCCGGTGTCATTGCTTCTAACATTTCATCCAGGTTCATCATGCGGCAAGTTCCTGTGGAATAATTTGCTGAATCGATTTTTCAGCCTTCGATTTGCTCACCGTTTTTATCATCGGTGAAGTTCAACGAAGCTGAATTTACGCAGTATCGCTCACCCGTTGGCTGAGGGCCATCCGGGAAGACATGACCTAAATGGGCTTCGCAATTGTTACAACGGATTTCTACCCGCTCCATGCCGTGTGAAAAGTCCTTGATATAACGGATTGCGTTGTCACTCACCGGCTCATAGAAGCTAGGCCAGCCGCAGCCTGAGTCATACTTGGACTCTGACATAAACAACGGTGCGTCGCAGACCAGACAGTGATAGACACCTTCCCGCTTGTTATGCAGCAGACGACCGGAAAACGGTGGCTCAGTGCCATGCTTCTGGGTGACATACAACTGCATCTCAGAAAGGTTTTTTTTCGATAAATCAGGAGGTAATTGGTTAGCCATATGCGTACATCTCGGGCAGTGGGTACTGTAACTGATAACAGCATGATTCTAACAAAAAATTAACAACACCGTGCGGTTTTTTGTTCTAAACTTAGCCCTGAATTTCTGGCTCAGTGCCATTTGTGATCGGTGTCACATTCTTGTTGGAATTGATCTTTAAAATTCCTTGTATCATCCCCATTTGGATATAGAGCCAAAAGGGGAGCGCGAGGCGGTTCAGTCGTTCAAATGATGTCCATAGGATTGATTTGTCGCAATGATTGACACGATTCCGCTTGACGCTGAGTAAGGTTTTTGTAATTTTACAGGCAACTTTTATTCACTAACAAATAGCTGGTGGAATATATGACTATCAAAGTAGGTATCAACGGTTTTGGCCGTATCGGCCGTATTGTTTTCCGTGCTGCTCAGGAACGTTCTGACATCGAGATCGTTGCAATCAACGACCTGTTAGACGCTGAATACATGGCTTACATGCTGAAGTACGACTCAACTCACGGTCGTTTCAACGGCACTGTAGAAGTCAAAGACGGCCACCTGGTTGTTAACGGCAAAACTATCCGTGTTACCGCAGAACGTGACCCGGCTAACCTGAAGTGGAACGAAGTCAACGTTGATGTAGTTGCTGAAGCAACTGGTCTGTTCCTGACTGACGAAACCGCTCGTAAGCACATCACTGCTGGCGCGAAAAAGGTTGTTCTGACTGGTCCTTCTAAAGACAGCACTCCTATGTTCGTTCGTGGTGCTAACTTCGAAAAATATGCTGGCCAGGATATCGTTTCTAACGCATCTTGCACCACTAACTGCCTGGCTCCACTGGCTAAAGTTATCAACGACAACTTCGGTATCGTTGAAGGCCTGATGACCACTGTTCACGCAACTACTGCTACTCAGAAAACTGTTGATGGCCCGTCTCATAAAGACTGGCGCGGCGGTCGTGGCGCAGCTCAGAACATCATCCCTTCTTCTACCGGTGCTGCTAAAGCTGTAGGCGTTGTACTGCCAGAGCTGAACGGTAAAATCACTGGTATGGCGTTCCGTGTTCCAACTCCAAACGTGTCTGTTGTTGACCTGACCGTTCGTCTGGAAAAAGCAGCTACCTACGAAGAAATCAAGAAAGCAATGAAAGCGGCTTCTGAAGGCGCAATGAAAGGCGTTCTGGGTTACACCGAAGACGACGTTGTTTCTACTGATTTCAACGGCGAAATCTGCACTTCCGTGTTCGATGCTAAAGCTGGTATCGCACTGAACGACAAATTTGTGAAACTGGTTTCCTGGTACGACAACGAAACTGGCTACTCTCACAAAGTACTGGATCTGATTGCTCACATCTCCAAATAAGTTGAGATGAGTGATTAATCCTGAAGGGCGACTGTGGTCGCCCTTTTTTTTCGCCTTTGATCGATAGGTTGAACAAATGATTAATAAAATTTTTGCCCTTCCGGTTATTGAACAAATCACCTCTTCTGTGTCTCGCCGCCAAATTGACGAGCTGGAAGTTATCGTTGTTGACCATCCACAAGCTCGCGGTTCTGTGACATTGCAAGGCGCGCACCTGCTGTCATGGAAACCTGCTGGTGAAGAAGAAGTGCTTTGGCTGAGCGACAACACCCCATTCCAGGACGGTAAAGCCATTCGTGGTGGTGTGCCAATCTGCTGGCCATGGTTTGGCCCTGCCGCGCAATCAGACTTACCCGCGCACGGTTTTGCCCGTAACTTGCCATGGGCTTTGAGCGCACATAACGAAGATGAAAGCGGCGTTTCTCTGACTTTCGAATTACAAAGCAGCGATGCAACGCGTAAATTCTGGCCACACGATTTCACCCTGTATGCACGTTACAAACTGGGTAAAACCTGTGAGATGGAACTGGAAGCGCACGGCGAATTCGAGGTTAACTCCGCACTACACACTTACTTTAATGTTGGCGATATTGCTGATGTGAAAGTGAGCGGGCTGGGTAAAAAATATATCGATAAAGTGCTTAATGCTTCTGAAGGCCAGTTAACTGACGGCGTGCAGACCTTCCCGGACCGTACTGACCGTGTGTATCTGGAACCAGAAGAGTGCAGCGTTATCCATGATGCAAGCCTGAACCGCACTATCAATGTTGTACATCACCACCACGTTAACGTGGTTGGCTGGAACCCTGGCCCGGCATTGTCTGCTTCTATGGCAGATATGCCAGACGATGGTTACAAGACTTTCGTTTGTGTCGAAACGGCCTGCGCAAGCGCACCGCAGAAAGCAACTGCAGATAAACCTGCACGCTTAGCGGCGACACTGAGCGTCGCGAAAAAAGCTTAAACCATATCTAAAGGCGTTTTGCGGCCCGGTGCCGGGAACGCCTTTTCCATCAAAGTGATTTCTTCCTGCTTCAATGTAATCTCAAGCGCCAGGGCATTTTCTTTGACATGCGCCACACTGCCTGCTTTTGGAATTGCGACCACGCCTTCATGATGAATGACCCACGCCAGCAGTAACTGCGCAACCGTCACCCCTTTTTGCTGTGCAAGATCATTAAGCACAGGATGGTTCATCAACCCGCTACGCAACCGGCCTGCTTGTGCTAACGGGCAATAAGCCATCACCGGCATTTTTTGCTGCTGGCACCAGGGTAGTAAATCATGCTCAATGCCACGTGAGGCAAGATGATAAAGCACCTGATTGGTGGCACATTCGCGCCCCCCCGTAACACGCCACAACTCCTGCATATCTGCATAGTCGAGGTTTGAAACACCCCAACGACGAATTTTGCCCTGTTGCACCAGTTGCTGCATAACGCTGACCGTATCTTCCAGTGCAATATCCCCGCGCCAGTGCAGCAAATAAAGATCGAGATAATCCGTTTTTAGCCGTTTCAGGCTCTGCTCGCAGGCCTGAATAGCGCTCGGCCCAGCGGCATTCCAGGGGTAGACTTTCGAAACGAGGTAAACCTCATCACGCCTGCCGCTAATAGCTTCACCCACAACTTTTTCTGCCCCACCATTGGCATACATTTCTGCCGTGTCGATGAGAGTCAGGCCGAGATCGATGCCCGCTCTTAGTGCATTCACCTCTTCGACATATTGCGCAGACTTTTCCCCCATATACCAGGTGCCTTGCCCAATTGCCGGTAACGGTTGTGTTCCAGAAAAGATTATTTGTTTTGCCATCACATCCCCCTTAACTAGTTGCACCACCATAATGCAAACGGGGCGCAAGCGCCCCGGATAAGTGCATAAATTGCACTGCGTTAGTGCGCGACTAAAAACTATACGTAATGCCTGTCATCAAAATTCCCGTCCACTCTTTATCAATCATCGGGCTATCGGTGACTTCATTAGCCAGGTGCACGTAGCGACCCATACCGAAGACGTTCCAGCTATCTGTCAGCCTATAGTTTACAGACAGTTCAACGTACGGTGCCCAGCTGCTATCCGGGTCATAGGAATCTAAACCGCTGCGCTGCGACTCACTCTTAGTGATGCCATAGTAATATTCATTCTGGTTTTCGCTGCTCAAGGTTATCCCGATACCAGGCGTAAACGTCAATCTGTCGCTGTTGTAGCGATACAACCAGGCGGTATCCCAGTTTACGCCGTTGCTATTGCCCAACGTGTCACCCGCCAGCACAGTGCGCAAGAAACCATATTGCGTGTTATGTACATAAGAAAGCCCGGCCATCAGAGTCGCTTTGCGATTATCCAACTGGCGCATGCTTTTAGAGTCGCTGTCTTTCGCTCGGAAGAAGATCGGCGAATAGTAGGTAATGATGGAAAGCTTGTCAGCCTGGTCATTCCACAAGTAGTAACCTGCGGTTAAGCCACGCAGGTAGAAACTCTCCCCCTCATAACCCACCATTGGGATCGGATACAAACGGTCTTGATCGCCTTTGTACATGTTAGGCGTTACCAGAGCTGCCGCCCCTACAGACCAGGGGCCATCTGCTGCTTGCGCCGCAGGAAAAGTTGATGCAATGAGTACACCCAATGTAATAATTTTGAATTTGCTCACAATCCTTTAAGTCCTTTAATCAAATAATTAGCAATTAGAGTGTAACTCCCTTGCTTTCTCACCCCAACTTTTTTACCAATTTGATACATCAGAGCAACTGAACAACATCTCGCAAACAGGTTTCATCTTCTTTTCAGTTTTATGAATCACATGTGATACCAACCACTTCCCTTTACAACAAAAGGAGAATTATTTGGATGAGTTATTGATATGTCATTGAAATTGGCTTGTGGCCGTATGCAAGTTTTGCAAATGCCATCTACGCTTTATTTTAGGAAGATGAAATACGCTGAACGCGGCAATGAAAATGCCACGCTACCCTGAAACATTCGAGTTGCAGTAAACGCGCTTACAACTTGAATATTGACGGGTAAGAGAAGTTGGCATAAGGGTTGCTCGAGATTCAGGAGACGTCTTCCGGGAGCCTCCATTACTCATACGAACGGCTCTCTAACCTGTGCTAAATACGAAAGGACGGCATACCATGAATATATTCGATCACTATCGCCAGCGTTATGAAGCTGCCAAGGACGAAGAGTTCACACTGCAGGAGTTTCTTGCAATCTGTAAGCAAGATCGCAGTGCCTATGCCAATGCGGCAGAACGGCTATTGATGGCCATTGGTGAGCCAGTGATGGTGGATACTGCCACAGAGCCCCGGCTGTCCCGTCTCTTTTCGAATCGGGTAATTTCCCGTTATCCGGCGTTTGAAGAGTTCTATGGCATGGAAGAAGCCATTGAACAAATTGTTGCCTACCTGAAACACGCAGCCCAGGGACTGGAAGAGAAGAAACAGATTCTCTATTTATTGGGGCCTGTGGGTGGTGGTAAATCATCACTCGCTGAACGCCTGAAAGCGTTAATGCAGCGCGTGCCAATTTACACGCTGAGTGCTAATGGCGAACGCAGCCCGGTGAATGACCACCCGCTGTGCCTGTTTAATCCACAAGAAGATGCTTCTATTCTTGAAAAAGAGTACGGCGTCCCTACCCGCTATCTGGGCACTATTATGTCGCCGTGGGCGGCAAAACGTCTGCATGAGTTTGGCGGCGACATCACAAAATTCCGTGTAGTGAAAGTCTGGCCATCGATTCTGGCGCAGATTGCGATTGCCAAAACTGAACCGGGTGATGAGAACAACCAGGATATCTCAGCGCTGGTCGGTAAAGTGGATATTCGTAAACTGGAAAACCACGCGCAAAACGATCCTGATGCTTATGGCTATTCTGGTGCACTGTGCCGTGCAAACCAGGGCATCATGGAATTTGTCGAGATGTTCAAAGCACCGATTAAAGTGCTCCACCCGTTGCTGACCGCAACCCAGGAAGGCAACTATAACGGGACCGAAGGCATCTCTGCCCTACCGTTTAACGGTATTATTCTTGCGCACTCCAACGAATCTGAGTGGGTGACGTTCCGTAACAACAAAAATAACGAGGCCTTCCTTGACCGTGTTTACATTGTCAAAGTGCCTTATTGCCTGCGGATTTCCGAAGAGATAAAAATCTACGAAAAACTGCTCACGCACAGTGAATTGTTACATGCACCATGCGCCCCGGGTACCCTGGAAACGCTGGCGCGCTTCTCGATCCTTTCGCGTTTGAAAGAGCCAGAAAACTCAAGCATGTACTCCAAAATGCGGGTGTACGATGGTGAAAGTTTGAAAGACACCGATCCAAAAGCGAAATCGTACCAGGAGTACCGCGATTACGCTGGTGTAGACGAAGGCATGAACGGGCTGTCTACACGTTTTGCATTCAAAATCCTCTCTCGCGTGTTCAACTTTGACCACGTTGAAGTGGCAGCAAACCCGGTGCATTTGTTCTATGTGCTGGAGCAGCAGATCGAACGAGAGCAGTTCCCGCAGGAGATGGCCGAAAAATACCTTGAGCATCTGAAAGGCTATCTGATCCCGAAATACGCTGAATTTATCGGTAAAGAGATTCAGACCGCGTATCTCGAATCTTACTCAGAGTACGGGCAAAACATTTTCGACCGTTATGTTACCTACGCTGACTTCTGGATTCAGGATCAGGAATACCGCGACCCGGATACCGGCCAGCTGTTTGACCGTGAATCCCTGAATGCGGAGCTGGAAAAAATTGAAAAACCTGCTGGCATCAGCAATCCGAAAGATTTCCGTAATGAAATCGTCAACTTTGTACTGCGTGCCCGCGCCCATAACAATGGTCGTAATCCTAACTGGACGAGCTACGAGAAGCTGCGCACGGTTATCGAGAAGAAAATGTTCTCGAACACCGAGGAATTGCTGCCGGTTATTTCGTTCAATGCCAAAACCTCTACCGACGAGCAGAAAAAACACGATGACTTTGTCGATCGTATGATGGAGAAAGGCTATACGCGCAAACAAGTTCGCCTGCTGTGCGAATGGTATCTGCGGGTACGTAAATCTTCATAACGGCTGAGTCAAAGATGGGGCCACACAGTGTGGCCCCCCTGCGCAGTTGGCAAAGAAGTTTGGGGGAACTATGGCCTATTTTATTGACAGGCGACTGAACGGCAAAAATAAAAGTGCGGTTAACCGCCAGCGCTTTTTGCGCCGATATAAGGCACAGATTAAACAGTCGATTTCCGAGGCCATCAACAAGCGTTCGGTCACCGACGTGGATAGCGGCGAATCGGTCTCGATCCCAAGTGAAGATATCAGCGAACCGATGTTTCATCAGGGTCGTGGCGGTCTGCGCCATCGTGTTCATCCGGGCAACGATCACTTCGTGCAAAATGACCGCATTGAACGCCCGCAAGGGGGTGGCGGAGGGGGCGGTGCGGGTCAAGGCCAGGCAAGCCAGGATGGTGAAGGCCAGGATGAGTTCGTCTTTCAAATTTCGAAAGACGAATATCTCGACTTATTGTTTGAAGATTTAGCCTTGCCGAATCTGAAGAAGAATCAGCATCGCCAAATTACTGAGTTTAAATCCCATCGAGCGGGTTACACATCGAATGGCGTACCCGCCAATATCAGCGTGGTTCGTTCGTTACAAAACTCGCTGGCCCGCCGCACCGCGATGACTGCGGGTAAACGTCGTCAGTTACATGAGTTAGAAGACTGTCTTGAAACGGTAAGCAACAGCGAACCTGCGCAGTTGCTTGAAGAAGAACGCTTGCGCAAAGAGATTGCTGAACTGCGCGAGAAAATTGCCCGCGTACCGTTTATCGATACCTTCGATTTACGCTACAAAAATTATGAAAAACGCCCTGAGCCTTCAAGCCAGGCAGTTATGTTCTGCTTAATGGATGTCTCCGGTTCGATGGACCAGGCCACCAAAGATATGGCTAAACGCTTTTATATTCTGCTCTATTTGTTCCTGAGTCGGACGTATAAAAACGTGGACGTGGTTTATATCCGCCACCACACCCAGGCCAAGGAAGTCGATGAGCACGAGTTCTTTTACTCACAGGAAACCGGTGGCACGATTGTTTCAAGCGCCCTGAAATTGATGGATGAAGTGGTGAAAGAGCGCTACGACCCGGCATTGTGGAATATCTATGCTGCACAGGCTTCAGATGGTGATAACTGGGCAGACGATTCGCCGTTGTGTCATGAATTACTGGCGAAGAAATTACTGCCGATGGTGCGTTATTACAGCTACATTGAAATCACCCGCCGCGCCCACCAGACTCTGTGGCGCGAATACGAAGACTTACAGTCAACGTTTGATAACTTCGCCATGCAGCATATTCGCGATCAGGATGATATTTATCCGGTATTCCGTGAGCTGTTCCATAAGCAGGCGAGTAATAGTTTCAGCTAACACCACAAGTCAGCCAGTTTTATTCTGGCTGACTTTTTAATCCCTCCCGCTTAATTGCAAAATCTTAATTTTTATCATGCAATTGCACAAAATCCTCTGTATCGACTTAAAAAGGCTGACGTCACAGCACACCTGCGCGTAAAGTTATTAATAACAATAAAAACAGCCTTCTCTTTATATTTCGCAAGGAACAGCTATGATCTTCGACTCTACGCTATTAATCCTGTTGGCGCTTGCCGGACTGGGTTTTGTCAGCCATAACACCACCGTTGCGGTATCCATTCTGGTGCTCATTATTGTCCGAGTTACCCCACTGAGTCAGTTTTTCCCGTGGATTGAAAAGCAGGGGCTGACCGTGGGGATTATTATTCTGACCATTGGCGTTATGGCTCCGATTGCTAGCGGTACTTTACCTGCAAGTACACTGTTGCACTCGTTTACCAACTGGAAATCACTGGTTGCGATCGCAGTCGGCGTGTTCGTCTCATGGCTCGGCGGTCGTGGTGTGACCTTAATGAGCAGCCAGCCGAGTTTAGTCGCCGGTTTGCTGGTAGGAACGGTTTTAGGTGTCGCATTATTCCGCGGAGTGCCCGTCGGCCCGCTGATTGCCGCAGGGCTTGTGTCGCTCGTCATTGGTAAACAGTGAATCAGCTACTGTGGTTCTAGCGAGGCAAGATAGCGCCCAGGTGTATTACCGAGCGCTTTTTTGAACATCGTAATAAACGCATTGGTCGAGTCATAGCCGAGTTCGCTGGCCACCTTTTGCACCGAAGCACCACCAATTAATAGCTGCAGCGCGACAATCAGTTGTAACTGTTGCCGCCAACGGCGAAAACTGAGCCCCGTTTCTTTCACCACCAGCCGGGCAAGGTTGCGCTCGCTCATCGCCAGTTGTGAAGCCCATTGCTCCAGCGTCTGACGTTGCTGTGGATCCGCAGCCATTCGTTCAGCAATAAAGCGAATTTTAGGATGCCCCGACATCGGCAAATGCAATTGCTCTACAGCCTGGCGCGGCAATTCATCGAACAAAACCTGAACCAGCCGGTGCGTCTCCGGTTGCGCTAAATTGCGTTCATTTTGCTGTGTCAGATGCAGGATCAATTCACGCACTAGCGGAGTAATTCGCAACGTGCAGCATTGTGATGGCATCTCCACAACATCGGGTTCGATAAACAGAAAACAAAGTCTGGCGTTCGCGGTCGCGCGATTACTGTGTGGCATTTCACCGGGGATCCAGACTGCATGCTGTGTGGGAACCATCCACCTCGCCTGTTCAACTTCACAAGTAATCCCGCCATGCAAAGCCAGAATCAGTTGACCTTTGCGATGCTGATGGAAGGCAATTTCGTTCTCAGTTTCAGAAACCAGGATGCTAAACGCCTGAGCAGGATGTCGATTGCTATCAGGGTCGAATCCTTCCAGGGCTAAGCCACGCTCCATAATATTGTCCGGTTTTAGGGATAAGCTGGCATTTTACGTTGATTTCTTCCATTCCCAAAACATGTATCTTGTGCGCATCGTCTTACGAGGTATGTGTATGTCTTCAATTTCAACTTCAAATGTGAAAAAAAACGGTCTGCTGCTACTCGGCATTTTAATGATAGCCACCACGCTGCGCGTGACGTTTACCGGCGCGGCGCCATTGCTGGATATGATTCGCGCATCCTTCAGCCTCACAACTGCACAAACGGGCGTGCTTACCACCCTGCCACTTTTAGCCTTTGCGATTGTTTCTCCACTGGCGGCAGGGATTGCACGCCGGTTCGGTATCGAACGTAGCTTGTTTGCAGCTATGCTGATTATCTGTGCAGGAATTGCTGTACGTTCGATGGGAAACACGGTGCTGCTCTATAGTGGCACCGCGATTATTGGCTGTGGGATCGCCATGGGGAATGTGCTTTTGCCTGGATTGATTAAGCGCGATTTCCCAGGACAAGTGGCGCGACTCACTGGTGCGTATTCACTGACCATGGGCGTTGCTGCAGCTATCGGCTCAATGATGGTGGTTCCCATCGCGCAACACGGTTACGGCTGGCCTGGCGCACTGATGGCGCTGATGGTTTTCCCCGTGGTGGCATTACTAGTTTGGCTGCCGCAGTTGTCGAATCACAACATATCGACCTTAAGCAACAGTAATGCCTTACATAACCGGGGGATCTGGAAATCTGCGCTTGCCTGGCAAGTGACTCTGTTTTTGGGGATCAACTCGCTCATTTATTATGTGGTGATTGGCTGGCTGCCTTCAATACTGATAAGTCACGGTTATAGTGAAGCACAAGCGGGTTCGTTGCATGGCCTGATGCAATTAGCCACCGCCGCCCCCGGTTTATTTATCGGCATGATTTTAGGCCGAATGAAAGACCATCGCGGCATCGCCATCCTCATGGCCTTGTTGTGTGGACTGAGCGCAATTGGTTTACTGTTAATTCCAGACTTCGCCAGTGTTTGGGTCGTGATATTTGGCTTTGGCTCTGGTGCGACGATGATTCTTGGCCTGACGTTTATCGGCTTGCGGGCAAATAGTGCGCATCAGGCCGCCGCATTGTCTGGTATGGCGCAATGTATGGGATATTTATTAGCGGCTTTCGGGCCGCCGATGATGGGGAAAGTACACGATCTCTCTGGCCAGTGGAGCTTGCCACTGCTTGGGTGCGCAGTGTTGGCGTGCGTGATGGCGGTATTTGGTGGTTTTGCCGGGCGTGATGCACAGATCATCAGCCCAGCACAACCTGGCCACCCTTCCTGATTAACGCTGCGCCGCTTTTAGCAACGCTTCAACTAGCGGCGCAGGTTTATCCTTCAATGCATTACGTTCGTGCTGGAAAAGTGTTCCGACAAAAAAAGGATGTCCACGAAGCTCAACTACGCGGATTTCACCTTGATTATCCCACCCGGTTGGCTGCAATTGAGATGTCTCCAGTTGCCCGGCAAAAAAGTCGGCAATACCGTAATTGCAATGGTAGCCTTCTTCAATTATCGAACGCCCATAGGCCTCAGCGATCAGTGACCCAGGTTTTAGCTCAATAGCATCGGATTTCTCCACCAGTGAGCAACTCAATGGCCCAATGACCAGGCTTCCCTGTTGACTCGTTTCTGCATGACCCGCATCTCCCAAATCCAGGACATTGCGCGCATATTCAATAACGGCGTGCTGGAAGCCACCGCATGTGCCAAGAAACGGAATTTGGTTCTCACGAGCGTAACGGATTGCCAGAAAAGCACCGTCTTCATTTTGATAGGGGCTAGCAGGAACACACCAGATGGCGTCATACCCCACCAGATCCTCCGGACTTGTTACTTCAGGTGTAGGCAGCCAGTCATAGTCAACAGTTACGTCAAGGTATTCAGCTGCATTATCTAAAGCCAGAGGAATTGCCTTGTGTGCGATCACCGCAGGGTTGTAATCACCCACCAGCGCAACACGCAGCGTTTCTTTCAAAGGTAATGGAGGCATTTATTTGATTATCCTTATGTTTAACAGCAGCTACTACATAAGGAATAATAGAGTATGCCACTACCTTTTGCCTTGCAACGCCCAAAATTAGCAGGGTGGCGCAGCACCATCACAGTAGTGTACCGTACTTTTCTCACCCGACTTTACGTGGCGAAATGAAAACAAAAATACTGATTAGTGCTTGCCTGATGGGCTTTAAAGTTCGCTATAACGGGCAGGATAAACCTCTCATAAATAGTGTGTTGGCACGCTGGCAACAAGAACAACGGCTCATCGTCCATTGCCCTGAATTGGCCGCAGGCCTCACGACGCCGCGTTTGCCTGCTGAACTAGTGGGTGGTAGTGGCCCTGCTGCGCTTAATGGCGATGCAAAAATTCAGGAAAGTGATGGTTCAGATGTGAGTCAGGCATATCTATTGGCAGCTTTCCTGGCATTAAAAACGGCTCAAGACTCTGGATGTCGCCTGGCATTAATGACCGATGGCAGCCCAACTTGCGGCAGTACGAAGATTTACGACGGAACTTTTCAGGGAGTCACACAGCCTGGAATGGGAGTGGCTGCGGCATTACTACGACAAAATGGTATCGAGGTTTACGCTGAAGGTGAGCTTCCTGCGTTAATTGCCCGCATTGAGGCTTTAGACGGAGAGTTAACGCATGAAGAAGATAGCTATCGCGAATGAAGCCCAACAGTCGATCAGTGCACAACCTGCTGTTGTTCGCTCTCTGGCAATAATGTCTTGTCGAGTGGCATCAGATATTCTGCCCGAACAAAGGTATAACCTTCGCGCCCATCGAACGCCACCACATTACCCGTCACCAACCATAGCGGATGATTTGCATCATGAGGAAGTTGCGTTACCACACCAGTAACCGGATTAACAAAACTTTCGCCAGGCTCGCACAGGCCAAAAAGCTCGACTGATTTACCGATGTTCACACGCCCTGCGGCAGTACGGGAACCAATAATCATTGCCAGCATTCCCGGCTTTAACTGAAACATAAAACGACTCTGTAGCTCATCAAATAATTGGCTATATCAGAACATTCTTAGGTGTAAAAGTAAACAGAGGGCAGATAAATCCAGCCGGGCACCTCTGGCGAGCGACTCCTGTTGTCACCCGCCCCGCCAGCTTTTAAACAATGAATAGGTTTTATTTTATTAATCGCGGGTTTGCACCCAAAACGCGTGGATTAATCCAGGAATATAGCCCAACAGTGTCAGTACAATATTCAGAATAAATGCCCAACCGAATCCTTTAGCCAGCAATACACCAAGCGGTGGTAAAATAATCGTAAAAACAATACGCCAAAAGCCCATAAAAAAACTCCAGTTATTAATGTTATATACATATAAAAAAGTATATTCCGCTACAAGCATAGTCTACTCAGCGTAAACCAACTGAAGGTATATCGTTAATTAATGTAAAGAACAGCGATAACCTTATTAATATTATGTGATTAATAATAAGGAAAAAAGCGGGGTTTAGTGGATTTTAGATAACAAAAAACCCGCACATGGCGGGTTTATTCACTTTGACTTCCGGCTCGGGTTATTCACCGTCTTCGCATGCGTCAGTCGCAGTTATGCGTTAGCAGTCTTACAGAGCAACAACGTTAGTTGCTGATGGACCTTTAGCGCCGTTCTCAACAGAGAACTCAACTTTCTGACCTTCGTCCAGAGTTTTGAAATCATTGCTCTGAATGGCAGAGAAGTGAACGAACACATCTTTGCTACCATTGTCAGGAGTGATGAAACCAAAACCTTTTTCTGGGTTGAACCATTTTACTAAACCAGTCATTTTAGACATAGATACTTCCTCAATATTTTATAGCCATTTTATATGGCGAACGTGGTCTGTATTGCAGAACGTTTCTTATTTAGGCACTTAGGAGGAGACTCACGAAGAAGGGTATCTGATGACTTGATAGCGCTTGAACTGAGGACTGCTTTACTAAAACTGCTTTCATAAGGTCTGTCTTCCAAACCGATGACGCATTAACGCACGGCAGCGTTCTGGAAGCAAGAATTATTTTCAAATAATAATTTTCTCATTAACATAAACCCCCTTCCGTACCCATTTCTGTAACGCTGCATATGGAGTATTTTTCAATCAAAACATCATCGCGCGAGCTATAGTTAAACGGTACGCAGCCAGAATTTTTAGGTGATGTCACCATGGTGCGCTTAATGTGGGTGTTACTCTTACTTTCCTCATTTTTGCCGATGACGCATGCAGCCACCGATGACCAGCCTTTGAAGTTTGATACTCAAATCAATACGGTTTTTGGTGACTATGATGTGATGAAACAGCGGCGCATCATTCGCGTTTTGATTCCTTATAGTAAAACTTTTTACTTTATTGATAACAATGGGACTCAGCGGGGCATCATGTTGGAGTTGATGCAACAGTTTGATAAACAAATCAATAAAGGTCTTAAACCTTCACAAAAAACACATCTTGTTTTTATACCAACAGCACGGGACCAACTTATTCCTCAGCTTATCGCCGGACGTGGCGATGTCATCGCTGCTAACTTGACGATCACTCCTGAACGCGAAAAACTGGTCGATTTCAGTACGCCGTTAGTAACCAATGTCCCTGAGTTGGTCATTGCGAGTAATAAGGCACCCGAGCTCAAAAATGCCGATTCGCTTTCGGGGCAATCCGTGTTTGTCAATCCGTCGACGAGTTATGTCTCCAGCATTGAAACACTGAATAAGAGCCTGGCCGAGAAAAAACTGCCACCCGTAGTCGTTATCAAAGCCCCTGGTAATTTCGAGCCGGAAGACATTCTGGAGATGGTGAATGCCAATCTTGCCGATTACACCGTAGTCGATCGTTACCTGGCCATATTGTGGACACAGATTTATCCAAACCTGGTCGTTTATGAAAATATTACACTCCGTGATGATAGCTCTATCGCATTGGCAATGCGTAAGAACTCCCCTCTTCTGAAAGCACAGCTCGATGAATTTACTGCCGCGCATAAAATTGGCACTTCTTTTGGTAATCAGCAGGTTTATAAATATTTGCGCAACACCAAATGGGTAAAAGATGCACGTTCACAAGCTGAATTAGAGAAGTTTCATCAGGTTACAGAAATTTTCCGCAAATACGGCGAGCAGTACAATGTCGACTGGCTGATGATGGCCGCACAAGGGTATCAAGAGTCACGCCTTGACCAAACAGTTCGTAGCAAAAGTGGCGCAATTGGAGTGATGCAGGTACTGCCAACAACCGGCAAAGAGTTAAAAGTCGGCGATATTAGGTTGATCGACCCTAATATTAATGCAGGGGTAAAATATATCCGTTTTATGCGTGATCGTTATTTTGCTGATGAGAAAATGACCGATCTGAATAAATTACTTTTCACTTTCGCCTCTTATAATGCTGGCCCAGCCAAAATAGCCCGTCTACGCAAAGAGGCAGCAACCAAAGGACTTGACCCTAATATCTGGTTTAACAATGTCGAACGTATTGCACAACTACGTATCGGCAATGAAACTGTTCAATATGTAAGCAACATCTTCAAGTATTACGTAGCCTACCAACTCATAATGGAACAGGCGAAAGCACGTAAGGCTGACACCCCACCTGATGCCAGTAAAGTGGAATAGGCAGCGCAATTTTTTTATTGAGTTTCTTTTTTGGGTAACTCCACTTGCCTTGAATGCAGAGATTTATTACTGTACAAAAACACAGCTTTAAGAGGGTAGTATTAATGTTCGTTGAATTGGTTTACGACAAACGAAATGTGGCGGGACTTCCCGGTGCAAATGAAAAGATTCTTGCAGAATTAACAAGGCGAGTTCACGGCCTCTTCCCTGATGCGCAAGTCAGGGTGAAACCAATGCAAGCTAATGCAGTAAACAGTGATTGCACCAAGAATGAAAAAGAGAAAATTAACCGTCTGGTTGAAGAAATGTTCGACGAAGCAGATTTTTGGCTGGTTTCTGAAGAGTAAATATCATCCGAGGTATTGCTGAAACGAGGATTTTCACGAGTTTTCTCCTGTTCTGAGCTACGCAATACTATGCCCAAAATCTTTTAAACAGGTCGAGAAAGCATGAGAAAAACAACGGTGATATTAATTGTGGTGGCAATTGTAGTTTGGTTTGCAAGCCATCAGGGGTGGATCTAACCCCAGAGTCATTGAGGAAGTGTTTGCCGTTAAGCTTCCTCTCAATCACTTCACATTGGCTAAGGCACAGACGAAAAAAAACCACCTGAAAGGTGGTTTTTTTAAATATGGTGCCGACTACCGGAATCGAACTGGTGACCTACTGATTACAAGTCAGTTGCTCTACCTACTGAGCTAAGTCGGCGTGGAGAACACTCTACACAAAGCCGATCAGCTATGCAATTCCCTGCGAATCGTTCGCTTAAAAATTCAACTTATTGTTTTTAAAACAACCAGCCATAAATGAAAATTCGCGATTTTGCATAAACTTTAACCAACAATCACCCAAGGTTAAGTTCTTTGGTGAGACATGTTACCCTTGTATTACAATACATTAAAAAATGAGGTGTTTTATGAAACTCATTCTCTTCATTAGCCTTTTAGGCTTCATTCAATCATCCGCCTTTGCCGCCACTGCGACCAAACTGTCATGCCCAATGCGCGAAAATGTTGTCATAT
>Ga0207696_1000858_pt1 | contig 19072 bp, 16 predicted proteins | sample KBSS54metaG_FD_184403 | JGI IMG/M metagenome (GOLD analysis project Ga0207696, IMG submission 184403) | Switchgrass rhizosphere microbial communities from Kellogg Biological Station, Michigan, USA - KBS S5-4 metaG (SPAdes) (version 2) | ecosystem: Host-associated > Plants > Roots > Rhizosphere >...
GTGTTCATTGATTTGCGATGGAAACTCGACAAAGTCGCGTGGCGTATTGGTACCGGAAAGTGTTGCATAACGCTGGGTGGCAAACAGCCCGTGCAAGGTATGGCCAAACTCATGGAACAATGTCACAACATCATCCCAGGAAATCAGTGCCGCTTCGCCGCTGGCAGGTTTGTTGTAGTTACAGACGTTGTAAATTACCGGGTCATTTTCCAACAACGTGGATTGTTCCACAAAGTTGCCCATCCACGCCCCGCCGCCTTTGCTGTCACGGGCAAAAAAGTCGCCATAGAACAGCGCCATGCCACGCCCGTCGTTATCGAAGATTTCCCACACGCGTACATCATCGTGATAAACCGGAATATCGAAACGTTCGACAAACTTCAGGCCGAAAAGCTGGCTCGCCGCCCAAAAGACGCCATTGGTTAGCACGTTGTTGAGTTCAAAATAAGGTTTGATTTGTGCTTCATCGAGGTCGTATTGCGCATGTCGAACTTGCTCGGCATAAAATGCCCAATCCCAGACTTCTGCTTTAAAGCCGCCCTGCTGGGCATCGATAACTTGCTGGATGTCGGCCAGTTCCCGTTGCGCGCGGGCAGTCGCCGCAGGCACGATATCACGCATAAATTGCAGTGCTGCCTGTGGTGTTTCTGCCATTTGGTCGGCAATTTTCCACGCCGCGTAGCTTTCAAAACCCAGCAGTTGCGCCTGTTCAGCGCGCAGGGTTGCAAGGCGCGCCACAATCGCCCTGGTATCATTGCTATCGTTATGTTGTGTGCGTTGCCAACCGGCATTAAACAGCTTTTCACGCGTTTGTCTGTCACGCAGCGATTGCAGCGCGGGCTGTTGGGTGAAATTGAGTAAAGGAATGACGTATTTCCCCTCCAGCCCTTTAGCACTGGCCTGTTGCGCGGCAGCAGCAATTTCTGCCGGAGTTAATCCATCAAGTTGCTGTACGTCATCAACCACCAGCCCCGCCGCTTTATTAGCGGCGTGCAGACGATTATTAAACTGGCTGTTCAACTGTGCGGCTTCTTTATTCAGCACTTTCAGGCGCGCTTTTTTATCGTCGCTAAGGGTGGATCCCGCCAGGGTAAAACTCTGCCAGACCACTTCAACCAGACGCAGGGATTCGTCATCAAGCCCCAGCGTATTGCGGCGCTGGTACACACTGTTTAAACGCGAAAACAGTGCGCTATTGAGGCGCATTTCATCGGCTAATTCGGCCAACTCGGCGGCAAATTCTTCATCGAGCTGTTGCAGATAATCATTGGTATCTGCCGCGGTCATGGCAAAGAAAACCTGAGTAACGCGCGCCAGCATGTGGCCGGTTTTTTCCAGCGCCAGATAGGTATTTTCAAACGTTGGAGCCGCTGTTTCGTTGGCAATCGCCGCAATTTCTTCACGCTTAATTCGTTTCGCTTCGTCAAAAGCCGGACGATAGTGACTGTCTTTGATGTCATCAAAGTGAGGGGCTTGATACGGCAATAAACTGATGCGGTAAAACGGATTAACTGACAGCATCCTGAACTCCTGAAATAAGTCCTGCAGGAAGGTGGAACATGCTCACGCTTTTCCACCCCACGAAGAAAGTTAAGTGATTGTAGGGCGGATAAGCGTGAGCGTCATCCGCCAGGCTCAACTCGCCGCCTGATACACAGCAATTATTTCGGCGGTGATGGCTACAGCAATTTCGGCTGGCAGTTTACCTTTCACATCCGGCAGCCCCACCGGGCAACGTAAGGTACTGAGTTGTTCCGCCGTGATGCCTTTTCCCGCCAGCCGATACTCAAAGCGCTGGCGTTTAGTCTGCGAGCCAATTAACCCGAGATAACGGTAATCGCCGCGCTTCAGTATCGCTTCGGTCAACTCCAGATCCCGCGGATGGCTGTGGGTCATGACGATAAAATAACTCTGCGCAGGTGCGGCGTGAACTGCATCCAGCGGGTCTTCTGCGTGAACGGTTTTCACCCCTTGCGGGGCGTCAGAAAATAAATCGGCGCGCTCATCAACCCAGGTAATGTGACAGGGTAACGTTGATAACAGCGCCACCAGCGCCTGCCCGACGTGGCCTGCGCCAAATACCGTGATCTGCGGTTGTGCCTGAATCAACGGTTCAAACAGCACCGTGGTCATGCCGCCACAACACTGCCCAAGCCTGGCGCCCAGATTAAAATGCTCGGTATGCAGCATCGTGCTTTGCTTCTCCAGCATCGCTCGTGCCATGGCGATAGATTGATATTCCAGATGCCCGCCACCGATAGTCAGAAACGTCTGTTCACGGCCCACAATCATTTTGGTGCCACAGTTTCGCGGCACCGAGCCTTTATCAGCCAGCACAGTCAACAACACGCAAGGTTCGCGCCGCTCGCGCAACTGCATCAAAATAGCGATCCATTTATCGTCGTTCATGGCGCCTCCTGACAACCCCAAAATACGCGTTCTGGCGTGGCGGGCGCATCCAGCATTGGGTGTTTCAGGTAATCAGTGACACTTGCCACGGCGTCCTGTAAGGCGCACCACACGGATATTCCCAGCATAAACGGCGGTTCACCGACGGCTTTTGAACGATAAACGGTGTGCTGAGGGTTGGCATAATTCTCCAGCAACTTAACCCGTAAGTCGGCTGGCGCATCGCTTATCGCCGGTATTTTGTAGCTCATCGGGCTGTCGGTCAGCAACCGTCCTTTGTCATCCCAGACCAACTCTTCGCAAGTCAGCCAGCCTGCCCCTTGTACAAAACCACCTTCAATTTGCCCGATGTCGAGTGCCGGGTTCAGCGAATTGCCAACGTCATGCAGAATGTCGGTACGCAACAGACGGTACTCTCCGGTCAGCGTGTCGATAATCACTTCCGAACAAGCCGCCCCCCAGGAGAAGTAATAGAATGGCTGCCCACGACCGGCGGCACGGTCGTAATGAATTCCCGGTACTTTGTAGAACCCGGTGGCAGACAGCGGGACCTGGTTCAGCCAGGCAAGACTGGCGATTTCACTAAAGCTAAAATGCCGCCCTGGGACTTTCACCACGCCATTACGAAACTCCACTTGTTCGGTTTCGCAACCGTGTAAACGACAGAGCATTTCTACCAGCCGCTCTTTAATGGTCAGTGCGGCAATTTCCGCCGCTTTACCGTTGAGATCGGCACCCGATGAAGCCGCCGTCGGTGAGGTATTCGGCACTTTTCCGGTGTTGGTTGCGGTGACCTGGATCTGTTCGACGGGGATTTGCAACACCTCCGCCACCACTTGCGCCACTTTGGTGTTTAGCCCCTGGCCCATTTCTGTGCCGCCGTGGTTGAGCTGCACCGTGCCATCGGTGTAAATCAGCAGCAATGCCCCAGCCTGGTTGAGGAAACTGGAGGTAAATGAGATGCCGAATTTTACCGGCGTCAGCGCCAGACCGCGTTTGAGTACCGGGCTGCTGCGGTTAAAATCCGTGATTTCTGTGCGGCGCTCTGCGTAATCTGCGCTGGCCTCAAGCTGGCGAGTGATTTCCGCCATAATGTTGTGTTCGACCGTTTGATGGTAGTGCGTCACATTGCGTTCAGTGTCGCCATAGTAGTTACGCTTACGCACTTCCAGCGGATCAAGGCCAAGCTCCCGTGCGATGTGGTCCATAATCTGTTCGATGGCAACCATACCTTGCGGCCCGCCAAATCCACGGTAGGCAGTATTCGATGCCAGATTGGTGCGGCAACGGTAGCCAGTCACGCGCGCATCACCGAGGTAATAAGCGTTGTCGGCGTGGAACATAGCGCGATCGCAGATCGATCCTGACAGATCCAGCGAATATCCGCAGTTAGCCGCCAGATCGATAACCACTCCGTGCAACATGCCAGAATCAGTGAAACCCACGTCATAGCGCACAAAAAACGGATGCCGTTTGCCGGTAATACGCATGTCGTCACGGCGTGCAAGACGCATTTTTACCGGGCGGCCAGTTAATACCGCTACCAGCGCGGCGTGGCAGGCAATACCCGCCGCCTGGGTTTCTTTGCCGCCAAACCCACCGCCCATGCGACGCATATCTACTGTGACTTTGTTCATCGTGACGCCAAGCACTGAAGCCACCAGCTTTTGCACTTCTGTCGGATGCTGGGTTGACGACCAGACCATCACACAGCCATCTTCCCCAGGCTGGACTACTGCAATCTGCCCTTCAAGATAAAAGTGTTCCTGGCCACCGATGTGAAATTGCCCCTGAATGCGGTGCGCAGCGCTTGCCAGCGCAGCATCAGCATCGCCGCGTTGATGAACGTGCGGTTCCTGAACATAGTGTTCGCGACTTAATGCCTCTTCAACATCCAGCACCGCTTCAAGCACGTCATATTCGATAGCGATCTTTTGCGCGCCTGCACGCGCGGCTTCTGGGGTATCGGCGGCTACCGTGAGGACAACCTGGCCGTGATACTCAACTTTGTCGCGGGCAAATAGCGGGTCGCCTGGCGCTAACGGGCCAATATCCAGCTCGCCGGGAACATCCTGCCAGCTAAAAACGCGGACTACACCGGGAATGGCGTAACATTCGCGAGTATCAATATTGAGGATGCGCGCGTGGGCGTGTTGGCTGAGAACCGGGCATAAGTGCAACATGCCGGGCAAAGTCAGTTTGTCATCAATGTATTCCGCTTTGCCGCTGACGTGTTTATCTGCGCTTTCATGTTTGCGGCTTTCGCCTGCGCCACCGTGCAATTTGCGAGAAAACTGCTCGAACAATGACTGTTCTGACAGGCGCACAGGATTAGTTGACATAATGTTGTACCTCCAGTGCGTAAGCCGTTTCGGCGTGTTGTAGCACCAGGCGTCGTAGCAGATTTTGCGCGAGTTTCAGGCGATAGACTCCGCTGCCACGGAAATCACTTAACGGCTGGAAATCTTCGGCCAGCGCGGCACACGCCTGAGCCAGTGATTGCGAGTTGAGCGGCAAACCTGTCAGCGCGTTTTCAGCCCCTTTTGCGCGCGCCGGAACCGCCGCCATGCCACCGAAAGCCAGCCGAGCGCTCTGCACTTTTCCGGCGGAAAAATGCAGGTTGAATGCGCCAAAGACTGTCGAAATATCGTCATCCATCCGTTTGGATATTTTCCATGCGGCAAACGTCGGGGAGACTGCCGCCCGCTCAATAATCACCGCAGTGATAAATTCCCCAGGTTGCAAAGCTGTTTTGCGATAACTGAGGAAGAATTCATCGAGCGGCAACGTGCGCAGTTCATCACCGCAGCGCAATTCCAGTTGCGCACCGAGCGCCAGCAGCATTGGCGCACCATCGCCAATCGGCGAAGCGTTAGCCAGATTTCCGGCAAGCGTGGCGTGATGGCGAATTTGCGGCGAGGCAAAGCGGTCGAGCATCTGCGAAAATGCCGGGATCGCTGGCTGTAAAACCTCCTGACACGCCTGCAATGTTGCCATCGCCCCAATGCGAATTTGGCTGTCGGTGATGGAAACCGTTTTGAGTTCATCCACCTGATTGAGTGCAATAATCAATGGCAGTGTCTGAAATTGCTGGGTGATAGTCAGCACCAGATCGGTACCACCAGCCAGCAAGCGAGCCTGCGGATTTTGCTGGTACAGCGATGCCAGTTGCTCAACGGTCTTTGGCAACAGGCAGCGGTTGGATTTACTAACCTCGGCGACCTGCGATTGTTGCAGCGACTTTAAGCGTGCGACAGTTTGCATCTCAGTGCGAGTAAACTGGTCAGTACGCGTACCGCAACTTTGCTGCATCGCCTGAATAATTGGCCGATAACCCGTACAACGGCACAGGTTTCCGGCGAGTTGTTTTTCTATTTCATGACGGTCAGTCGGGCTATGCGCTTTTTGCAGTGCGAATCCCGACATCACAAAACCTGGGGTACAAAAACCACATTGCGAAGCGTGGCAATCGGCCATCGCCTGCTGCACCGGATGCAATTTGCTGCCGTCTGCTAAATCCTCCACGGTCAGCAACTGTTTGCCATCAAGCTGGCTGACCAGCGTGATGCAGCTATTGGCGCTGTCATAGCGCATTTTCTCGCCATCAACCTGGCCGAGCACCACCGTACACGCCCCGCAATCACCCGATGCGCACCCTTCTTTGCTGCCACAGCGCTGTTCACTGCCGCGCAGCCAGTTCAGCACCGTGGTATTTGGGTCAACGTTATCAAGGGTCTTTAAGGTTTGATTGAGCAAAAATTGAATCATGCCGCGACCTCCAGCGAGCCACGTTGCCAGACGCATTTACCGTTTACCCAGGTGTGCCAGATGTTACGGTCATCGCCGAGCGTCATCAGCACGAACAACTTTTCATAAATATCCCGACTGTTGGCGTAGCGCAGTTTCTGCAATGGCGTTACTGCTAAGTCCAGCACCACAAAATCCGCCTCTTTACCGGGCAGGAAGTTGCCGATTTTGTCATCCAGATCCAGCGCGTGTGCACCGCCCAATGTGGCGTGATAAAACGCTTCGCTAGCGCACAGACGGTATCCTTGCAGTTGGGCAACTTTGTACGCTTCGGCCAGGGTTTGTAGCATGTTAAAGGTGGTGCCTGCGCCAACGTCGGTGCCAATCCCCATGCGGATCCCCCGCTCATGGCACTGTTTGAGGTTAAACAGCCCGCTGCCGAGGAACAGATTTGAGGTTGGGCAAAAGGCGATGGCCGATTCAGTGCGGTGCAGGCAATCCCATTCACACTCTTGCAAATGGATGGCGTGAGCAAACACGCTGCGTTTTCCGGTGAGTTGGTACTGGTGATAAACGCCAAGATAGCTTTCAGAGTCGGGCCACAGGTTTTTAACCCATTCCACTTCGGCACTGTTTTCACTTAAATGGGTATGCAGCCAGGTATCGGGAAATTCTTCGCGCAGTGTCTGCACCACTTTGAGTAATTCAGGTGAAGATGTCGGCGCAAAACGCGGCGTCAGCGCATAGTTCAGGCGCCCTTTTTTATGCCAGCGCTGAATCAACTCACGCGTTTGCTGATAACTTTGCGCCGGTGTTTCGGTAAGATATTCCGGCGCGTTGCGATCCATCATCACTTTGCCCGCAATGATGCGCATGGAAAGATGTTCTGCCGCGCTGAAAAGCGCTTCCACCGACTGCGGATGAACCGTGCCAAAAACCAATGCCGTGGTGGTACCGTTGCTCAACAGTTGGCCAAGGAAAAATGCTGACATTTTCGCGGCGTACGAACTGTCCTGATATTGGCTCTCAACCGGGAAAGTGTAAGTTTGTAGCCATTCGAGTAACTGTTCGCCATACGCGCCTATCATTTCTGTTTGCGGATAATGCAGGTGGGTATCAACAAAGCCGGGAATGATTAATTTGCCGCGATAATCGAGATAATCACTTTCGCTACGCAAATGCATGCGCCCTTCTTCCCATGGCAACAAAGCCACCACCGTACCGCCATCAATAAATAACAACGCATCATCATGGTGACGCGCATTCGCCAGCAACTCGTCAGGACGAGTCCCGGTTTGGGTTATATCGAAGAACTGGCCGCGTAACGCCTGCGTGTAATTAACTGTCATCGCCATGCCTGTAATGGTTTTGTGAAGAATGAGTTAATGATTGCAATGTTGATGCCACATTGAGGTTTGTCTTTAATCTTTTTTATAACAGTAGCTTAGAATACATTTTCCTTTGCTGCGCAACATTTAAGCAACTTTAGAGAGGGCAATCGGTTGCTTTTGGTCGCAATCGGTTGCCTTTTGGTATTATTAGTTGAGGATGCAAAAATCCGCGGGGTCTCATGCACCAGAAAGTTGCACACGGCAGATACCGCTGCACCAGCAGCGTGCAGGCCCTTGCAACGTCGTTTTTAGCACAAAGTTGAATTATCACTAACTGCCTTAGCATGCTAAGGTATTACCAAACAAAAACCTTTGAGGAACAGTGAGATGATTATTTTGGTGACCGGTGCAACTTCCGGATTTGGTGAGAGTATTACTCGTCGTTTCGTACAACAGGGTCATAAAGTCATTGCTACTGGACGCCGTCAGGAACGTCTGCAAGAGCTCAAAGATGAGCTGGGTGAAAGCATCATTACGCTGCAACTTGATGTGCGTAACCGTGCGGCTATCGAAGTGGCGATGGAACAGTTACCGGCGGCCTGGCGCAACATTGATGTGCTGGTGAATAATGCGGGCCTGGCGCTGGGTATGGAACCGGCTCATAAAGCGGACCCGGATGACTGGGAAACGATGATTGATACCAACAACAAAGGCCTCGTGTATATGACGCGCGCCGTGCTGCCTGGCATGGTCGAGCGTGATCGCGGTCATATTATTAATATCGGTTCTACCGCGGCTAACTGGCCATATGCTGGTGGCAACGTGTACGGGGCCACGAAAGCATTTGTGCGCCAGTTCAGCCTGAACTTACGTACCGATCTGCATAAGACGGCAATCCGCGTGACGGATATCGAGCCTGGTTTGGTCGGCGGTACTGAGTTTTCCAATGTACGTTTCAAAGGTGATGACGGCAAAGTCGAGAAAACCTATGAAAACGCCAACGCTTTAACCCCTGAAGATGTGACCGAAGCGGTTTGGTGGGTGGCGACACTGCCTAAACACGTCAACATCAATACGCTTGAGATGATGCCGGTTAGCCAGACGTTTGCTGGATTAAGCATTCACCGCGAAGGTTAATCACCTTGTCCATATTCGAAGGGATTTCGGGTATGGGCGACCGTGCAAATAAATGTTAAATTTGCACGGTTCTTCCAAAAAAAGAAAAATTTAATGCTACCGTCAACATTGCTTAACCCCACTCAGCCCGTTAACCAACAAATCTATCGCATTTTGCGTCGCGATATTGTGCGTTGCCTGATTCCGCCAGGAACGCCGCTGTCTGAAAAAGAAGTGGCAATCCGCTTTGAAGTGTCCCGCCAACCGGTTCGTGAAGCCTTTATCAAACTGGCGGAAACTGGCCTGGTGCAAATTCGCCCGCAGCGTGGAACTTACGTTAATAAGATTTCCGTCAGCCATGTTAAGAACGGCTGCTTTATCCGTGAAGCGATTGAGCGTGCGGTAGCGAAGCGTGCGGCAAGTATGGCGACAGACGAGCACCTTTATATGCTCGAGCAATTGCTGAACCAACAACGCATCGCCATTGACCGCAACCAGTTAGACGACTTCTTCCAGTTAGATGACGAATTTCACCAGCAACTGGCGCTGGTTGCCGATTGTAGCCTGGCCTGGGACACGGTCGAAAACATCAAAGCGACGATGGACCGGGTGCGTTATATGAGCCTTGATCACGTTTCGCCACCAGAGATGCTGCTCGCACAACATTACGATATTTTCGACGCCTTAAAACGCCATGATGAAGACGGTGTGGATCAGGCGATGTACCGCCATCTGCATGAGATTAGCCAGTCGATATTATTGATTCGTAAAGAGAAGCGTGACTGGTTTAGTGAAGAGTAATGTTTGAAGAAGAATGATTGAAGTCTCGCCCGTCACCGGGCGAGATTAATATGTAGTATTTAGAACTTAGCCACTGTCGCTTTCGCACCGTTTTCACGTAACGCCAAATAACTCTCAGTGACTCGCTGAACGAATTTCTCGTTAGCTGGCAAATCCTCACCAAAGATAGTTTTCAGCCCCAGAAGAGCTTTAACACGGGTTTCCCCTTCTTTGCTTGACGCCACCGCTTGCTGAATCGCCGGCAGTAATGGGTCGCTCACTTCAATTGGATTACCCTGCTCATCAACACCGCCAACATAACGCATCCAACCTGCAACACCCAGCGCCAACAGATCAAACTGACTACCGTTTGCCAGATGCCAACGAATGGAGTCTAACCAACGTTGTGGCAGCTTCTGGCTACCGTCCATGGCAATTTGCCAGGTACGGTGGCGCAGTGCCGGGTTGGTGTAACGGGCAATTAATGAATCCGCATATTTTGCCAGATCAACACCCTGCACGGTTAAGGTAGGTGCTTGTTGTTGCAGCATTAATGCCTTAGCAGTCCGACGGTAGTTTTCATCCTGCATACATTCAGAAATATGCTGATAACCCGCCAGGTAACCCAGGTAAGCCAGGAAGGAGTGGCTGCCGTTGAGCATGCGAAGTTTCATTTCTTCGTATGGCAGAACGTCTTTTACGAGTTCCGCTCCTGCTTTTTCCCATTCAGGACGGCCAGCAACGAAGTTATCTTCGATGACCCACTGACGGAAAGGTTCGCAAGCCACAGCCGCAGGATCAGCAACGCCGGTCGCTTGTGCCACTTGTTCCAGCGTTTCAGCCGTAACCGCTGGCACAATGCGGTCAACCATGGTGGATGGGAATGTCACTTTCGCTTGAATCCACGCCGCCAGTTCCGGGTTCAACGCCTGCGCATAGGCAGTAATAACGTTACGGGTGACATGGCCGTTTTCAGGCATGTTGTCACAAGACATCACGCTAAATGCTGGCAGACCCGCAGCTTTACGGCGCGCCAGCGCTTCAACAATCACACCTGGCGCAGATTTTGGCTGCTGTGGATTAGCAAGATCATGGGCGATTAACGGGTGGTCCAGCAGGATGGTGCCGGTTGCTGGAGTGTGGCAATAGCCTTTTTCAGTCACGGTCAGGGAAACAATGGCCACTTCAGGTTGGGTCAGTGCACTAAATACCGCTTCCAGACCATCGACCTGCGCATGAATGGCGTCTTTCACCACACCCACGACGCGGCAATGCCAGGCGTCGGCAGACATTTCTGCCACGCTATAAAGGTTGTCCTGCTGCTTCAAATCAGCAATTTGCTGCTCGCCACCAATCAAATTGACTTCGCAGTAACCCCAGTCGCTACCATGTTCATTAGCCAGGATGTCGGCATAAACTGCCTGATGTGCGCGATGGAACGCACCAAAACCCAGATGAACGATGCGTGATACCAGTTTGCTACGGTCATATTTCGGGAGAATAGCTTTTGCAGATAAGAGTTTGTTTTCCATTTTTACAACTCGCTGTGTAGTAACTTGGGGACAGCTACAGACTACCTGCTATGGTAGTCTGCATTTTGATTTGAATTAAACTTTAGCCATTTGGTATGACACGAAATTCAAAGCTGTATAACAACTCATAGTTTGCGCTTTCACACATGCAGGCCTTTTACCGCGCGCTGTGATTTTGGCGTTTCAGCGGCATCTTCCAGTACGCTGAGGTCGCGGTCTCTGACTTCCGGCATCAGCAGTGCTGAAATCAAACCAACGACAGAGTAAGCAATCATCATCACTACAATCGGCCACCAGGAATCGGTCATGTTGACGAAAATACCCGCCAGCACCGGGCCAAAGCCGACGGCTACCAGACCACCCGCCTCTTTAGATATTGCCATTCGGGTAAAGCGATTACGCGAACCAAACATTTCTGCCATGGTGATATTTTCCAGAGCAAACAGCCCCAGTACCGCCACATTATGAATAATGATGATCGAGGCCATAATCACATTCACCTCGTTGCTCTTATCCATAATCATCGACAGCATTGGATACGCGAGAATAATCGAGGAGATACTGACGATAATATAAGGAACACGACGCCCTATTTTATCGGACAGCCAGCCGAGGAATGGAATGGTAAAGAAGCCAATCACGGAGCTAATCATCAGGGCATCGGTCGGTACACTTTTCTCAAACAGCAGTGTCTGTACGAGGTAACCGGCGAGGAAGGTTTGAATCAGCCCTGAGTTACCCGCCTGACCAAAGCGCAGCCCTGTAGCCAGCCAGAATGATTTACTGGTGAACATCGCACCCAACGAATGGGTTTTATCCGCGGCTTGTTTTGCCGCCGCAGTGTTCCCTGCTTCGTCATTTACTTTCTCAAATACCGGGCTTTCTTTGAGGTTCATACGCAGCCAGATGGCAAAAATCATCACCACTACACTTGCGAGGAACGGCACACGCCAGCCCCAGGCCAACAACTCTTCTTTTGACAGGAAGAAGAACATGATGGCCCAGATAGCGGTCGCTGATAATGTGCCGCAGTTAGTCCCCATCGCCACCAGCGAAGAAATAATGCCGCGCTTACCTTTTGGCGCATATTCAGCAAGCATGGTTCCGGCACCGGATATTTCGGCACCCGCACCCAATCCCTGAATAATACGCAGCAACACCAGTAACATCGGCGCAAAGATACCAATTTGCGCGTAGGTCGGTAACACGCCAATTAAGGTGGTACAGATCCCCATCATGGTGATGGTAATAAACAACACTCTCTTACGACCAATGGTGTCCCCCATGCGGCCAAAGAAGAAAGCCCCCGCGATACGGGCGATGTAACCGGCTCCATAAGTCCCCATCGCCAGGATAAGTGCCATAGCGGCAGATTGTTCCGGGAAGAAGATTTCGTGGAAAACCAGTGCCGCCCCAAGGGAGTACAACTGGAAATCCATGAATTCCAGCGCGGTTCCCAGCCAACCGGAAACCGCGGCTTTAACTAAATCGGATGTACTTCTTTCAGGCTGACTATTATTTAGCTCTATTTTTGTATTCATTTTTCTGTTCTCTGCAATTTGTCGTTGTAGGTACAGCAAATATTCGGGTTCAGAGGTTGTTGCTTAGAATTTCAATAGGACCTTGCAGCATTGCTTTTGGTCTTTCTCGAAGAGTTCCATTGCATCAAGCACCTGTGTGTAGGCGTACTGGTGGGTGATGAGTTTCTCCGGTTGGATCTTCCGCTCAGTCATCCAGTTAATGACCATTGGGAATCGATTACTGTTAAGGCGCGAACTATAAATAGTCAGTTCTTTGCTAGTGATGGCCTGCTGGCTCAGAACACAGGGATCAGAAGAGAATCCCATAATGCCAATACGTGCCGCAGGCGAGGCAATGCCGATAGCTTCCGGCAAAATCGAAGGATGACAGGCAGCGTCAATGATAAGCGTCGGGCGAATGCCCAGTTTTTCGAGTTCGGTTTTCAACTCAATATGAGTGTTGTTGATGACCCGGTCAGCACCATTGGCTTTCGCCATATCCAGGCGTTCATCAATACGATCAGCAACAATGATTTCTTTCACGCCGTAAACACCGCGCAGTGCCTGAATCGAGGTTAACCCCATTGGGCCTGCGCCATAGACAAGCGCCGTATCCAGCGGGCCAGGATTCATCTGGCTACAAATGTTTGCCGCAATGGTAAACGGCTCGACCATGGTGGCTTCGTTATCGGGAATACTGTCTGGCACCCGATGTGCATTGTTGGCAGGCAAAGTGACATATTCGCTAAACCCGCCATCGCGATGTACGCCAACCACCTGAAGTTCAGCGCAAACATTTGGCCGCCCGACTAAACACGGATAGCAATGACCGCAACTCACCACCGGGTCGCCAACCACGCGCTCGCCAATGCGTGAAGACTCAACACCTTCACCCACCGCATCTATGTGGCCGAAAAACTCATGTCCAATGACGCGTGGGTATTTAGCAAACGGGTTATGGCCACGATAAATATGCACATCAGAGCCACAAATACCGGCGCTGCTCACACGAATACGCACTTCTCCCGGTTGTGGTTGTGGAACGGGACGTTCTTCAATGACCAATTTTTCAGGCTGCTGTATGGTTACGCTTTTCATAGTTTTCTCTCCTGTTACCAGTTCCACAAGGTGCCATCTTCAAGGCGTGCGACCGGCAAGTAAGCAGGTTCGTAGGGGTATTTCGCGGCCAGTTTTTCGTCGAACTCAATCCCGATGCCCGGTTTTTCACCCGGGTGCATGTAGCCATTGTCGAACGTCCAGTTGTGTGGGAACACTTCGAGCATTTGTTCGGAGTAACCCATGTATTCCTGCACGCCGAAGTTCGGTACCCACAAGTCAAAGTGCAGCGCCGCAGCGTGGCAAATTGGCGAAAGGTCAGAAGGCCCATGCGAACCGGTGCGCACCTGGTAAAGCGAAGCAAAGTCGGCAATTCGGCGCATCCCACTGATGCCGCCCGCGTGAGTGATGGTGGTGCGGATGTAATCGATAAGCTGTTCTTCGATAAGCTGTTTACAGTCCCAGATGCTGTTAAATACTTCGCCCACTGCGATCGGCGTAACGGTGTGTTGACGAATTAAACGGAAGCACTCCTGGTTTTCGGCAGGTGTCGGGTCCTCCATCCAGAACAAGCGGTGTTCTTCGATGCTCTTACCAAAGCGCGCAGCTTCGATTGGCGTCAGACGGTGGTGCATGTCATGCAGCAGATGTTCGTTAAAACCAAATTTATTGCGCACCGCTTCGAAAAGTTTCGGTGTGAAATCGAGGTATTTTTCAGTGGACCACAGCTGTTCTTCCGGCCAGTCGCCTTTGGTTGCTGGTTCGTAAGCCTGCCCTTTTCCTTTTGCCATACCGTAGGTTGTTTTCATGCCGGGCACACCGCACTGCACGCGAATGGCTTTGAAACCCAACTCTTTGTGACGCGCGTAGTCGTCCAGTACCTCGTCGATGGAATGGCCGGTGGTGTGGCAGTAAACCATCACTCCTTCACGGGATGCGCCACCCAACAATTGGTATAGCGGCATGTTGGCGGCTTTGGCTTTAATGTCCCATAACGCCACGTCGACCGCCGAAATTGCCGACATAGTGACAGGGCCACGACGCCAGTACGCACCTTTATAGAAGAACTGCCAGATATCTTCGATGCGATGTGCATCACGGCCAATTAACTGCGGGCAGACATGATCTTTGAGGTAGGAGGCGACAGACAACTCGCGGCCATTTAACGTGGCATCACCCAGCCCGGTGAGTCCATCGTCAGTAGTAATTTTTAGCGTGACAAAGTTACGTCCAGGGCAAGTGACAAAAACTTCTGCTTTTACAATCTTCATTCGGATTCCCTTACAACACATTGGTCGACAGTCTTCAATGCATGTAAAACTACGTCACCGCCAACTACCATACAAGTATGCTTATTGAATTTTAGCGTGTTGAGTCACAATTAATTTGTGACTCTTGCGTAGTGTTTCAGTGGGAATGCTAGAAAAGCAGAAAGATTATCCGAAGGGAAATGACGTATCAGGCGCGGCCCCAACCCGCCACGATAATTAACATGCCGCTAAACGCGACGGCCGCCCCCACCCAGTCGTATGTACTTAACTTAACGCCGTCAATCCAGCGTAACCACAGCAAAGCTGTCATCACATAAACCCCGCCATAAGCGGCATACACGCGCCCACTAGCTGCCGGATGGAGGGTTAACAGCCAGACAAACATCGCCAGTGATAATGCCGCGGGAACCAGCAACCACGCCGAACCATCGCGTTTTAACCAAAGCGTCGGTAAAACACAGCCGATGATTTCAGCGAGCGCAGTAACAAAAAAGAGCAAGGTTGTTTTGATCATATTGAACATTGTCTGGAATAATGAGGTCAATAAGTGGGTCATCTGATATATCCCACTCGCCAGTGGTATTTTTTACATCAACAAAAGGGGCTTCACCCTAAAAGGAATCGACAATGAACACAATCCTTCGCAAACCTCTGTCCGTGGCAATTTTGCCGTTGGCAATGTTGCTGAGCGCAGTTGCGTTTGTTCAACCAGCTCATGCTCAGACAAGTAAGCTGATCGTTGAGTCAGGTGACAATGCGCAAACTCGCCAGGATGCGGCGATGGACAAAGAGCAATGGAATGACACACGCCAATTGCGTCAGAAAGTGAACAAACGCACCGAGAAAGAGTGGGATAAAGCCGACGTGGCTTTCGATGCCCGTGATAATTGCCAGAAAAGCACCAACCTTAACGCCTATTGGGAACCCAACACCCTGCGTTGTCTGGACCGTCGTACCGGTCGCGATGTCGCACCGTAACTGGCAACTGTAGTCAATAAGGCTTCTGCCTGGAAGCCTTACCACTTTGAAAGGAACTCACATGCCCCACGATTTGCAAATCAAACTTCGCCCGCTAGAACGCGAAGATCTCCGTTTCGTCCATCAACTGGATAACAACGCAAGCGTGATGCGCTACTGGTTTGAAGAGCCCTACGAGGCGTTTGTCGAATTGTCAGATTTGTACGACAAACATATTCACGACCAAAGTGAGCGGCGTTTTGTCATTGAATGTAATGGCGAGAAAGCCGGTCTGGTGGAATTGGTCGAAATTAACCATGTTCACCGCCGTGCCGAATTCCAGATAATTATTTCGCCAGACTATCAGGGCAAAGGGCTGGCATCTCGAGCCGCTATACTTGCGATGGATTACGGGTTTATGGTGCTGAACCTGTACAAGCTGTATTTAATTGTTGATAAAGAAAATGCCAAAGCCGTGCATATCTATAAGAAACTGGGCTTTATGGTGGAAGGCGAATTAATCCACGAATTCTTTATTAATGGTGAATATCGCAACACTATCCGGATGTGCATTTTCCAGCATCAGTATCTGACAGAGCACAAAACCAGCGGCAGTCTGTTAAAACCTACCGCGCAGTAAACAAGTCCATCTCACCCTGGACCAGGGTGAGATGTCCTATAAATGCGGGCTATGACAGATTCAGCGTGGCGCGATGTTTGGCAGACTCCATCCCCAGCTCAATCATTTCCATAACCTGAATAGCTTGTGCTGCCGGCACTGGGTTTTCGCCGTGACCGGTAAGAGCATCACGAATCGCCGCATAGTAAGCCGGGTAATTACCAGGCACTGTCAACAGCGTTTGTTCCGCCATCACGTCGCCCTGCGCCAGCGTTAATACGCCATCACGCATATCATAACCCCAGTCTTCCTGCGGTAGACGTTCGCCCGCTTTCAGGCGATCTTCCTGTGGGTCCAGGCCATATTTGATGTAACTGCCACGCGCTCCGTGCACGATATAACGAGCAGTTTCTGCCGCCGCCAACAAAGTGCCGTGTAAGACAACGCGGCGTTGAGGATAGGCCAATACCGCGTGGAAGTAGTCAGTGGCTTGCGCACCCGGGCGCAACTGGCCTAAATCCACGGTCAGGCTTACCGGCAATCCGAAAAGATTTAGCGCCTGGTCGATAAGATGTGGCCCTAAGTCGTACCAGATACCACTGCCGACACCAGCCTGCTCACGCCAGCGATTGCGAACTTGCGGACGGTAGCGGTCGAAGTGCGATTCAAAATAGGCCACTTCGCCCAAAGTACCGTCTGCCAGCAGCCCTTTCAGGGTTAAGAAATCACTGTCCCAACGGCGGTTATGGAATACTGAGAGTAACAAACCACAGTTTTTTGCCAGTGCATCCAGTTCACGCGCTTGTGACAACGTCACGGTAAACGGTTTATCGACCACCACATGCTTGCCTGCTTCCAGCGCGGCTTTAGCCAACGGGAAATGCGTGTCGTTAGGTGTTGGGATAACAATCAGGTCGATATTTGGGTCGTTGAAAAGATGATGAGGGTCAGAGACAACCGGCATGTTTGGCCAGTCAGCATGAACTTTCGTGGCATCGCTGCTGGAAACACCCGCCAGGACCATGCCAGGCGTACCGACAATTAATGGTGCGTGAAAGGTTTTGCTGGCGTAACCGTAACCGATTAGTCCGACACGAATGTTATCACTCATTTGCGTTCCTCATTATTTTTGACGGTTCATTTGACACCATCCCACAGATTGTAACAACAGGTAATTATATTGTTGCGTGCTAGTTGCGTATTCCACAGCCTACCTGTCCGTAAGACGGCATCCAACTGGCGTTTTTGCCATAACCAGCCGATGAAAACTCCTAAAAATTTAAACTCGGGTTATTCGTAGATAAATAAAAAGCGATTTACGGTTATTATTCGGACAAAACAAACGTACTGCGTGCCCTTTCCTCTTTTATTTTATGGATAACCACCCCCCATGACTGCTCTCGATTATTTAATGAAGTTCCGTAAAATCAGTTCGTCCGAAAGCCTTGAAAAACTGTTTGATCATCTTAACTACACCCTTACAGATAATAATGAACTGATGAATATGTATCGCGCAGCCGATCATCGTCGGGCGGAATTAGTTTCAGGCGGACGTCTGTTTGATTTAGGCTGTGTGCCAAAATCGGTCTGGCGGTATGTGCTCTAGCATCACAGGTAGCAAAGCGCTGAAAAAACCTTATAATCCTCCCGCCTTATGATTCGCATAAGGAAAGTCTCATACTTTTTCGGGAGGTAACATGACGACGACCCAAGAACCCATGCAAGCACCTCGTATTGCAGGCTGGCTTCTGGCCCCTCTCGCCTGGCTTTTGATGACGCTTCTCAGCAGCACTATTGCGCTAGCCATTTATCTTATGATGCTCATCACCCCAGAAAGCCATCGACTTATGAGCGCACAAGGCCCCAAAATGGTGCTCCTTTGGTACACCTCAATTGCCTGTGCCATTGCCATGTGGGGTTACACCATGTGGTTGACTATTGCCTTCTTCAAACGTCGTAAGAATGTGGTACGTCATTATATTCTTTGGTTATTACTGTCAGTACTGTTAGCGATTAAAGCCTTCGCATTTTCCCCAGTAAGTGACAGCCTGGCATTACGTCAGTTGATGTTTCCTTTATTGGCTGCCGCCTTGTTGGTTCCTTACCTCAAGCGTTCACAGCGCGTGAAGCAAACATTTATTAAACCGTAATAACCCTATAATCGTTCTGTTGTCGTCATCGGCCTGTTGGCCGATAATAGGCGGCTTTTTTTTGGTTTCAGGTCTTATTCATGACAGATTATTTGCTGCTCTTTGTTGGAACGGTGCTGGTCAATAACTTCGTATTAGTGAAGTTTCTTGGTCTGTGTCCGTTTATGGGGGTTTCCAAAAAACTGGAGACCGCTATTGGCATGGGGCTGGCGACCACTTTTGTACTGACGCTGGCTTCTATTTGCGCCTGGCTGGTCAATGAGTTGATCCTTATTCCTCTCGACTTAGTCTATTTGCGCACGCTGGCCTTTATTCTGGTGATTGCCGTTGTTGTTCAATTTACCGAAATGGTGGTTCGCAAAACCAGCCCGGCGCTCTATCGCCTGTTGGGGATCTTCTTGCCACTGATTACCACTAACTGCGCGGTGCTCGGCGTTGCGTTGCTCAACATCAATCTTGGCCACAACTTCCTGCAATCCGCGCTTTATGGCTTTTCAGCCGCGGTAGGTTTTTCACTGGTGATGGTGTTGTTTGCGGCTATTCGGGAACGTCTGGCGGTTGCCGATGTGCCTGCGCCTTTTCGC
>Ga0207696_1000860_pt1 | contig 19056 bp, 17 predicted proteins | sample KBSS54metaG_FD_184403 | JGI IMG/M metagenome (GOLD analysis project Ga0207696, IMG submission 184403) | Switchgrass rhizosphere microbial communities from Kellogg Biological Station, Michigan, USA - KBS S5-4 metaG (SPAdes) (version 2) | ecosystem: Host-associated > Plants > Roots > Rhizosphere >...
TTGCTCGACGAGCAGATATTTCCGGTGTGCGCACCGGGCCTGTTGCGCGGACGGCCGCCGCTGCACGGGCCGGCGGATCTGGTGCACTTCCCGCTGTTGCATGACATCACCGCCTGGCGCGGCAGCTATGAATACGCGGAGTGGGAGTTTTATCTGCATGCCATCGGTTTCGAGGGTGCCGATGTGCGGCGCGGGCACACGTTCAATCGCAACCACCTGACCATCGAAGCGGCGATTGCCGGCATGGGCGTGGCGATTGCCCGACGCACGTTGCTCAACGATGAGCTGGAGCGGGGGACGTTGATCGTGCCGTTCGGGATTTCGGTGCCCAATCACAAGCGCTATGTCTTGCTTTATGCGCCGGGGGCCCTGAGCCATCCGGGGGTGCGGGCGGTGCATGACTGGCTGGTGGAAGAGGCGGGGATTTTTCGCAGCCTGCACCCGTTGGGTGATGGCCAATTGTGAGCAGATTTTTCGGGGTGGCGGGGCAACCCAACTCCCGACCTTACCAGCGCTTTACTCGGTTGTCCGGCTTTTTTTGCGAATGAATATTTATCTTTTTTCAGGGGTTGAAATGTTCGTCCGGCGGGCCGATTGTTGTAATCAAGAGGTCACGAAATCCTGTTCCAGGCCTCTTGCGAGCTAGCTGAAATAAGGGATGAACTATGCAAATCCAAGTCAACAGCGACAACCATATTCAAAGCAGCAAACGACTGGAGGAGTGGGTACGCACCACAATTGAGAGCACGCTCGACCGTTATGAGGAAGACCTGACCCGTGTCGAAGTCCATCTGAGCGACGAGAACGGTGAAAAGCCGGGTCCCCATGACTTGCGCTGCCAACTGGAAGCGCGGCCGAAAGGCCATCAACCGATTTCCGTCACCCACAAAGCCGATTCGCTGGAACAGGCGATCGATGGTGCAGCCGAAAAACTGGAGCACGCGCTGGAGCACCTGTTTGGCAAACTGCGCGGCAAACCGCGAGCCGCTGTGGTGCCATTCACAAGCAAAGCCAATGACAAGCTATTGGCGGAAGAGTTTGACGAGAACGAACAGGCAGCGATCAACAGTTGATACGCTGATTTTCCAAGCCACCCAATGAGAAAGGGCCTGCAATTGCAGGCCCTTTCTGTTTTCAGCAGGGATCAGAAAGCGACGGAGGTCTGCACGTACACCGTGCGCGGCTCACCGACATACTTGCCCTTGTTGTTGTCATCGAACGAACGGGTGAAGTACTGGGTGTTGAAGATGTTTTTCACGCCCACCGCGACGTTCAGGTCCGACAGCTGCGGGCCGAAGTCATACCCGGCACGGCTGCTGAACAGCATGTAGCCCGGGATCTTGCCGGTGCTGCCGTCGGCGCTTTCTGTCGAGGTGTTGGCGTTGTCGGCGAACTGGTCGCTCTGGAAGCTGCTGTCCAGGTTCAGTTTCCACGGCCCTTCGGTATAACCGACGCCGATCGTGCCTTTGTGTTTCGACGAGAACGGTACACGATTGCCCTTGTTCGGCCCGTCTTCGCGGATGGTCGCGTCGACATAGGCGTAAGTGGCGTACACGTCGAAACCAGCCAGTGCCGGGCTCAAGTCATCCAGCGCGTAATTGACGCTGGTCTCGATGCCCTGATGACGGGTTTCGCCACGGGCGATCACCGAGTCGTTGGTCTGGTTACTCTCATACTGGTTGTCGAAGTTGATCAGGAACGCGCCGATCTCCGCTCGCAGCGCACCGTTGTCGTAACGAGTGCCGACTTCCCAGGTGCGGGCCTTCTCCGGTTTCACTTCGCCGCTGCTGACGCGGTTGGGCATCTGACTGTATTGCACGCTGCCGAACGAACCTTCGGTGTTGGCGTACAGATTCCAGCTGTCGGTGAGGTGATACAGCACGTTCAGAGCCGGCAGCGCGGTGTTGTAGTCGCCCTTGTATTTGACGTTGGTCAGGTTGTTGGTCTGCTGAGACTCGATCATCTCGTAGCGCACGCCCGGCGTAATGGTCCACTTGCCGATGTCGATCCGGTCATCGACGAAGAACGCATTGGCTTCGGTGCCGCCGCGCGTGTCGCGGTCATTGCGGCTGCTGGTGGTCGGGTATTCGTTGCTGGCGATCGGCGTGCGATAGCGCAATTCGTGACCGGCTTCGTTGATGTAGCGATAGCCGACGCCGACTTCATGGCTGGTGGCGCCGAGATCGAAGCCCTGGGCGAAGCGGGTTTCCAGACCGCGAACCCAGTATTCGCGCGGCGACAGCGAGAGGAAAGTGCCCTGATCCAGATAACCGCTGCGCAGGGTCTTGGTGAAGAAGGTGTTGGCGGTGAATTCACGGCGATCTTCCTGATAGCGATAGCCGAAATTGAACATCGTGCGGCGGCCCCAGAACTGGTCTTTCGGCCGGGTCGACTGATACGGATCGGCATCGTAGTCGGCGACATTCAGGCCACCGGGCATGTCGGCCTTGCCTTCGTAATATTGGGCCATGGCGTTGAAGCTGTTGGCTTCGTCGTGCTGGTATTTGCCCTTGAGGATCAGGTCGTCGATTTCTGTATCACTGTGCTCACGCCAGTCGCCACCGCGAGTGCCGGAATACAGCAACGCGCCGCCCAGACCATTGGCATTGGTGCCGCCGGCCAGCAGGTTGGCGCTGGTCTTGAAGCCGTCATGGCTGGACGATGGGCTGGTTTCGGTCTGGAAACCGCCTTTCACGGTCGGCTCGTCCGGAATCGCCCGGGTCACGAAGTTGACCACGCCGCCGACGTTCTGCGGGCCGTAACGCACGGCGCCGCCACCACGCACCACGTCCACCGCATCCATGTTGCCCATGCTGATCGGCGCGAACGACAACTGCGGCTGACCGTAAGGCGCGAACGGCACCGGAATGCCGTCCATCAATACGGTCGAACGTGCAGCCAGACGCGGGTTGAGACCGCGAATGCCGAAGTTCAGCGCCATGTCGTGGCTGCCGGTGCCGTTGTTTTCCGGGGCGTTGACCCCGGGAATGCGATTGAGCACATCACGGGCCTGGGTCGCGCCCTGGCGTTCGAATTCTTCGCGGCGGATCACGTCACGGGCGCCGGGATGTTCGAAGACGTTGACCTGCGCGGCCTCGCCCAACCAGTCGCCGACCACTTTCGAGGTGTCCAGCTCCAGTGCGCTGTCGTTCGACGGTTGCAGGCTGAAGGCATTGCCGCCCTCGGCGCGGGCTTGCAGACCGGTGCCTTCGAGCAGCGCATTCAGGCCTTGCTCGGCTGTGTAACTGCCTTCGAGGCCACGGCTTTGCACGCCGCTGGTAACCTGCGAGCCGAACGAAATCAGCACACCGGCTTCACGGCCGAACTGGTTGAGGGCGTTTTCCAGCGACGACGGGGCGATGTGGTAAGCCTTGGTTTCGGCAGCCAGCGCATGGGGCAGGGCGCTGAAGCTCAGGCTGGCGCCGAGGACGAGATTGCGCAGGGTTCGGGCCAACGGCGTGAGGCGGGTGGGGTGCATGGAGGACGGTCCTGAGAAGGTTGAATCAAGGGGGGCTTTCCTTCTCTGTCACGCCAGATCTGAAAAACGGCTCATTTATTTTTGCAGGGGACGCGGAGCGTCCGGGGCTGCATTCCCACACGGACGGTTCGACGCCTCGACGTGGGAACGATCAGGCTTTAGCTTCGACCGTCACCCAATAGCGAGTAAAACGATTCACTTTCACCGGCAGGCTGATTTCCAGCAGATCGAGAATCCGCTCGCTGTCGTCCAGTGGATAAGTCCCGGAGATCAGCAAGTCAGCGACTTTCGCATCGCAATTGAGCTGCCCGCGCCGGTAGCGGCCCAGTTCATCAAGGAAGTCGCCCAAGCGCATGTGCGCCGCCACTAGCATGCCGTCGGCCCAGGCACCGCTGTTGGCGTCCAGCGGTTTTGCCGCGCTGACGCCGTTGGCGCTGAAACTCAGTTGTCGGGCGACCGTCAGCAGCATCGGCGCGCGACCTTGTGCGTTCAATTCGACCCGACCTTCAAACAGTGCGATCTGCGTGCGGTCGGCAAACTGACGCACGTTTATTCGCGCGCCCTGGGTTTTCAGCACGCCTTGGGCGGTTTTTATTTCGAAGGATTGAGTAGCGGTTAGCAACATTTCGCCTTCGAGCAGACGGATCAAGCCGTCGCCCCGGACATCCGCCGCACTCGCGGTGTTGAGCTGCAACTGGCCGCCGGCGCCAAGCGATATCTTACGGCGTTGACCAATCGGGCTGCGGTAATCGGCCAGCAACGACGGCAACGGATTGTGCTCGCGCATCCCCCAAGTGACTGCCGAACCGGCGCCGAGAATCAGCAACAACTTCAGCGCCTGACGACGGCTGCCGGACTTCGGCGCATTCAACGCGGCGTGGGCCAGTGGCGACGACAACCCGCGCAACCGCGAATTGACCCGCTGAATGTGTTCCCACGCGCGGCGGTGTTCGCTGTGGGCGTCGATCCATTGTTGCCAGGCCTGTTGCTGGCGCGGGCTCAATTGGCCCTGCTGCATTTCCAGCAACCAGTGCACCGCCTGTTCGGCGACTTGCGCGGAAAAATCCATCGGCGGATTCACAGGGCGAAGTAGCAGCGCATTGCTGCTTTATTCAGATGACGTTTGACCGTCGCCACGGAAATGCCCAGTTCGGCGGCGATCTGCGGATACGTCAGGCCATCGACCTGCGCCAGCAGAAATGCGCGTTTGACGGCGCGCGGCAGACCGTCGAGCAACTGATCCAGCTCCATCAGGGTTTGCAGGATGATGGCTTTCTCTTCCTCCGAAGGCGCAACCATTTCCGGCATCTGCGCGAGGGTGTCGAGGTAGGCGCGCTCCAGATCCTGGCGGCGGTAATGATTGAACAGCACACGCTTGGCCAGGGTGGTGAGGAATGCGCGCGGCTCGATGATCACCGGCGGCTCGCGGGCCGTCAGCACTCGGATAAAGGTGTCCTGGGCCAGATCGGCCGCGCTGTCCGGGCAGCCGAGTTTGCGCCGCAGCCAGCCGGTGAGCCAGCTGTGGTGGGCCTGATACAGCGATTCGACAGGATGGGCGGACGACAACGGCATCACTCCGGGCGCATGCGGGATGCGTTAGAGAACAAGAATGGTTCGCATTGTAGGGCTGTCAGTGATGCCCGGCAATCAGACTCTTTTGCGTATGAGAATATTTATCATTAATATTGCTCGCCTGTCGTTCGGTGTGTTCGCCGGGCGTTAACCGTTTCAGGGTCGAAACATGAAAGCCAAACTCGCCGCTCTTCCCATGTCCTATCGTCTGGCCGTCACTTCGCGGGTGCTCGCGGCGGTGCTTGGCGGCTATCTGGTCGCGGCTTTGGCCAGTGTCACGCTGACCCTGTGGCTGCCGCTGAACCGCGCCGAAGCGGTGGTGACCGGCATGACCGTTTCGTTTCTGGTCTATCTGGTGGCGGTGCTCTGGTGTTTCGCCTGTCGCACGGCTTGGTCTGCGTGGGTCGGTCTGCTGGTGCCGAGCGTGATTCTGGCCACCGTTTCCGGCGCTGCGCGCGGTCTGGGGCTGGCATGAAAGAGGGTTTCCGGCAGGCGATGGCCTGGCTGCATACGTGGACCGGGCTGGTTTTCGGCTGGCTGTTGTTCGCGATTTTTCTGACCGGAACCCTGGCCTATTTCAAAGATGAAACCACTCACTGGATGCAGCCGGAAATCCACGCCCATCCATTGGATGCCGAAAAAAGCCTGACGCTGGCCCAGCACTATCTGCAACAAAACGCCCCCGACGCTTCGCGCTGGATCGTTGGCCTGCCCGACGCCCGCGATCCCGGTCTGAGCGTCGGCTGGCAGCAGACGCCAGCCAAACCGGGCGAACGCGGCGCATTCACTCGCAAGACCCTCGACGCGCAGACCGGTGCCGAAGTGCAGCCCCGGGAAAGCATGGGCGGCGAGTTCTTCTACCGCTTCCACTTCCAGCTGCAAATGCCCTACCCGTGGGGCCGCTGGCTCTCGACCATCGCCGCGATGGTGATGTTCGTCGCGCTGATCACCGGGATCATCACCCACAAGAAAATCTTCAAGGACTTCTTCACCTTCCGCCCGCGCAAGGGCCAGCGTTCGTGGCTTGACGGGCACAACGCGGTGGGCGTGCTGGTGCTGCCGTTTCATCTGATGATCACCTACAGCAGCCTGGTGATTTTCATGTCGATGGTGATGCCGGCGAGCATTCTGGCGTCGTACGGCAACAACGTCCGGGCGTTTTACGACGAGGTATTTCCCGAAACCAGTATTCCTGAACGGGCCAATCAACCGGCGACACTGGCACCGCTGGCGCCCCTGTTGCTGGCGGCCAGCGAGCAATGGTCGGGCGGGCGTGCAGGGCGTATCAGCGTGAACAATCCGGGCGACGCCAACGCCTCTGTGGTGATGTCCCGCGCGGGTTCCGACCGTGTGGTGAACGACTCCGGCAGCGCCTTGACCTTCAGCGGTGTCAGCGGACAAGTCATCGGCACAACGCCCGATCAGCCAATGGCGATGGCGGTTGCTGGCAGTTTCTACGGTTTGCACATGGGCCACTTTGCCGGGCCGGTGTTGCGCTGGCTGTATTTCATCTGTGGTCTGGCGGGCACGGCGATGATCGGCACCGGGCTGGTGATCTGGCTCGGCAAGCGTCAGCTCAAACATGCCAAAACCGGTGTGATGCCCTTCGAGTTGCGGCTGGTGGAAGTGCTGAACATTGCCAGCATGGCCGGGCTGGTGGCAGCGGTCGCCGTGTTCTTCTGGGCCAATCGTCTGCTGTCGGTGAGTCTGGCCGGGCGTGACGACTGGGAAGTGAACGCGTTCTTCATCACCTGGGGCTTGAGCGTGGTGCACGCGATGTTGCGGCCGGGGCGCAAGGCCTGGGTCGAACAGCTGTCGCTGGGCGCCGCACTGTTTGTCGCAGTGCCGCTTCTTAACGGTTTGACCTCCCCGTATCACCTCGGCGTGACAGTGTCCGAAGGCGACTGGACCCTGGCCGGTTTCGACTTTACGTGTCTGGGTAGCGGCCTATTCCTCGCCTGGGCCGCCCGGAAAATGCAGCGCGCCGGACATACCGTCAACGTGAAAAAACCAGCCCGCGAAAAGGCCCGGCCGATCACCCTTGAGCAAGGGGCGAACTGAATGCTGTTGGCGCTATTGCTCTGCTATTCCGCATTCACGGCTCTGTGCCTGGCGATGCCTCGGCATCACGAAGAGCTGCTGGGCCACAAACCTTCGGTTCGCCGTCGGCAAGGTTTGAAACTTGTGGGCTGGCTGTTGCTGGGGCTGTCGCTCTGGGCGGCGGTTTCCATGAAGGGCTGGAGCTTCGGTTTGGTCGACTGGTGCGCGGTGTTGATGCTCAGCGCGTTGACTCTGGTGCTGTTGTTGCCCTATCGCCCACGCCTGGCATTGACCATGGCCGGACTGAGCCTGCTCACCAGCCCGGTCGCTGCGTGGGCCTTGAACTGACATGTTGATCGGCCATCCTCCCGAACATCGCGACGACGAACCCCACGGCGCCCGTGCGCATTTTCTTCAGGTGTTCCTGTCCCAGCGTTCGCAGATGGAAGCGCTGGTGAACCGGCGCGTCGGTTGCCGGGCGACGGCGGCGGATCTGGTGCAGGATCTGTTCCTGCGGTTCTGGCGTCGTCCGCTGGTGCAGGTCGAAGAACTCAGCACTTATCTGTTGCGTTGCGCCGGCAATATCGCCATCGATCATTTGCGCAGCGAAGGCGCGCGGGTGCGGGTCAACGAAGGCTGGCAACCGGACGAGCCGGACAGCAGCGCCAGCGAACCGCAGGCGGCGCTCGAAGCAGGCAACGATTTACGCCATGTCGAAGCGGCGTTGCGCGCGCTGCCCGAGCGCACGCGGCAGATTTTTTTGCTCAATCGCATCCATGGGCGCAAGTACGCCGAGATCGCCAAAGCCATGGGCCTGTCCCAAAGCGCCGTGGAAAAACATATGATGCGCGCCCTCGAGGCCTGCAAGGCCAGCCTGCGCGAACCCGCGCCACGCCTGCCAGGGAAAGCGCCGTGAACAACACCGACCGCGTCATCCCGACGCCCGCTCAGGAGCAGGCCGCTTTCGCCTGGCTGAGCCTGCTGCACGACCGCCCGAGCACCGGTGATCAACTGACGTTCAGTCAATGGCTGCACGCTGACCCGGCCCACGCCGAGGCCTACGCCCAGGCGCAAGTGGTGTGGGAATTGAGCGAAGGGCCGGCGCGCACCCTGGCCGACGAAGACGCGCTGGCGTTGCAGGGATTGCTCAATGCGATGGACCGGCCGCGTCGTCCACAGATCCGGCGTTGGGCCGGAGCACTGGCGATGGCGGCCTCTCTGCTGTTGATGATCAGCCTCGGCAGCGGTTGGCAGCCGCAGCGCTGGATCGATGATCTGGGCGCTGATTACGTGTCGGCACCGGGCGAGATCCGCACCGTGACCCTGGCCGATCAATCGCAGGTGACGCTGGACGCCGACAGCGCCATCGCCGTGGATTTCAGTCACGGCGAGCGACATGTGCAATTGCGCCGCGGCGCCGGGTTTTTCAGCGTGACTCACACGGGCGATCCCTTTGTGGTCGAGGCCGAGAAAGGCCAGGCGCGAGTGCTTGGCACGCAGTTTGAAGTGCGCCTGCAACCCCATGGCGCGCAAGTCACGGTGCTGTCCGGGCGCGTCGGCGTGACGGCGGCGCGTGATGCCGAGCACCAGATTCTCACCGCCGGCCAGCAAGTGGCGTACGGCGCAGGCACTGCGGAAAAACTGCATGCCGTGGACAGCGAAGCGCAACTGGCGTGGCGCCAGGGCTGGCTGACTTACTACAAGTCGACACTGGCCGATGTGGTGCAGGATCTGCGGCGTTATTACCCGGGACGGATCGTGTTGCTCAACGACGAACTGGGCGCGCGCAAGGTCAGTGGCAGCTTTCCGAGCAAGGATCCGCAAGCGGTGTTGAATTCCCTGCAAGGGGTGCTGGGATTCGAGCAGCATCAGGTGCTAGGACATCTGATAATTCTTCGCTGACCTCACTGGCCCTTTCGCGAGCAAGCTCGCTCCCACAGGTAGTGCATTCCAAGGTGGGAGCGAGCTTGCTCGCGAAGGCGTCGGCAGCGACAACGAAAATATTTTCAACTTTGTGGTGAGGTAAACCCGGACGCCATCCGTGTAGTGACTGAAACTGCGAGTCATTCGCATCCGTTGCGGTTCTACACAGGTCATGAGCAATGAAGTCCAGGGCAAAATCGGGTTCGGTCAAACAGTGGTTAGGCGTTTCGGCCTTGAGTTTTTCGGCATTGGCCCTGTTGCCGATGAGCGTGTCGCTGGGCGCTGAATCCGTCAGCAGTCAGCCACAAAAGCAGTTCAGTTTTTCCCTGGCCGCCAAGCCGTTGCCACAGGCCCTGAGTGATTTCAGTCGTGTCACCGGGCAGAGCGTGGTCTACACCGATGAAGCGCCTTACGGCCTGACCGCTCCAGCGATCAACGGCCAGATGAGTGCCGAACAGGCGCTGCAACGTCTGCTCACAGGCTCGGGCCTGACCTTCCGCCGCACCGACAGACATACCCTGGCGCTAGAACCGCAACCGACTGCAGGCGCTCTGAACCTCGGCGCGACCACCATCACTTCGGTGGTCAACCAGTCGATGAGCTACCAGCCACCGGAAACCAGTTCGGTGATGCGCTCTTCCGCTTCGCTCCAGGAAATCCCCCAGACCGTCAACGTGATTGCGGCCCAGGTCATTCGCGATCAGGCACCGCGCAATCTTGATGATGCGCTGGCCAACGTCAGCGGTATCACCCAGGGCAACACCTTGGGCAGCACCCAGGATTCGGTGATGACCCGCGGCTTCGGTGACAACCGCAACGGCTCGATCATGCGCGACGGCATGCCGGTGGTGCAGGGCCGTGGCATGAACGCCACCGTGGATCGCGTCGAAGTGCTCAAGGGCCCGGCCTCGCTGCTCTACGGGATTCAGGACCCGGGCGGCGTGGTCAACATGGTCAGCAAGAAGCCTGAGTTGACCCAGTACAACGCGCTGACCCTGCGCGGCTCGACCTACGGCGACGGCAAGAATGGCAGCGGCGGCTCCTTCGACAGCACCGGTGCGCTGGGGGATTCCGGCCTCGCGTATCGCATGGTGCTGGACCATGAAGACGAAGATTACTGGCGCAACTTCGGCACGCATCGTGAAACACTGATCGCGCCGTCGCTGGCCTGGTACGGCCAGCGCACCAAGCTGTTGTTTGCCTATGAGCATCGCGAATTCCTCACCCCATTCGATCGTGGAACCCTGATCGATCCTCGCACCAACCATCCGCTGGACATCTCGCGCAACGAGCGTCTCGACGAGAAATTCAACGACATGGAAGGGCGCTCGGACCTCTATCACTTCGAGGCCGACCATGAACTCAACGATGACTGGAAAGCCCATTTCGGCTACAGCTGGAACCGCGAAACCTACGATGCCAGCCAGGTCCGCGTAACCGCGATCGACACCAAAAAAGGCACCCTGACCCGCAGCATGGACGGCACCCAGGGCGCGATCAGCACCGACCGTTTCACCACCGCCAGCCTCGAAGGCAAGGTCAACGTGCTGGGCATGCAGCATGATCTGGTGTTCGGCGTCGACGACGAGTACCGCAAGATCTACCGCGCCGACCTGATCCGCCAGAAAAGCCTGAGCACCTTCAGCTACGTCAACCCGGTCTACGGCCGCGAAGTCGAAGGCACCACCGTCAGCCCGGCGGACAGTGCGCAGACCGACGAACTGCGCAGCGATTCGGTGTTCCTGCAGGACTCGATCCACCTCAACGACCAGTGGATTCTGGTGGCCGGCGGGCGCTTCCAGGAGTACGACCAGTACGCCGGCAAAGGCGTGCCGTTCAAGGCCAACACCGACAGCAACGGCCAGAAGTGGGTACCGCGCGCCGGTCTGGTGTATCGCTACACCGACGCGTTGTCGTTCTACGGCAGCTACACCGAATCGTTCAAACCCAACTCGACCATCGCCCCGCTCAGCGGCAGCAGCACCGTGCTCGACGGCAGCATCGCACCGGAAGAGGCCAAGTCCTGGGAGCTGGGCGCACGCCTCGACATTCCGGGGCGTGTTACCGGCAACATCGCGCTGTTCGACATCAAGAAACGCAACGTGCTGGTGGCCAACGCCGAAGGCCCGACCACGATCTACAGCGCCGCCGGCGAAGTGCGTTCCCGTGGTCTGGAAGTCGATCTGACCGGCCAGCTCAGCGACCGCTGGAGCATGATCGGCAGCTACGCCTACACCGACGCCGAGGTCACGGAAGATCCCGACTACAGAGGCAACAAGCTGCAAAACGTGGCGAAGAACACCGGCTCGCTGTCGGCGGTCTACGACTTCGGCAGCGTGATCGGCGGCGATCAGCTTCGAGTCGGTGCCGGCGCGCGGTATGTCGGTGAACGAGCGGGTAACGCGGTGAATGATTTCGATCTGCCGAGCTACACCGTGGCCGATGCGTTCGCCACTTACGACACCAAGGTTGAAGGGCAGAAGGTCAAGTTCCAGCTCAACGTGAAGAACCTGTTCGACCGCACCTACTACACCTCGGCGGCGAGCCGGTTCTTCGTGTCGATGGGCGACTCGCGGCAGATTTCGTTGTCGAGCACGCTGGAGTTCTGATCAGCGCAAAAACGCCTGGCGATACTCGCCGGGCGTTCCACCCAGCACCTGGCGAAAGCGGTTGGTGAAGTGGCTGGCACTGGCAAATCCGCACGCCAGGGCAATCTCCCCCAACGGCAACGCCGTCCCCCGCAACAACTCCCGCGCCCGGCTCAAACGCCGCGTCAGCACATACTGATGCGGCGGCAAGCCGAAGCTCACCCGGAACATCCGCGCAAAGTGGTATTCCGACAACGCACACAACCCGGCCAGTTGCCCGAGACTGATCGGCTCGGCCAGTTGGCTGTCGATGAACTCCACCAGTTGCCGGCGCTGGTGCGGCGCCAATCCACCTTTCAGACGCAAGCCCTGACGCACGCCGACCTGGCTCAACAGGGTATGGCTGATCAATTCGTGCGCCAAGCTGCTGGTCAGCAAGCGCTCAGCAGGCTCGTCCCAGTTCAAGGTCAGTAGCTGGCGAAACCGTTGGGCCTGCTGCGGATCTTCGAGAAAAGTCTGTTCGCGCAGCTGCATTTCCCGAGGCTCGCGATCCAGCAGCGTGACGCAACCCAAGGCAAATTGTTCGGCGCTGAAGTACAGGTGAGCGAGGCGAATGTCTCCGTTGATGACCCAGCCCGATTCGTGGTCGGCCGGCAGGATGCACAGCTTGTCCGGGCCGCCCTTGTGGCCGGGTTCGCCACGGCGGAAGGTGCCGGTGCCGCCGGCGATGTAGCAGGAGAGGGTGTGATGGCTCGGCGCTTCGTATTCCTGGGCGTCGTGATGATTGGTCCACAAAGCTGCAGACAAGCCGTCACCCAACTCGGCGCTGTGCACAAGGCGTGCATTGGGCGAATTGTTGAGGGCTTGGAAGACTTGCAGGGTATCGATGGCGGCCATGGTCGGTTCTCTTCAACGCCTTGCATCCTACTCCGTAGATTTCGCGCTGCCAGCCTGCGCGCCGACAAAAGCGCAAGTTTATGCAAGCGAGTGCCGAGGGCGCGGGCGGACACTGAAAACCAATCAAGGAGTGTCTGCCATGAACCTGTCGTTGTATCTGTTGACCGTGCTGATCTGGGGCACCACCTGGATTGCCCTGAAGTGGCAGTTGGGCGTGGTGGCGATTCCAGTGTCGATCGTCTATCGCTTCGGTCTCGCGGCGCTGGTGTTGTTTGCGCTGTTGCTGCTCAGCCGTCGCCTGCAACCGATGAACCGGCGCGGGCATTTGATCTGCGTGGCGCAGGGTTTGTGCCTGTTTTGCGTCAACTTCATGTGTTTCCTGACCGCCAGCCAATGGATTCCCAGCGGTCTGGTGGCGGTGGTGTTTTCTACCGCAACGTTGTGGAACGCGCTGAATGCGCGGGTGTTCTTCGGCCAACGCATCGCGCGCAATGTGCTGATGGGCGGGGCGCTGGGGCTGGGCGGTCTGGGGCTGTTGTTCTGGCCGGAGCTGGCCGGGCATCACGCCACTCCGCAAACCCTGCTCGGCCTTGGTTTGGCACTTTGCGGCACCTTGTGTTTCTCGGCGGGCAACATGCTCTCGAGCCTGCAACAGAAGGCCGGTCTCAAACCGTTGACCACTAATGCGTGGGGCATGGCTTACGGCGCGGCGATGTTGTCGGTGTGGTGCCTGGTCAAAGGTATTCCGTTCGAGATGGAATGGACGTCACGTTACATCGGCGCGCTGCTGTATCTGGTCATCCCCGGTTCGGTGATCGGCTTCACCGCGTACCTGACGCTGGTCGGCCGCATGGGGCCGGAGCGCGCGGCTTATTGCACAGTGCTGTTCCCGGTGGTGGCGCTGAACGTATCGGCCTTTGCCGAAGGCTATCAATGGACAGCGCCGGCGCTGGCGGGGCTTGTGCTGGTGATGCTGGGCAATGTGTTGGTATTCCGTAAACCTAAACCCGTTATTGAAATGATCGCTAAACCCGCACATTGAATACTCAATTGTCGATTTTCATGACCAGAAATATTAGTGCCGGGAGTAAAAAGTCGACAATGCTTTGTGCCCAGGACATGGCGTTCCATTCTTTTGACTGGTCCATGTCGAACCATTCATTGCCTACGACTTGCAGGCAGAAATAATAAACAAACAGTGCTACCAGAAAACCCAGTACGGCGTATTTCTTGGCTTCGTGAAATTGCTGTTCCGATGAATTTATGTTTTTGGCAAGTTGATAGCCACCTAGCAGGCAGGCAGAAGTAAAAATCGTCTCGAGTGTCATGATCATCCAGTAGATCCGGTGATGCATGATTTCCGAGTTGATGGAGCGATATGTCAAATGACTGCCTGTCGTGTCCATGCTGAGGATATGGCCAAGGTAGATATAGTTGGAGTTGTAGTCGGTTGCATTGCTGTAAACGATCAGTGTGCCCAAAACACCCACCATGAGAACTATTGCTACTTTGCTTCTTCGAATCAATTGAGCTGTTGTCAGATTCGTCATTTGTTTTCTCCGTCAATTAAACCTGTCTCTTGGCAGGTTGTGACGGGATTCTATAGCTCGCGGAAGATAAACGGGCAAAGAGTCATTTTCAATTTGTGTAGCTTTTGAATGTGTGGCAATTAATTTGCTTGTTGGGTCGCTTATATAAAACAACTAAGGCTGGACAAACTTGTGTCCAGCCTTAGTTGTATTCAGTCTTTCCAGACTTGCGGATTGACCAGATCCTGCGGGCGCTCGCCGAGCAGGGCGCTGCGCAAGTTGGCCAGCGCACGGTTGGCCATGGCTTCGCGGGTTTCATTCGTAGCCGAGCCGATGTGCGGCAAAGTCACGGCGTTTTTCAGCTGAAACAGCGGAGATTCGCTCAGCGGTTCTTTTTCGTAGACGTCGAGGCCTGCACCGCGAATGCGGTTTTTCTGCAACGCTGCGATCAATGCCGGCTCGTCGACCACCGGGCCACGGGAGATGTTCACCAGAATGGCGTCCGGCTTCATCAGTGCCAGTTCGCGGTGGCTGATCAAGTGGCGGGTCTTTTCGCTGAGCGGTACTACCAGGCAGACGAAATCGGCTTCGGCCAGCAGTTGGTCAAGGCTGCGAAATTGCGCGCCGAGTTCCTGTTCCAGCTCGGTCTTGCGGCTGTTGCCACTGTAGATAATCGGCATGTTGAAGCCCAAGCGTCCGCGACGGGCGACAGCAGCGCCGATGTTGCCCATGCCGACGATGCCCAGGGTCTTGCCATGTACGTCGCAACCGAACAGTGGTGCGCCGACGCTGGCCTGCCATTGGCCGGCCTTGGTCCAGGCGTCCAGTTCGGCGACGCGGCGGGCGCTGCTCATGATGAGGGCGAAGGCCAGGTCCGCGGTGCTTTCGGTGAGGACGTCCGGGGTGTTGGTGAGCATGATCCCGCGTTCGTTGAAGTAGGCAAGGTCGTAGTTGTCGTAGCCGACGGAGACGCTGGAGACGACTTCAAGTTTTGCGGCGTTTTCCAGTTGGGCCTTGCCGAGTTTGCGACCGACGCCGATCAGGCCGTGGGCGTGGGGCAGGGCTTCGTTGAACTGGGTGTTGATGTCGCCGTTCTTTGGGTTGGGGACGATGACGTCGAAGTCCTGTTGCAGGCGTTCGATCATGGGCGGGGTGATGCGGCTGAAGGCGAGGACGGTTTTTTTCATTGAAGGAGAGCTCGTCGGGCGGCTGGATGCCAAGCAAGCTAACATTCTTGTCGAGGGTTAGGCGAGTGCCACTGAACCCCACCGCATCGTCAAAAGCGTTTTGAGAGAGCGGTGGGGTTCATTGGTTTGTGCTTCACTTACTTGGTCACATCACTCCATTGCGTGACTTTTGCGTTCCCGATCATTTGATGGGATTTACCTTCGCTCAAGATTGTGAAATTAAAACCTGCTTCAAAAATTCCGACTTCGATGTCGAAAGCTTCAACGGTCACATAGCCGATATTTTTGTCAGTGGCAAAATTTTTGGAGTAGGTTTCTCCGGTGTCATCCACCCATGTTTTTCTTAAGCTCAATGAAAGAGGAAATGCTGGATTCGGCAATTCGTAGCGTTTCACCTGAATGTCGCTCAGAAAAACGGTACTTAGTTCGTACCATTCCGTATCGCTGATTTTATGCTTGGCGAGTAAATAAATATTATTCATCGCGGATGCATGAAAAAAGAACGTAACGGGGCCCTTAAAATCTGCTAGTTCGAAATTATTGTGAATCTTAGCCGCCACTGTGCCAACGTCTGCAACTGTTTTGATATCAGCGAACATGGTAGTGCTCCTTCGAATGAGCTGTGAAATGACGTCACAGAGTTTCGATTCAAAGGAGTTTCTAGGCCACTGTCATAAATGACAGTTTTTTAGAATGAATTGCTATAGTCGGGCTACCATTTCAAGCCGTGTGGCCATGAATCAGTTGGCCACCCGCACCCCCGCCAGACTCCCACTCATCTCATAAGCCGCCAATTCCGCCTGATGCCCCGCCAATATTTCCGGCAACGACCCACGCAGGTATTCAACCCAGGTCCTGATCTTCGCATCCAGATACTGCCGCGACGGGTAGATCGCATAGAGGTTCAGTTCCTGCGAGCGGTAGTTGGGCATCACCCGCACCAGCGAGCCGTTGCGCAAGCCTTCAATCGCGGCGTACACCGGCAACACGCCCACACCCATCCCACTGGTGATCGCGCTTTTCATCGCGTCGGCGGAGTTCACCAGGAAGGGGGAGCTGTTGATGGTGACCATTTCCTGGCCGTCAGGGCCGTCGAAGGCCCATTTTTCCAAGGGGATCACCGGGCTCACCAGGCGCAGGCAGGCGTGGTTCAGCAGGTCGCTGGGTTTTTGTGCGCAGCCGTTGGCTTTTACGTAGGCCGGGGAGGCGCAGACGATGCTGTAGGTGATGCCCAGGCGTTGCGAGACGAAGCCCGAGTCCGGCAGTTCGCGGGCCAGGACGATGGACACGTCGTAGCCTTCGTCGAGCAGGTCCGGCACGCGGTTGGCCATGGTCAGGTCGAAGGTCACGTCCGGGTGGGTCTTGCGGTAGCGGGCGATGGCGTCGATCACGAAGTGCTGGCCGATGCCGGTCATTGTGTGCACTTTCAATTGTCCGGCCGGGCGGGCGTGGGCTTCGCTGGCTTCGGCTTCGGCCTCTTCGACGTAGGCGAGGATCTGCTCGCAGCGCAGCAGGTAGCGCTTGCCGGCTTCGGTGAGCGCGATGCGCCGGGTCGTGCGGTTGAGCAGGCGGGTTTGCAGGTGGGCCTCAAGGTTGGAGACCGCGCGCGAGACGTTGGCGGTGGTGGTGTCGAGCTGCACGGCGGCGGCGGTGAAGCTGCCGGCTTCGGCCACACAACTGAAGGCGCGCATGTTTTGCAAAGTGTCCATGGGGTGCTCTCAAGGGAGATGGCAAATTGTGACACGAAGTTTCAGGGGCTGAGACCCCCGACCAAGGGATTATCTCGTTAACGGTAACAAAGATTCACAGGATTCCCAGCTTATCGCCGTAATGGCGCCCCCCTAGAATTGCGCCCACCTCGAAACATCTCCCACCTCAGGAATTCGCAGCAGTGCCGCGTCGCATCAACAGAGCGCTTTTGCCGCTCAGTGTTCTGGCTTTTTCGTTAGGTCTTGGCGGCTGCATCGGAACCGGAGGGATTGCCCCGCAGGGCAAGGCTCTGGAGGCCAATGAACTGGCCACCGACGAGGCCATCGCCCACGCCGCCCGTGACGCAAACTGGCCCACCGCCCAATGGTGGCAGGCCTACGGCGACCCGCAACTCAATCGCTGGATCGACCTGGCCGTGCAAGGCAGCCCGACCCTGGCGATGGCCGCCGCGCGAGTGCGTCAGGCCCGGTCGATGGCCGGTGTCGCCGAAGCCGCCGAGTCGTTGCAGATCAATGGCGAGTCGACCCTCAAACGCCACAACTGGCCGACCGACCAGTTCTACGGTCCCGGTGAGCTGGCCAACAGCACCACCTGGGACAACAACGCCGCGCTGGGTTTCAGTTACGCCCTCGACCTCTGGGGCCGTGAAAGCAACAGCACCGAGCGGGCCGTCGATCTGGCGCACATGAGCGCTGCCGAGGCGCGTCAGGCGCAGCTCGAATTGCAGAACAACATCGTGCGCGCCTACATCGAGTTGTCGCTGCACTACGCGCAGCGCGACATCGTGGCGGCGACGCTCAAGCAGCAACAGCAGATTCTCGAACTGGCGCAGAAACGCCTGAACGGCGGGATCGGTACGCACTTCGAAGTCAGCCAGGCTGAAACGCCATTGCCGGAAACCCATCGGCAACTGGATGCACTGGACGAAGAGATCGCCCTGAGCCGCAACCAGATCGCGGCATTGGCCGGCAAAGGCCCGGGCGCTGGCGCGCAATTGCAGCGTCCGACCCTGTCGCTTGGCGCGGCGCTGAAACTGCCGTTGGCATTGCCCGCCGAACTGCTCGGCCAGCGTCCCGACGTGGTCGCCAGTCGCTGGCAAGTGGCGGCGCAGGCGCGCGGGATCGAGGTCGCGCATGCCGGGTTCTATCCCAACGTCGATCTGGTCGGCAGCCTCGGCTACATGGCCACCGGCGGCGGGGCGCTGGAGTTTCTGACCGGCAAGAAGCTCAACTACAACGTCGGGCCGGCGATCTCCCTGCCGATCTTCGACGGCGGGCGACTGCGTGCCGAACTGGGTGAAGCTTCGGCGGGTTATGACATTGCCGTCGCGCATTACAACCAGACCCTGGTCAATGCGCTGAAGAACATCTCGGACCAGTTGATCCGCCGCGAGTCGATGGACAAGCAGCAGACGTTCGCCGCCGAGTCCGTGGCTACCGCGCAGAAGACTTACGACATCGCGATGATCGCCTACCAGCGCGGCCTCACCGATTACCTCAACGTGCTCAACGCCCAGACCCTGCTGTTCAAGCAGCAGCAGGTCGAGCAGCAGGTGCAGGCGGCGCGCTTGAGTGCCCATGCGGAGCTGGTGACAGCATTGGGCGGTGGCCTTGGCGCGGGTAAAGACGTACCAACGGCACAACAAACCCAGGCACCAAAAAAACCGGTTCTCCTTCGTTGAACACACAATCCCTGTGGGAGCGAGCTTGCTCGCGAAGCGGGAGTGTCAGCCAGCACACATGTCGGCTGATACACCGCATTCGCGAGCAGGCTCGCTCCCACAGGGGATGGGTCCGACCTGAAACTCATTGAGCACAATTGAATGACTCCCTTGCCCGCACCTTTGCGCTGGCTCTACTCCCTGGAATGGCGCCGGGGTTTCTTCGACTGGGCGCGCAGCGACGGCGTGACCTGGGTCTACATCTTCAAGGTGTTGATCGCCGCGTTCCTGACCCTGTGGCTGGCGATGCGCCTGGAACTGCCGCAACCGCGCACGGCGATGATCACCGTGTTCATCGTCATGCAGCCGCAGAGCGGCCAGGTGTTCGCCAAGAGTTTCTATCGCTTCCTCGGCACCCTGGCCGGGTCGGCGATGATGGTCACGCTGATTTCCCTGTTCGCCCAGAACACCG
>Ga0207696_1000861_pt1 | contig 19039 bp, 21 predicted proteins | sample KBSS54metaG_FD_184403 | JGI IMG/M metagenome (GOLD analysis project Ga0207696, IMG submission 184403) | Switchgrass rhizosphere microbial communities from Kellogg Biological Station, Michigan, USA - KBS S5-4 metaG (SPAdes) (version 2) | ecosystem: Host-associated > Plants > Roots > Rhizosphere >...
AACGTCAGGCCAGAAAAACGTATTCTTTACCGGCGGCTCGGCAGCGTCTGCCGGTCGCGGGGCGGGGATAACAACCGTGTTATTCATAATCGGCCTTTGAAATAGGTGGGCGGTGGAGGATGGCGCAGACACTGAAAGTGCGTTGCCGTCCTGCCGCCCGTGCGCGGGGTCGCGTTCGGTCAGCGGCGGGCAATGGCCTGTTTTTTCATCGCCGTTCCCAGCCGCTCAATGTCTTTTTTGACGCCGCAGCCGTCGTGCAGCTGATGCGCCCTTGCAAGGTGGGTCATCGCCTCCGAAGCCCTGCCCGCATCGCGAAGCACATATCCGGTTATCTTGTGCAGCTTGGCGCGCACCTGATCGGGCATGTCTTCGGATTCCGTCATCGCAATGGTTGCCAGCAGCGGGTCTACATCGACCGGCGCTTTTGCCGTCCAGGCGCGCGTTGCCGCGCTGGCGACTTCCTCGGCCAGCAGATAAGGCAGGCTGGCGCGCTTAAAGCCGTCAGGCGACACAAGGCCATGCGTCAGCGCGTACCGGGCAATCTCCAGCGCGCCGGGTACGTCGCCCGCATCGAGCCGCCAGATCATGACGGTCATCAGCACGGCATCCTGTGCGCCTTTGCCTTTCTCCAGCACGCCTGACACCCACGGCAGGTACTCAGGCAGCAGCTGACGCTTCAGTTCCGCCTTGCGCTCGTTAGAGTGCACTTTCTTCAGGCGGCGCTTGTCGTCGTTCAGCTTGATGAGCATCTGCTCATAGCCGCTGGCGTGGCGCAGCGGGTTGTCGGCGTTCTGCGAGGCTTCGATAGCCTGCTGGCGCATGCGGTGACGTCGGGCAGGGCTTAACATGCGTTACGCCTCCGGGGTTTCTGCTGCCGGGGTTTCTGCAGCCGCGCTGAACTCACCGACTTCGATGTTTTCAACCAGGCAACCGGCCGCGTAATCCTCGATCACGTAGTCCTCGTTGATGGACTCATAGTTCTCGATGCGGTCGCGCTTCGGCACTTCGTCAATCAGACGGCGGTGCGTGCCTTCCTGCCAGTAAATCGACAGGTTATCGGTGCGGGTGATAAACATCGCGTCGGCTGGGAAGTACGGCACGCGCACCGCTGGCAGACCGCCGATGCGTTTCTGACTGATAATCACGTCAGCGGCCAGCTGCTCGGTGTTGGCCTGCGACTGGTTGACGATCGGGAAGTATTTATCAGCCAGCAGCTGACGGCCCACGATAACAACCAGCTCCGGGTCTTCCTGATACCACGGCTCGATCAGGGTGTTGGTGGCATCCATCACCAGCGCATCAAGGTTGGCGTAATCACCGTTTTTACCGACGCGGATTTTTTCAGAGACGACGGTGCCGTTTTCGTCGGTGATTTTGCTCATCACGCGCGCCGGTGCATCGTTGCGGTACTTCTGCAGCCAGCCTACGGCCACGTCCTGCAGCATCGGGTTCTTGGCGCGGTTTGAGGTTTTGGCACGGATCACGCCGTTGAAGCCGATCATGATGCGGTCCAGCGACTGACGCTTCACGATGGCGTCACGCAGACGGGCCTGAAAATCTTCATAGCGCGCCCACAGGTCGAGCGTGTTATAGCGGATGTGAAAGTCGTAGTTGACCTGCACACACTCATAACCTTGCTTATCCAGCGCGGCAAAGTCAGCGGTTTCGCGCTCGTCGCCGCCTGCCGTGTCGGTCACGCTGGCAATCGAGCCGGACACGCCGATCCCGATTTTCTCGCCCTTCATTTCGGACACCGGCACGATGTTGATACGGGTCAGGAAGTCGGAAGACTCCTGCACGCGGTTCATCAGGGTCTGCGTGACCGTCGGCTCAACGGTAAATTTCTTGTTCATGTCGTCGGTTTCGACGCCGTTCAGCTCGGCGAGGCGGGTCATGAACTGGTTAAACTTAAAGCGGGTATTCTTGCGCATTGGCGTTCCTGTTTATCTCTGTGTTGGGTTTTAACGTTCAGGCAACGCCTGATTAGCAGTCGGTCTGCGCGCCGGACTTCGGATCGCTGCCGGTTGCCGCCGGGCGGCGGGTAAAGCTGCCGTCGGTCTGCGAAAGCTGGCCCTGCAGCGCAGCGAAAGCGGCGCGGTCTTCCCCGGCCTGCTGCTCGATAGCCTCAAGGCGTGCGGCGACGGATTGCTCCAGTGCCGACAGCTCCTGCGTCTGGCTCTCCGCATTCAGCTGCACCTGCTCAGCGACGGCCGTTACCGCCGCGCTGACGTCAGCGAACTGCTCGCCATCGGTTTTCTTTTTGGCAGAAAACATCGCCGAGATGCGCGCCAGCAGTGAAGGTGACGGCTCGGTCACTTCCTCAAACTCGATCACGGTTTCTTCGGCGGCGGTAAAGAGGTTGTCTTTGTCCTGCTTGCGGGATGCCAGCGGATTAGCTTTGGCCGTGGCGCTGAAGCTCAGGATTTCCGTGCCAAGGCTGGCCGGGTCGTCGGTGACGGCGATGCCAATCAGGTAGGCTTCGCCCGTGTCGGCAAACTTCGTATTGATTTCAACGGAGGTATAGATTTTCTGACGCGCCTTAGTCAGCTCAACCAGCTCCGGCGTCGGGTTGATATCCCCGTAAAGCGCCAGCTTGCCCTTGAGCGGCCCGTCGGTAATTTCTTCGGCGGTTAGCGCGGTAACGTCACCGTAGCGGCGGAACGGGCTGTCAGGGGTATAACCCTTGATGTGCTCCATGTTGACGCGGGCACCGTACATCGCCGGGTCATAGTTTTTCGCCATCTGCGAGATCCAGTCGCGGGAAATCACGCGGCCGTCGGTGGTTGCGCCTTCAACTGCGATACGAAAACGCTTTGCTTTGATTGCTGCCATTAATCAGGCTCCGGTCAGGTGTTGGGTCGGTTCGGGGCCAGTTTCCCCGTCGCCACACAATCCCTCAACGAATGCCAGCCCGCTGATGCATCAGCAAACAGGGACAGCAGGCGCGCCATTTTCAGCACCGGTAGCCTTGCCGGTATGAACATGACACCGACAACCATCATTAGCGATCCGCGCCGTCAGGCCGCGCTGCTTTACTGGCAGGGTTATTCCGTGCGCCAGATTGCGGAGACGCTCGGACAGAAAACGCCAACCGTGCAGAGCTGGAAACTGCGCGACGCGTGGGACAACGTTGCGCCCATCAGTCGCGTTGAATCCAGCATGGAAGCCCGGCTGATTCAGCTCATCATGAAAGAGGTAAAGGGGAATGGTGATTACAAAGAGATATACGCGCTCGGCCGTCAGATTGAGCGCCTTGCCCGCGTTGAGCGCTACCGCAGCAGCGGCAACGAGGCCGACCTAAACCCGAACGTGCGCAACCGCAACAAAGGCGAACGCCAGCCGGTTGTTAAAAATGAATTCAGCGACGAACAGATAGACAAGCTGACCGGCGTGTTTATGGATAACTGCTTTGAGTATCAGCTCAACTGGCACCGCGCCGGGCTGACTCACCGCATCCGCAATATCCTGAAGTCGCGCCAGATTGGTGCCACGTTCTACTTTGCCCGTGAGGCGCTGATCGATGCGCTGACCACCGGGCGCAACCAGATTTTTCTTTCGGCCAGCAAGGCTCAGGCACACGTCTTCAAAAACTACATTATCGACTTCGCCCGCCAGGCTGACGTTGACCTGAAAGGCGATCCCATCGTGCTGCCGAACGGCGCGCGCCTGATATTCCTCGGCACCAACGTCCGCACCGCGCAGAGCTACACCGGCAACCTCTATCTGGATGAGTATTTCTGGATCCCGAAATTTCAGGAGCTGCGCAAGGTCGCCAGCGGCATGTCGCTGCACAAGAAGTGGCGCACCACCTACTTTTCCACGCCGTCGGCCCTGTCGCACAGCGCCTATCCGTTCTGGTCAGGCGAGCTGTTCAACAAAGGGCGGCGCAGCAGGGATGATCGTATCGAGATAGACCTGTCGCATTCTCACCTGGCAAAAGGCGCGCTGTGCGGTGACGGGCAGTGGCGGCAGATTGTCACGGTTGAGGATGCGCTGACCGGCGGCTGCAACCTGTTTGACATTGACCAGCTGCAGCTTGAATACAGCCCGGCGGAATATCAGAACCTGCTGATGTGTGAGTTTGTCGACGACGAGGCAAGTGTGTTTCCGTTCGCCGAGCTGCAGAGCTGCATGATCGACAGCCTGGAAGAGTGGGAAGACTTCAACCCGTACCTGCCGCGCCCATTTGCATACCGGCCGGTCTGGATCGGCTATGACCCGTCGCATACCGGCGACAGCGCAGGCTGTGCGGTAATCGCGCCGCCGCTCGTTGCGGGAGGTAAGTTCCGCGTGCTGGAGCGTCACCAGTGGCGGGGCATGGACTTTGCCGCGCAGGCGAAATCTATCGAGGACTTAACCAAAAAATATACCGTGGAATATATCGGCGTGGATGCCACCGGCATCGGCCAGGGTGTTTTCCAGCTGGTACGCCAGTTTTACCCGGCCGCGCTGGAAATCAAATACTCGCCGGAAGTGAAAACCGCAATGGTGCTCAAGGCAAAGGACATCATCAGCAGCGGACGGCTTGAGTATGACGCCGGGGCGACAGATATCACGCAGTCATTCATGGCTATCCGCAAAACCATGACGGCCAGCGGCAACCGCTCAACCTATGAGGCGAGCCGTAGCGAAGAGGCCAGCCATGCAGATGTTGCCTGGGCCATCATGCACGCACTGTTAAACGAACCGCTTACCGCAGCCAGCGGCGGCGCTAATCCCTCAATTCTGGAATTTTACTGATGAGCAAACGCAGAGGCCGCAAGGCTCACACCGCCACCGCACAGCCGGTACAGGCAACCGCACCGCAGCAGCACGCCGAGGCGTTTACCTTTGGCGATCCGACGCCGGTCATGGATAAGCGCGATATTCTGGATTATGCCGAGTGCATCGGTAACGGGCGCTGGTTTGAGCCGCCGGTCAGCTTTAGCGGACTGGCTAAGAGCCTGCGCTCGGCCGTGCATCACAGCTCACCGATTTACGTGAAGCGCAACATTCTGGCTTCAACGTTCATTCCGCACCCGATGATGAGTCAGCAGGAGTTCAGCAAGTTTGCGCTGGATTATCTGGTCTTCGGTAACGCCTTTGCCGAGCTGCGCCGCAACGGTCTGGGTAAGCCGCTGCGCCTTGAAACCACTCCAGCCAAATTCACCCGCAGGGGCGTGAAGGATGGCGTGTACTGGTTTGTAAATGACTGGAAAGAGCCGCATGAGTTTTCGGCCGGCAGCGTGTTTCACCTGCTGGAGCCGGATATCAATCAGGAGCTTTACGGCCTGCCGGAATACCTCAGCGCGCTCAACTCCGCCTGGCTGAATGAGGCGGCGACGCTGTTCCGCCGCAAGTATTATCAGAACGGTGCGCACGCCGGTTATATCCTGTATATGACCGATGCGGCGCAGAGCAGCAGCGACGTTGACCGGATGCGCCAGGCGATGCGCGATACGAAAGGGATCGGCAACTTCCGCAACCTGTTTATGTACGCGCCGAACGGTAAGCCGGACGGCATCAAGATTCTGCCGCTAAGTGAAGTCGCGACGAAAGACGATTTCTTTAACATCAAGAAGGCCAGCCGCGACGACCTGCTAAGCGCGCACCGCGTGCCGCCGCAGATGATGGGGATTATCCCGGATAACTCCGGCGGATTCGGTGACGCGGTGAAAGCGTCTCAGGTATTTGTGCGTAACGAACTGACACCGCTGCAGGAAAGGCTGAAGGAAATTAATGAGTGGATGGGGGAAGAGGTTATCGCATTCCGGCCTTATTTGCTCGAGATTACCGCAACTGAGTGAGGAATACTGTTTGGAAACGTGAACTCTAACCGCAATTGATATGAGAAGTTAAATCGTCAAACAATGCGGACTGCATCCTGCGCACGTCCGCTTTATGCCAAAATCAGAAATAACCTGCGCAACTGATCTCAATCCCATCAACGCTCTACTTTGACTTAGTCAAAATCGTAATCTGGTAAATATATATCTCGGCGTGGGCCGAAAATTTCTTTAGCATTCTGCAAAAAATAAGGAGATTTCAGTAGAGCCGCGCATGTTAACCACTGCCACTGATAAATGGTAAATTTTGATGCATTAAACTCATCAAACCTTTTCTCTAGAACTACTAACTTCTGATTTATAATATTTTCAATGTCACTTTCAGTTGCCACGGCAAGCCTAACAAAATCTCTTAACATACCCATAGCCTTAGCCTCAAATGCCGTTTTAATCCCAAACTTCTGAACATGAAATTCAATTCTTTCGTATTCAATGCTGCTTGAGGGATAATCGCGACCATTGATATCAAAAACAACTGTATTAGTAGCACTATCGAAATTAGCGACTAATAAAAACCTAGTGGAAAACTGCCCATACCTTGGGTGCAGTAATTGTTTTTCCGCAGCCAATGCTATATAGTCTGACTTTGTTTGATTACAAACCCCGCAGACTGGAATTAGATTCCTAGAAGATATTGATAGAGATGGAAATAGATCTTTAGGTAAAAAATGATCTAAGCTTTCAGACTGACCTATGTAACATAACTGGCATTTATTCGCAGGTGAAAACTTAAGAAGCATGTCGTAATAATGCCTAGCTGTAGTCTTTTTTTTAGAAAGCCTTTTATTGTATAACCTTAGCAACTCTTCTTTTGAGAAACCTTTCTCAATGGTTTTATCAGCATATTTGAAGTAAATATCATACTTAAAATAGAGGTTAATTAATTTATGACATGCCCGAGTGAATTTATTTAATTTAATCTCATCAGAAGTCATATCCCTCTTATAACGTCCTACCACACAACTCCGAAATATCTCGTCGAAATCAATTTTTCTTTTCATGACTCATGCCTTTTTTGAGCTAGAAAAAATTATTGCCCGACCTTCAAGTCCGACTTGACCATTATATAATTCAATGACTTCACTAGCATCACCTATTTCTTTAGAATCTTTTTCCAATAAGCTATAAAAACCAGACTTCCTTAGATCTAAACTAAATATTTCCGATGTGATTTCACCAACACTCTCTCCAAAAGTCTCAATAGAAGGACGTTGAAAATCATGCGCATTATTATCAAGCCGATGTACTTTCCAAATGCATGTTCTAGGCACTTCTTGCAAGATAACAGGTGAGTGTGTAGCGATTATTGCCATACCGTTACTTACCGAAAGAATATGAGAAAGCGCTCGTATAAAAGATGAAAGCAGAGGAGGATGTAGATGATTTTCTGGTTCATCGAAAATACATATTGTTTTAGCCTCAATTAATTCAACAACATGAATCAAGTAATAGAGAACAGCAGCATGGCCTGAACTTAATGAATTGAAAAATTTTGCCGATTTTTTTAAAAAAACTTTTTCTTTTTCTTTTCTTATCTGCGAATCCTCATCGATAACAATTCTTTCTTCCTGGTCTTCCTGGTCTTCCTGGTCTTCCTGGTCTTCCTGCTCTTCCTGGTCTTCCTGGTCTTCCTGGTCTTCCTGGTCTTCCTGCTCTTCATCATCTAAACTTGATATATTTTGACTCAAACCCTTTAAATTTAGCTCTCTAAAAACTATATCAGCTTCAAGATAAGAAACTACCTCCTCCCACATTTTTAACTTAACTTCTGAACCAAATAAACAGCTACTTAAAGATTTAGCAAACTCTAAACCTAAATCTTTTTCGAGATTTTTTAATTGATGTGTACGCTGATTATAAATTCCAATATATTTCTTTCTTGTTCGCTCAGTGCTAAACTTAACCTCGTTAAATATATCTCCTTTAAAGGGCTTATCAAAAACACTCAGTGAAAAATATAACAAAAGACCAAAATCATAAGCTGATACTGGCTGCCCATTAACCTTAGTAATCAAGCCATAATGATCATCTATATCTGAAACTATTTTTCTTAAAAGAAAACTTTTACCAACTCCATTTCTGCCAATAAGAACCTGAACATTTGTTGGTGGTTTAGAATCTGGTGAAACTACAAACTCTGGCCGTTGTTCATCTGTGAAATTCAACCTAAACCCATACTTCCTTAAAGCCACCCCTGTTTCCAGTATATCTTTGAACTGCATTATTGAAGATATACTTACGTAACGACTTAATGAATCTTTAAAAACATCTTGTGCCTGTGCTACTTGAAATATATTTTCATCATATACTACATCATTAAGAGCTTCTAGCAGACTTTCTTTTCTGTCGCCAAGGATATCGCGCAAAGAAATATAAAACTCAGGCTTTTGCCCTAGTGAAAAAAAACCTTGTGGTAGCTTATCTATTTGTTTATCCAATTTTTTTAGAGTGTGCGCGTTTTTAGGCTGCCCTTGATATCCAATTTTCACTTCACCAACCTTTCCTTCAAATCCCTCCTTGCAGATATAAAGATAAAATGTAGTTTCATAACTAAAGTCATTCCACCTTAGATTTGGATATAGAAAAATAGTCTCGTTCTTCACAGGATATGGAGAGCCAATTATTATATTCATACATTATCACCACTTTTTATAAAGTAATTAGCTAAGTAATTTTTTATCACTTACTTTTGATTCAAATCATAAAGATACTATCAACGATTCCTAATACAAATGTTATCACATCGTAAACACGCGGCAGAAGTAGAAAATCGCATCACTTATCATAAAACATCCGGCAAAGATGATCACCCCCGCCTTCATTAGTGTGCTGTGATGTAAGTAAGGTCCGCTTTTCCTTCTTAGCATACCTCTATTGAAACGCTAAGATACATTTTGCACCCCATTTTAAATTTTGCTGCAAAAGTTTATCCTTACATTTTTGTACCGATTACGGGGGTGCCGATCAAGCCAGCCACAAACATGTTTACCCCCAGCGCGCAATGCTATCCCCGCCACGCCTGCCCGCTTTATGCATCGCTTTTCATGCATATGCATGTGTTACCTTTTAACGCGCCAGCACTGGCTTCACACACGTTGAGCGATCCAATTTGGATCATGCTGATTCATGCAAGCATATGCACTTTGATGCAGAAGCAAAAAGCCACCTGAAAGGTGGCTAGTGAATGGTAGGGAAGGGGCAATTAATCATTCTGCCTGGTAGTAAATATCGGCTTCGAAAATAGCTGTGTCGATTGTCTCTGCCATGTCGCTGATCATCGACAGTGCCATTTTTAATTCATCTTCTTTGCAATGTGCGATCAGCGATACGTCAGCAATGAACTGAATGCGTGCAACCGTTTCACTTAGATTATCTATGTTCATCAAATGATTAACTCCTTCTAGTCAAATTATACTGTATGTATAAACAGTATCATGATGAACTAAAATCGTAAACAATCGTGCGGCTCAGATTAGTCCGACTGCCGTTTTATTAATCAGGCAACTGTATGCCTCTTTTTCTCGCTAGTGCATTGAAGCGCTTTAATGGGGCGGCATTTTTGCGACGTCTATGGAACAGATAGCCGCTTGTACCGCTCCAGTAAGAAAGCTCCCCAACCTTGATTTTATGGCCTTTCATCATGCGTACAGCTTCACCATCGGACAGTGTTAACCTGGATATCTCAAAGAAACTCTTTTTCAAAGCCTCCCGTTCTGTGTACTGACTCAGTTCAGAGTGATATTTGTCCGGCTTAGGTTGATCCTGCGCTGGCTTTTCTATTAATCGCTTAAGAATCCTTCTACGCTCGGCGCGAGTAGGGGGCTTAGAGAAATCGATAGCAGGTTCAGAGTCTGTTGACTCCGTACAGTTATTGACAGAACTCCGAGAGGACGCGGACGCGTCCTTAAATTTCAAACCCAAATCAACGGCACGTTTCGGAACAATCTTCCACTGCATCAGGCGGGTTAAGATCGGCGTGTCGTCGCCAACTTCAGTTGCGTAAACGCCCTTGATGCGCACGGTTTCCTCACCGTATTCATTAAAGTCTTCGCTTGCCTGATACCATGTGCGCACAGCCAGCTCGTCGCGGCGCACGAACGGGCCACCCTGCGCGTTAACGTATCCGGCCCAGTCTCCTGCGTCGGCGGCGTCATGCGCGGCCGCAAACTCAACGCTTAGGCCGTGCGCGGTTTCGCTGTCTGCCATGCGGCGCAGTTCGCGGTAAACCGTGACCGGCGCACCGCCCACAAACTGAAATTGCCGGATGTGCCAGCGTGCCGCCCAGGCAGAAACGGCCGAGGCGGTTTCTTTCAGATCTTTGCCGCTCTCGTCATCTGTCTCGCCATCTAGCGCATAACCATCAATATTTTTGGAAATGTATTTAGCAACGTAACCCGTCGCGCTGCCTTTCTCCGGGTCTATAGCCTCGGCGTGAAAACGGGCCTTACGGGCCTTGCCGGTTGTCAGCTCGCTGCCGTCTTCCTGCCAGGCGTAGTCGCGCATAATCTCGCGCACGCGTTCAGCCTGCTCCGGGCGCATAAACATGAGCATGTGCCAGTGCGGGGTTGCATCGTGATGAGGTTCGGCAACGCGGATCCCGAAGATGCGGATTTCTTCGCGGTGCAGCTTGGCGCGAATTTTCTGCCAGACACTGCAGAGATAACGCTGAGTGTCGGCCGGGCTGAAACCGTTCCATTTACGGTTGCGATGCCCGGTTTTGATTGTGGCGTGATAGCGCGCCGGGGCGGTAAGCGTATAGAACTCGCCGATAAAGCCCATTTCATTGCAGATGCTTTCGAAGCCACGAATGCGGGTCATCAGCTCGCAGCGGCGGATCGCCGGGTTGGCCACGCTGCCGTCGTATTTCTCGATCAGGCTAATGCGGTTGCCTTCCTCGTCTTCCAGCTCCATTCCTTTCAGAAATTCACGGGTGCGGCGCTTCTGCTCGCGCCACTCTGAAACGGCCATGCTGCTGGCGTAGGGGGTATGCTTTTTGCTGACGTTAGCCAGAGCGATCTGAAGGTGTTCACGCCATGATGCAGCCACGCGGCGCAGTCGGCCTTTCCACCATTTTTCCGTCTGCATACGCATGATCGCCGGGGTAACTTCCTCCGGGTCAAACAGCCGGGACGTGACTTTATCCCATAATGGCGGCGTCTGGCTCAGCTCGCGGGTGATGGCGGCGGCGGTCATGTAAACGCGGTGCGTGTATTTATAATCTGACTCGTAGCTGGCCTGCGCGTGTGCCTGTACCAGCTCGGCGAGAATGAAATTAGCTACATCCCCGGCAAGCAAATCGACGTCGGCGCGAGCCATATCCGGCAGGCGGTTAAAGCGGCGCATCAGCTCCCAAAGAGTGCCGCCCGCGCTGGCCGCGCCTGCCTGTTTAGTGGCATTGCCTGCCAGCAGGTTAAACGTGCCGTGACTCATTTCACCGAGGCGATATTGAGCGTTAACGGTTTCAACGCGTGGCAATGTGCGCTCAACGAAAGTTTTCGTTAAGTACGCATTGGCACGATCAATACCCTGTGTTTTTTCCAGCTCGCTGACGCGGCGTTTAACGTCTAGCTGGATAAGTGTCAGCTGCTTTTCAAGTAACTCTTGCGCACGCACTAAAGCCGCAATCATCTGACTGCGGCTGCGCATTTCCTCATAGGTAGGGTATGGGCTGGCGATGGCTTCCCGTGGAGCATTCCACAGGTAAGCGTATTCCTGAATCACTCGCAAACCCCCAGATAGACGCTGCTGCAGACGGACTTGTTATCCATAGCTGCAAGCATGTCAAACTGACGTCCGCCGCGCGTTGTCAGCGCCCAGTCGCGATAGGTTTCAATGCCGTGTGAGGCGAGGGATACTTTGCTGCCGTTTGTTTCTGCTTTAACGGGATCCATTCCTGAATGGAAAAATGCTGCGTTTCCACGGCGTGAGCATCGGGCAACAATCCGTTCCCATTCAGCAACCCGGCTTACTTCTTCAGGCCAGCGGGTAAAGATTTCCCCGAGTTCAGCTTTGTTTACGTTAACGCATGGCATGCAACCGACACGGCTGCACCCCTGCTGATAAAGAGGGTTTGGCTTGATACCGTGACGCCTGGCCAGCGCAAAAACGTCATCATGCGTCCATTGAAGGATCGGCCTGTAAATCGACAGTCCCGGCCCGAGATCAAACCCTGCTTCCCACTCAGGAAGCTCTGCACGTTTTGCGGATTCCTGAGCGCGAACTCCCTGCCACGTGATGACGCGCTTACCTTCTGCAATCAGCTTGTCTACAACCTGCTCCTGCATAGGGATCTGTTTAAGCTCGAAAGAGCAGAACTTGCGCTGGGTGGAAGGAAATGTGCCTTTCCAGATGCACATATCAAGAAAAGGAATGCCGGTAGGTTTTAGGGCATTCAGAGCGCGACGCACTATCAGGGTCGCCTCTTCCTCTGTGAATCCTAAATCTCTGACCAGGGTAACTGGCCACTTATCTTTTACGAACGTTCTCTTGTCAGCTATACGCTGTGAGAAGTCAGACCTGACACGGCGCAATGGACCGAGTTTGCTTTCAAGGTATTCCAGATATTTAACGGTTTCGGGATGTTCATGTCCGGTGTCTGCAAAAGCCGCCTCGAATGTCACTCCGGATTCGATAGCCAGCAGCCACTGAGCAAGGCTGTCTTTACCTCCAGACACGGTAACAAGATTCATAACACCGGGGGCGAAGCAACGCGTATCGATCATGGCTGCACCTCTACTTTTATAGAGCAGTCCGGCCCAGCTGCCATATCGAAGCCAGTAAAAATGACGGTGGATTTAGGCTGACGTACCGCAATGATTTCTGATGCGCGCTTTCCTTCACCTGCAGCTACGCCAACCGAACGGGCTACGCTGATTCTGGTGATGTCGAAAGCGCGCAGGATGCTGCGGGTGCAAAGGGTGTCGCTATTTGAAACCACAACAGGGCAGCGTTCCGAGATGTCGAGCAACATGCTGACCAGATCGTGATGCTCATCTTTGCCAAAACCTGCAGAGTGATATTCCGCGAATGTACCGTCATAGGGCGGATCGCAATACACAACATCCCCGGATTTAGCGAGGCGCAGCGTTTCCCGGAAGTCGGCACAGATAAACGTCGCGTGCTGGGCTTTCTCTGCAAATGCCTCAATCTCACGCAGAGGGAAATATGGCTCCGAGTAGTTACCAAACGGGATATTAAATTCGCCGCGCTTGTTGTAACGGCAAAGACCGCGATATCCATTGCGGTTCAGGTACAGGAAATAAGCGGCGCGCTCAAGAAGAGGTAGTGCAGGGTTGTGATTAAATGCTTCACGCACAGCGTAATAACTTTCGCCGGTTGTGTTCTGATTAAAGAGGCTAACCGCCATAACGATAAACGGGCGGGTGTGCTCTTTTATCTGGCGATAGAGATTAATGAGGTCAGGGTTTATATCCGCAACCAGATAGGCAGGGTAATCGGTGTTCATCATTACTGCGCAGGAACCGGCGAAGGGTTCGACCAGGCGATCACCTTCAGGCAGGTGCGCCAGCAGTTCCGGCATTACACGGGACTTGTTGCCCGCCCACTTCAGAATAGTGTTCATGCAGCACTGCCTTTTGATACTTTGGTGCGCATTTCGGCCACGTCCTGACAGCTGACACAGCGAGTTACGCCACACACGGCGCGGCGGCGCTGTTCCGGGATTGGCGCATCGCAGTCTTCACAGAATGAAGCCGCTACGCTGACCGGACGGTTAACCACGCTGGCGATATTACGTGCCAGCAGCTCATCGGCGCGCGCTTGCGCCATGTCCATTGAGTCAGCCATTAGTGCAGCTCCTGTGCTTGGTTCTCAAAGCGCTCGGCCTCTTTGTCCAGCAATTCGATAATTTCTACTGCAGACATTTCTTTTTGGCGGGCATGGATTGCCAGTGCAGCCAGGCGGATTGAAACCGACAGCGCATCATCAGAACGCTGCTCAGTTTTGGCCTTACTCAGCATGGCGCTAAGCGCATCGTCATCAGCTTTAAAATTACGGGTCTGTATATTTCGCATTTGTCTTTCTCCTGAATTTGGGCAAAAGAATGCCCGGCGGGTTAACGCCATTTATTTGCATCGGGTTATTTAGTTAGAAAGGGTCATTCGCTTTGGAAATAAACTCACGATTGCTTTTAAATGATTCATTGCAAAAATAAGCGCCTTTCGTTCATCAATAGTCAGTTCACTAAATTCAGCGTCGTGCCTGTCTTTACCGATGTTAGCCAGGAAAAGAATTGCGCTCAGAGCGCGCTTATTGTCCTGGTAATTACTGTCTGTCACATCGTGCATTTCAGAGAAAAAGCGAGCCATATCTTTTTCACAGTTGCCGCCCATCAGTTGCGCTCGAATTAATGCAACGTGATTCAGCGCCGTAACCCTCTGACCGGCAGTAAGCTCGACCAGCATTGAATCGCCTTCGATAGCCATGATTTACCTCTTTGCTCTTTTGCCTGTACCTGCTGGCTTAATACCGGATGCCAGCGCCTGCCTTTCTCCCCCATAATCCAGCCATTGCCGTATGACATTGACGGACTCTGACGCTTGAGGTGTGCTGCAAATGAAATTATCTTGCGGCCTCAGCTGATACCAATCGAAGCACCCAGCCCGCTGATGGCGTCAACGGTTGAGGACAGTGCTGGGTTAGCCTGAATACGCGCCTGTACCGCCATTGCGGCCAGTGTTAAACAGCGAATACCGCTATTAACGTTTTGCAGAAGGCCACGTTTACAGTTGGCTGTCATAGGATCTGTAGAGATTGCCCCAGCTGCTAACTGGCCTACTTCTGCGGTGGCTTTCATGACATACAGAGGGAATTTTTCATCTGCGACTTCGTTTACCGGCACGCAGGGGAGGCACTGGATTTGCGCCAGCAGGCCATCAACTAACGTTGCATCCTCAGTGACATCGGTAAGTGCTAAAACTTCTAAGACGGTAAGCTGATGTGGCTGGTCTGGATTCAGTTTATTACGCAGCGTTTGCGCACGCATGCCGGACTGCTTAGCGACGTCTTCCATGTTGTGAGCTAACGCGAATTTACGACAGGCATCGTCGTAATGGGTATGGGTAGAAACCTTGAAATCAAACATGCTCAGATCCTTCTTAACTTGCAAAATCAAGTTATGGTTTGATGTAGCGGCATTTGATTGCTTGTTGGCGGTTCTTCTCACGCCATGCGGCAACATTGATAAGTGGATTACCATGTTTGGTCATGGTGGTTTCTACCACTTCGCCGGTCTTACGATTGGTGCGGTTCTGCGTGTAGGTGAAAGATGGGGTAGGAGCGAGTAGCACAACACCGTTAGCAATCCATTTCTCCAGCACTGATAGGCTTATGCGGTTGGCTGCAGCAAAGTCCTGCTTAGACATCGTTGGGGATGTGGCCAGCGTTACGGCTTTGTTTACAGCGTCATTCACTGCTTCGCTGATGGCTGGCATCAAAATCGCTGCGACATTGGCAATAAAATCTTGAGATTGAACTAAGTCAAATGCGTTCTGACTGTTTGCATTTTCAGTATGCATAACGCAGTATCTCCTCGTGGTCGTTTTTGTTCTATGGTGTCTCATGTGGTGTGAGTGCACTTTAGATCGTAAACGCGATTTGGTAAATGATTATTTATCACTTATTGGTGTTTTTATGATTGAAGAGAAGGGCGGCAGTGCTCAGATTCTCGAAAGACTCATGTCCTCTTATGGGGTCAATACTCAAAAAGATCTTGCATTCGCGCTTGAAATCCCACCAAACAATATCAGTGGTTGGACACAAAGAGACAGCGTTCCAGGCAATGCCATTATCAAATGTGCGCTGGATACCGGCGTCGATCTTCGATGGTTGGTTACTGGTGAGCTTGCAAATGCAAATTATGCTGGCGTTGGTCAATTTGTAGGGGGTGATCTTTACAAAGAGATTATCTCTAACGGCGGTAAGCCTGTGTTACGCCGTATCATGGATGCTTATGGCTTTAAGATGCAAAAGCAGCTTTGTGAGCTGTTAGGTATTTCATCAGGTACTGTAAGCACCTGGGTGCGCAGGAATCATTTTCCCGGTGAGGTCGTTGTAACTTGCGCACTTGATACTGGCGCCTCTTTAGAGTGGTTGGCAACAGGTAAGGGAAGTCATAGTAGCTTTGGCTCAGATAAGGATAGTAATTTTGCTATCCCGCGCAAGAACCTTGCTGCTGGGGTTTTACAGGATGCAGGGAGCTGGAGCGTCGATTTGAGTTTTGTAACCCATAAACTGAATGAACCTGTTTTGATTTCAAGTAGTTCCGGTGCGTGGATTGTTGATGTAAGTATCTTAGGGATTAGTAATGGTCGTTGGGTACTCGGCATTGACGATAGATATGATGTTTATGATATTAATCTTTTACCCGGACGTAAGATCAGTGTGACTAACCAAGGATCTAACTTTACTTGCAGATCTGATGAGGTAGATACTGTAGGTAAGGTTATGTTAACACTAGATTTCAATTTTTGATGAGAAAATATGTATCTTTATGGATTTATATTTACACTTAATGTAGTTGTCTATAATTTATAGGGTTTTATTAATATTATTAGGAGCGAATCATGAGTATTAAGGAACTGAAGAGTTTTCTGAAAAAAGAAAATGAAAAAATAAAGGAAGTCGAAGAGAAAATAGATTGGGATAAGCAAAAAAGCGAATGGCTTGAGTATGTTAACTCTTTCTACTCCAATGTGCAGCTTTGGCTTCAGCCTTTGATAGATGAAGGAGAAGTAAATATTAAGTTCGAAGAAATTCATCTTGTTGAAGATTACATTGGAACGTACACTTTAAACAAAATGTTAATCAAGCTAGCGAGTAAAGAAGTAGTGCTTATTCCTATAGGAACCTTATTAATAGGTACTAAAGGCAGAATTGATATGGAGGGGAGTGTAGGAAAAGTGCAGTTCTTGCTAGCTGATAAAGATAGTTCAGGAATAAAGGTGACTGTTAAAGTTAGCAATATTAACGGTACAAGAGAAAGCAAAGCTGCTAAAGAAGAAAAAAAGGAAGTTGAATGGACCTGGAAAATGGTTCGGCGTGGTACAAATAGAATTCAATTCGATGAATTTAATGAAGATAATTTTAGTTCTGCTTTGATGGAAGTTATGGGGGTTTAGAAATGAGTGGTGTTTCTTTATCTGATGAGCACAGTTCTATAGAGGAAGTTGAAAATTACTTTGTGGTTAGCAATGATGCGTTATATGATTTTTATTCAACATCATCAATAGATATGGTGATCCCTGCAAGGTTAATTGGTCTTACAAAAGACGAAATTGAAAAAGAAATAAAAGAAAAGCAATTAATGTTAGAGAGAATGTGCTCGTTAGAGTTATTGGCAGCGCTAGAGGCAAGAATCAAAATTGATTATATTCATAGAGTTAAAGCAAGATTCAAGGATAATTTATCAAGGGATTTTAGGCAGTTACACAGGAAGAAGCAGAATAAAGCATCTCTAGTTGATGATCTTCTATATTTACGGAAAAAAAATACAAACGGCAATCAAAAAGAAATAAATGAGTTAATTAACGCTATTGATTATCGAAACTGGCTAGCTCATGGCAGATACTGGATACCTAAAAAAGCTGCTCATATCAACAAATATGATTACTTATCGATTAAAACATTGGCTATAGATATTCTGTCAAAGTTAGATTTGATAGAGGGTTAATCTTATAGTTTGTATTATTGTATAAGGAGGTATGATGCATTTCGAAGGTTTCAAGGATATATTATTATTAATAAATGCTTTGGTTGCTATATTTATGGTGGGTGTACACCTAAAAAATAGTAGGTTACAGAGAAGTAATTACTTGATAGGTCTTAAAAGCTCAAAAAGCAATTCAACCAGCCTTGATTTTATTGAAAGTAAGCAACAGGATGGTAATTTCATTGTTAAACTTGCATTTTACAATCCAAGCTCTACCGCGGCTATAATTCGCGCATTAATAATTACTAAAACCATTCATCATCCAAATTTTATTTTGAATCAGCTCGGATTTAAAAAGGAAGTTAGAGTCGATTATAGGTGGAGTCCTGCTCTTGATAATAAAGAATATGAGGTTGTTTATCTCAAAGACGCCTATCCATTATTACATGTAAAAACGGTTGTCACATTATATGCTTCTATATCCGGCTCTATAGATAGAGATATATATCATTTTGAAATTAGAACTAATCACAATTGGTATAAACAGAGCTGTTATATAGACGGAAAAAATCATATGTTTGCCACAAACTATGAAGAATGGTGAGTGGTGGAAATCATTCATTAATTATTTGGTTTGCTTGAGAGTCGTTGCCATTTTATTTTTTAAGGCGTTAAACTTAATGAATAATGTAATTCTGCTTTTTCATGTTTTATGATATAAAAAACCTTACCGAGTGTTTTGAATGACTTTGTCGTCAGTGGAGAGTAATACAATGGTTTCATTAGATGGAAGATTTTGCTGGTACACGTCTGCGCCAAAGTAGCTAATATTCTCAGTCGGTGTTGTTTGAAATGAAAAAGAAAGATTTTTTCCGGTGAGAATGGTTAATCCACTGTTAAAAAACACAGTGGCAAATTTAAATCTTTTAATAAAAGGGAGTTTATCAGTAAAAATGAATAACTTCATTGAATCAATCCATTGTCGGGCAAGATGGAATATTATAGACGAAATTAAGGATGAACTCGATAAGTTAGGGCAAAAAAATGAGAGGGGTCCTTTATGTTTTTCTGTTGGTAATCTTGATTACATAAATATTGCGTTACCGATAGCGACTGCTCTTATCGGCGGAGTGGCAGGTGTAATAGTAGCTTTTGTTAATCGTGGTAAGAAAGTGCGGATTGTTTTTGATGGAGATAAAATAAAAGAAATCGATGCATCAAACTGCAATCCTGATGAGATTGTTGCCACAATTCAAAAGATCAAAGCTATAGATATTTTAGAATAGTAAGTGCTCCAAGCATTGGATAGCCATTTCATCGCCATTGTAGAGCGTAACTATATGAAATTTAAGGCCGAAAATAGTATTCGGTCTTTTTTTGCTTTATGATTTATAAAGATTTTATGTGATTGTTACGAAAAATCCCGAAATCACAATATTCAATCTATGCCATCACATATTCCTGATCGCTTGAATCACTATTGTTTTTTCTTCATAGAAAAGTTTTTTATGGTCGAATGGCCTTTACAAAAAACCTCTTCGCTTCT
>Ga0207696_1000871_pt1 | contig 18809 bp, 15 predicted proteins | sample KBSS54metaG_FD_184403 | JGI IMG/M metagenome (GOLD analysis project Ga0207696, IMG submission 184403) | Switchgrass rhizosphere microbial communities from Kellogg Biological Station, Michigan, USA - KBS S5-4 metaG (SPAdes) (version 2) | ecosystem: Host-associated > Plants > Roots > Rhizosphere >...
ATGAAACTAAATGTACCTGAGATAATTGCAGTCCACCAAAGATTCAAGTTGGTTACTCCCGCATCAAATCCCCCTGCAAGATTATTAATTGATAATGCAACACCTAATACCAATGCTTCAGAAAAACTGATTGTTTTAGATCTATCAAAGTCAGCGTTCTCAGGATTACGTAATATTCCCATCACGCTTCCATCTTTCTCTGATACCTCCCCTTGCTTACTAAGTAAGGGTTGACATAAAACAAATACCCCAATTATCCCAAGTACAAGTGCACCAATTAAATTTGCGATAAAATCTGAAATAAACAATGAAATCCAACTTCCAAAAAAGCCAGCCAATAGAGCAAACAAGAAACCAAAAAAGGCGATGATAAAATTATTAAACCAAGAAATTCGAATCTTGCGAATCCCATACGCAATACCTACACCTGCATTATCTAAATTAGAAGCAATTCCAATCAAAAAAATTGAAAATAAACTGGCTGTACTCATCAACATTCACTCCTTCTGTTCACTTTTCATTGCATATTATGCAAATGTTGAGCAACTGTGCCTGTCAGCTTCATATACTTGTAATAAAAAGCGCCACATTTTTTCAACACCTTAGAAAAAAAAGGAGTGCCAAAACTATGTCTACTCAAAATCCAAATGATAAACTTGGTACCTTATTAAAAAAATTGTTAAAAGAACGTGCCTTATCTATGCGCCAATTAGGAACACTTACAAACATTGATCCCTCCACAATTTCAAGAATTATAAATGGTAAACAACAAGCAAAACAAAAACACCTGCAAAAATTTGCAGAATGTCTGCAAGTTCCTATGCAAGTTTTATATGATTCCATGCATACGGATTTTCCCTATGAAAAAAAAGAAAAGACGGATATGTACACATCCATAGATGCAATTCAACAAACATTACAATCATCTAACCTATTTGATTACGACTACACAACAACTCGTGTAAAACAGGAACTCGAAAGTTATGAGCGATACGCTCAAACAACAGAAGGACAAAAACGTATTCATGAAAGCTTCTCAACAAAACTGCAACAAATTGATAGCACAGGACCTTTCATTGAGCAATTAACAGATATGTATCATCAATTTTGCAAAGAATCCATTCCTTTCCAAGAACGTGCTATCATCGGGAGTGCCTTATTGTATTTCGTTTTATCAACAGACATTATCCCTGATTATATATTTCCAATTGGCTATTTAGATGATGCTATCGCAGTGGAATTAGCAAAAGAGAAGTTGGCTGAAATGAGAAAAAAAACGTAGAGGATTTCTTGGAGAACATATGGAACTATTTCGGAAGCTTAGCTTACCTAGATTTTGAAATAGTTCCTACTAAAAAAATCGTACAAACATAAAAGCTTGTACGATTCCACGACAGGTACCTTTCATATTACATAATGTACCTTATCTCTTTATTATGAAAACCTTAATTTTTTCTTATTTTTGTGTATGACACCACTCGTATATAAAAGCCACAATAACTTTCCTAAACTCAATTAACTGGCTAATTTCAACTTTCTCGTTTACAGAATGCGCTTCCTCTAAAGTCCCTGGTCCATAAATGACAGCCGGAATATTGAACTCACTAAACCCCCGCCATCTGTTACTGTTGCTGACATATCTAGAATTTCCCTACGGTTGATTTTGTATAACACTATTACTCATCTACATAAAAATCAAACCTAAAATTCCATCATAAACTTTTTACTTCTATTGTGTCCTTCTTTTCAATGTGTTCCATTGATTTTTTCTTATTTTTTGTAACACGGTAAAACAGTAAACAAACAATCATAAATGGAACACCACAATACAATGCCATACGTTGATCTGGAATAAAAGCCATGCCCACGATTACAGTCATATTTAATCCGAAACAAAGAAGTGGCACAAACGGATACAACGGCGTTTTAAATTTCAAATCCTTAATATCCCCGCCTTGCTTTACGTACATTCTTCTACTAAGAAAATTTGATAAACCAATCGATGCCCAGACTAGTATTCCACCGAATCCTGCAATAGAAAGAAGCCATAAATAAACTGTATCCTCTGCATATATACCAGATAATAAAGAAAGACAACCAAAAATTGTACTTGTAAGTAATGCATAAATAGGAACACCCTTTTTAGATAACTTCCCAAAAATCGGACTAATCATCCCTTGCTTCGACATAGACCAAAGCATACGAGAAGTTGCATATAAGCCCGAATTTGCTACTGATAACACCGCTGTAATAATAACAAAGTTCATAATATCTGCGGCATACGGAATCCCAATTTTATCAAATACAACTACGAATGGACTTTCTACTAATCCCGCTTTTTCCCATGGGAATAACCCAGCGAGTATAAACATAGAAAGTATAAAGAAAATGAATATACGCCAAGCTGTATTTCTAATTGCTTTCGGAATGGTTTTCTCCGGGTTTTCACTCTCACCGGCCGTAATCCCAACAATTTCGGTCCCCTGGAAGGAGAAATTAACGGCAATCATGGTAATTAGAATCGCTTTCAGTCCATTTGGGAACAGTCCCCCGTGATCAGTAAAGTTTGAAAGCATCGGTGCTGCGTCATTTCCTTTCATATGTAAAAATCCAAACATCGCTGCCCCGCCTAAAATAATAAATGCAATAATTGTAATTACTTTAATGCCGGCAATCCAAAACTCAACCTCTGCAAAACTCCGTGAGGATAATGCATTAATCGAAAAAAGAAGGACTGCAAACACGACGCACCATATCCAAGATGGTACATGTGGAAACCAGCGCTTCATTAAAATACTTACTGCAATCAACTCAATCCCTATCGTAGCAGCCCAGTTTAACCATGACATCCAACCAACTACATAACCTACCGCAGGCGAAATATACTTTGTAGCATACATTTGATAAGATCCTGCATTCGGCATAGCAACAGCTAACTCTCCAAGACAAAGCATCGTTAAATACATAACAAAGCTCCCAACAAGATACGCTACAATCGCACCGCCTGGCCCTGCTTCATGAATTGTATAACCTGATCCTAAGAAAAGACCTGTGCCAATAACCCCTCCAAGTGCAATCATAAATATGTGTCGACTTTTTAGCTCTCGCTTTAACTCCTGATTTTGCTTTTCCATATGAGCCCCCTAGCAGAAATGTAAACGCTTTAAAAAATAATATAAAAAAATAAAGTGCATACTCATGATTACGATAGACTTGTAACAAGAGGGAGATTTTTCAAAAGAAAATCTCCCAATCCAAGGAAATACTATCACACGATAAATAGTTGTTACTAAAATTTTTTTATAATTTTCCACAATTGTTTAAAAGATCCTTAGAAAACGGTACATCATCCAGAAGGACTATATTAATCACTTCCTGTAATCAATAAATCATCCCTGACTGTTATTAATAATGTTTGCTCCGTGATAACTTGTCCTTCTTCTACTTCTAGCAATTCCACATAACCGCTGATTCCCACTTTAACTTCTACTTTCCGTTCATCCATTGTTTCAATTAAAGCTAATTTCTCCCACTCATATACGTAGGAACTTTCATTAATAAATAATTTTGTAACTCTGCCATAGCAAGGGCTGTACACGTTTTCTATTACTGTTTTCATCTTTTAAACCCCTCTTTCTTATTAAGTGCGCATGTAACTCTTTTCCCCACCTCCAAATTTATAAGATTCAACTACTATTCATGCAAGATATATACCAACCTAATTTCTTACTTAGGATTAAGAGATAGTACTGAAAAAATCTGAATTCCACGCAATATCTTTCTTCTCTTTTAAAGATTTTTCACCTTAAACACGCAAATTTTTTTTGCATACTCGCAAAAATTTTATTAAAATTAAGAAAAATCAGTCTTCATAAGGTATAACAAGGAGAAGATGAAACATGTATACAGAAGAAATCAATTTCAAAAAATTAGTTGAAATGAATATGCTATATGAAACTTTACTGAATGAAATTGATATTGGCATTCACATGATTAACGAAGAAGGTAAGACGATCATTTATAACCGCAAAATGATGGAGATTGAATCGATGGATCATAAAGATGTACTATATAAAAATCTTTTAGAAGTATTTGTTTTTGAAGAAAACCAGAATAGTACTCTTATAGGAGCATTAACACTTGGAAAAGCAAAGAAAAATATAAAACAGACTTATTTTAATAATAAGAGGCAAGAGATTACAACGATTAATGACACCTTCCCTATAGTGAAGAATGGAAAAATCAAGGGCGCTGTTGAAATCGTAAAAGAATTTCCTCCATTAAGGCAAACGAGTAAAGGAGGCGCGATTCGAGGGCATCATACGAAATTTACCTTCAATCATATAATAGGTAATTCAGGTGCGATTCAATCGGTTATTACAGAAGCAAAAAAAGTAACGCGTACCTCTTCCTCTATACTGATTGTGGGAGAAACAGGAACTGGAAAAGAACTATTTGCACAAAGTATTCATAATGAAAGTCAACGTGCTGGAAAACCTTTTATCTCACAAAATTGTGCTGCCATTCCTGAAACTTTAATGGAAAGCTTATTATTCGGTACGAATAAAGGAGCTTTTACAGGCGCAATCGATAAACCAGGCTTATTTGAAGAAGCCCATGGTGGAACTTTATTGTTAGATGAAATTAACTCGCTAAGCCCTGCACTTCAGGCCAAATTATTGCGGGCAATACAAGATAAAACAATACGAAGAATCGGCGGATCACAAGAAAAAGAAGTCGACGTTCGAATCATAACTACCATTAATGAAGATCCGATTGAAGCTATCACGCATAATCGCCTGCGAAAAGATTTATATTACAGACTAAGCGTCGTCACTTTATTTCTCCCACCTTTAAGACAGCGGAAAGAAGACATCTTACCGCTTCTTCATAGCTTTATTGAAAAATATAATATGCAGTTTGGTTTACGAGTACAAGGTGTGGATGACAGCGTAATAAATTTCTTCTATAAACACGATTGGCCCGGCAATATACGCGAATTAGAGCACATAATTGAAGGGGCTATGAACTTAATTGAAGATGAGGACGTTATTACAACATCCCATACCCCAGCTCGTTTTTATGAGCTAACAAAAAACGAATTCCCTATTCAACCTCCTCTAGCTAGATGGGAAACAGATAAATTAGATCATACATCGAAAACTTTAAAGAACACAATAAAAGAAATGGAAAGAGAATATATTATTCAAATTCTTAAAGAACATAATGGAAATATCTCGCAAGCCGCAAAATACTTAGGATTAAGTAGACAAAACTTGCAATATCGATTAAAAAAGTATGGGCTAAATACGTAATCTTAGAATGTTCTATAAGCACAAAAAATAAAGGCCGTTCCGAAAGGACGGTCTTTATTTTTTCCTAAAAATCAACCTTCTCCAAATACAACCCACTCGCATCCGCAAGACAATTAATTTGATTTCGTTGTTTCGCTTCTAAAATTTGTGGGATCACTTCAGCATCTAACTGACCTAATCCAACTTCTACTAACGCTCCAACGATTTTTCTCACCATATTGTGAAGAAATCCATTTCCGCTCACTCTAATTTGGATGAAACCTTCACTTTCCACGACATCGAGCATATATATTTCACGAACCATAGATTTTTTTTTAGATTTAGCATTAGAAAAAGCAGTAAAATCATGTGAACCAATTAAATATTGCGCTGCTTTTTGCATGTTTTCAATATTTAACTTTTTCCCAACATGCATGCTGTATTTACGCATAAATGGATTCGTATGTTCCTCATTCCAAATTTTATATAAATACGTCTTCGCTTTCGAATTGTAGCGAGCATGGAAACGTTCAGAGACTAACTCCACATCCTTAATACTAATATCGTTTGGTAAGTATTGATTTAAATACTTCTTAATTTTCGGTTCTGCTAATTTTTCATCGACCTTGAAGTTCGCTACTTGATTCAAAGCATGTACACCAGCATCTGTTCTGCTGCATCCCATGATTTCTATTTCGTGTCCAACCATTTCTGATAATACACTTTCGATTTTTCCTTGAATCGTATTATCATTATTTCCAAGACGTTGCCAGCCTTTATAGCGGCCGCCGTCATATTGAATTGTTAATTTGTAATTGTTCATTGTTTTCTGCTATTAAAAACATAGACATTTGCCTATTCATGTTTTTATTAACAGACTCACCGCCTTTCTTTTTCCGTTACATAAAACAAAAATTTTAAGCATTCTATGATATTTTTCGTAATCTTCTTTTCATAGTAACACAAGATAGCTCATTTAGTGTCTACTTCTGCCAATGTATTATGCGCATGAACTATACATATGAAATCAATAGTGTACAATCTAAGTCACGGACGCCACCCATGTTCCGTTAAAAACCTCCGTAGCTCTTCTTCAGACGGTACGTTTTTCTCCCATTCTTCACAATCATTTAGAAATTTCTCAGTATCATGGGCAACAGACAGTTCCTTCTTCCGAAACCTCACTGCTGCTTCCTCTACTTCACTAAGCCTCGTATATCCTTTTTCATGCCAGTCCCGTAAAATGCCCTTCACATAAAGTGAAACTTCCATCAGTGTGGGGGGGCTTTCCCCCCACTGATGGTTAGTTGAACCAATCGGGCTTTTACGGGCAGTTATCCCCCACCTACCTTCTTTGATTCTCTTTGAATCTTAAGGTGGGGTCTTACTGCCCGTTAATGCGGGATAAGCAAGCGTTCGCTTGTTATTTTCATAGGCAATCTGGAGTGCTTTCAATACAAGTTCATCTGACAGATCATCCATCCACGCATTCAGTTCCTCCATCGTATGTGGTGACAAGCTATCAAAGTTTTGTTCATAAAACGTGAATACATTACCTCCCAAATCAATTTCCCCATCTGTTTCACAGCTTTCGGCATCATCTTGAGGAACAGCTTGAGACTCTTCAACCGGCATACCAAAATGCTCCAATAACAGCGGAATGCTCAGCCCTTCCTCCAAACATTTTTGAAGAAACATATGTAAAAACTTTTTGCTTTTCACAGTCTTTAGCTCACGCAACACACATTTCTCGATGTTCGTGTTCGTAACTGGGTTATAGCGCACCCAGTTCTGGATGTATAGCTCCTTCGTTTCTGCATCATATAATATTTTTCCATAGTCAATAAACCGCTGCAGTAGCTTCTCAACAGTCTCCCGGTTATAGCCTGTTTCCATCTCCGCCAAACGCTTCGGCAACGGATAAATGCCGCATTGCGTCGTTTTAGAGCATGTCAGCAAGTATATGTAAAAGTATCGTTCCTCCGGCGTTAAGTCCAATACAAAATCATCCTGCCAAAAATTCACCTGTACATTCCGGTATACTGCCATATTGATCCCTCCCACCTTTTACGGCAAATATGAAATTGCCGTTTCCTTAATAGATATAAAGACAAGTGAGGAAATTGGGTAATTTAATTTTATAAAAAATTACTACTACGTTTTTATTTCTTTCGGGGAGATTCTTGTAGTAGTAGTTTTTTGTTTTGTTTTTGTAATGATTTATTACTTGTAAGGGGCTTTTAAGGGGCTTACAAGGTGGATGGAAGGGGCTATTCATTGTGAATCGAAAGAATTTAGCTATCATTTAAGAAGGATTTGGGGTATACAATTCTATATGTCATTCTCTATGTGCTACAAAATAAGCCTGTTATATGTAGGACTGTTGTGTACATTTTATTGCCTTTCTCCCTTTTTTTCCTATCGCTAGGTTACGTTTAACGAGGCTGCAAAGTTCACTTTCGGTTATTGTAATTTATCGCGTCATTTGACTTTCACATTGTCATCGTATTTCAAATTGAAACACCTCTTGTCTTACCAAGGAGGTGCTCTTTCTTTCCTCATCTTACTTACTCTTAAGATATATTTCTAATTGATTAATACTCCTCAAACTTGTATGGATAATATATCCTAATTATATAATATAACTGCCTAAAAAAAGGATTAAAGAAGATAAATTATGTGAAACTTTATAATCCCTTTGGTTTATCTACTGGTTATTAACACGTTCATTCTATGAACAAAAATTCAAATTTGACCAACTCAATACTGTAAAATTTGGTAAAAAAAAAGTGAAAATTTAAGAATAATAAGGTACACTAATCATTGGTTTTGTTTTGGATGCAAAAACACTAGTTTAAAGTCGGTTGACTTTGATACTGGGATTATATTAGGTATGTGGAGGAAATATTTATGAACAACAACACAATAAATGAATCGGTTGAAGAAGTTGATAGAAAACGGGTAAACTCAAGCAAGCGTTTTAAAAATTGGAAGTTTATCACAGCGGGTGGCGTCGTTATAATTGCACTTCTAATTGGGGGAATGAGTTATTATCAGGCAACCCGTTTCAATTCACATGTTACGATTAATGACACAAAAGTCGGCGGTCTGACTGCTGATCAGGCAATGCAGAAATTAAAAGCATCTGGATTAGAGAACAAAGTCTATGTCGGCCAACAACAAATTTTAGATGAAAAAGATACGCAAACGGAACTTACGGAAGAAGATTTGCCTAAAGTTAAGAAACTATTAAAAAGCCAATGGACATTTTCCCCTTCCTCAAAGGAAAAAAATTATTCGCTGCTACCAGAAAAGGCGGATCAGTATCGAAGTAAAACAATGAAAAAACTTGTAGAAGAAAAGCTCTTATCTATGAATAAAGATTTAAAAGCGCCTCAAGATGCTATGGCGAAGCTCGAACAGGGCAAAGTTGTTATCTCAAAAAGCATTGATGGAAAACAGTATGATGTCGTTAGTCTATTAAAGGATTACGACAAGCAGAAGTATAAAAGTGAAATCCATCTGAAGCCTGTATACATACAGCCTATTAAAGAAAACAATCCTATTGTAAAAAAAGAAGAGAAAGCACTACAGGATCTTCTTCAACAAACCATTGATTATAAGGTACAGAATGAAGTTTACTCTTTAAAAGCTAAAGATCTAATTAAAAATGCCTCTATGTCAAAGGATATGAAGGTTACAATCGACGCGAGCGACATTAAGAACAAGATTACTGAAATTAATAATTCTAAATCAACATTAAATAAAGACTTCACATTTAAAACCCATTCTGGTTCGGTCATATCAGTAAAAGGACAAGGCTATGGCTGGGCAATAGATGTTGCAAAAGAAGCAAAACGAATCCAAGAAGCCTTCGAAAAAGGGGAAAAATCGCTTTCCGCTTCTAATATTTACGGAAATGGCTGGAATAAAGAAGGCATCGGTTATGAAACAACAGCGAATAATGGCATTGGAGACACGTATGCGGAAGTGTCGATTGCAGAACAGCAAATTTGGATCTACAAAGATGGAAATTTGGCAGTCACAACGAATGTAGTGACAGGTAAACATAGTACGAGTGAAGATACATCACCGGGTGTGTGGTATATCCTCTATAAACGATCACCGTACACACTCAAAGGCAGCGCAGTAGGTAAACCTGATTATTCCGTTAAGGTAGATTACTGGGCTCCGTTCACAAACGGCGGACAAGGGTTCCACGATGCTGGCTGGCGGACAAACTGGGCAAATAATGCCTATTTAACGGGAGGTTCAGGCGGATGTGTCAACCTCTCTCCTAGTGTTGCGAAAACCGTGTATGATAATCTCAGTACTTATGAACCGGTTGTCGTGTACTAGCTAATAGCAGTCTCTCAAGTATTTTCTTTATAAAAACAAAGAAGCAGGAAATCCTAAGTGATTTTCTGCTTCTTTGTTTTTATTATTTATGCTCCGTACTTCTCCTGTGCGGGGTGGAAAAACAGTTATATACTTAAACCTATTTACTTATAGTATTGTTCACCGTTGCACCTGCAACGGAGGCCATTTTATTTATTCACCTTTAGTACTAACTCTAACTATTTTTCAACTTCCTTTATATATTCCCATGTTTCTCCTTTATCTTTTGATTGATAAAGTGCGCTACTATCGCCATTATAATCTCCGTCTGCTCCTTGTCCAACTAACATATTAAAAACTCCATCTTTCTCATAAGGCATACCTGGAGAATCAAAAGGACTTATTATAGACTGTGTATGATCTAATTTCACTTCATGAGGCGGATAATTTACTTTTTTAAAAGATAAGCCCCCATCATCTGTACGATATAACTCTCCCTCGTTACCAGAAGGTCTGACTGCTCCTAAAAATCCAAGTTTATCATTTATAAAGGTTATTCCTGATACACTACCAATTCCTCTGTTAAATGGGTCTGTATTTATAACCTCCCATGTTTTACCTCCATCAGTAGTCTTGCTTAGTGAATAAAAAGCACTACCTAATGCTTTCTCTGTCATATTTAGTTTATAACCAACTTCTTTTGATAGGTAAAACTGTTCCTTGCTATTCGTTAAATCTTGTTGCTTCTCTTTAGAACTCTTTTGATTTGGTTTACTCCAATTCGGGTCACCTATTAAGTTATATCTAGCCGGTACTAACTCTTTCTCTTTTCCAGGGACAAATATAGATACAGTGTATCCAATGATTTCAGAAGTTGCTTCTTTAAGATTATGCTCCGTACCATCCTCATTAATATTAATAATTCCCTCTGTATTGTATCCCCAATTCCTTTTTCCATAATAGACCAATTCATACTTACTTTCATTCCACTTACTAACTGTTTTCTTAACTGGAATAGCCTTAACCGTTTTAATTAGAGGTTCTACTAGTTTATCTTCATCATAATCAGGTTTTGCATATCCATTTCGTATTATAGTAATATCTTGTGACTTATTTTTATTATAAGTTATTAAGTAAGTTTCCTCTTTCCCATCAGCATTTTTCCCATAAACAAATGTATCAAACGCTGTGATTGTTCCATCTGAATGAAATGTAAGATCAAAATCAGTTGCCATATATAATTTCTTTGGCAAAGTATATTTTTTATTTATATCTTCAAAAATGCCTTCTACCCCATATTCATATATATTATTATGTTCAAATTTAACTGATCTTTCATTTTTTAATCTTTCTATAAACCATGCAAGTTTGCCTTCATAATTTGTTGCACTTTTATAAATCTTTACACCATAAAATGATGTGATTACAACAATAATGATAATAGAAATATATTTCCATGCATTTAAATTAATTAATTTTTTAGATTCATATTCTTTATCTTTTATAATTCTCATTGTCGTAAATGTAATTACAGATATAAAAAATACTATACATAATAATAAAATATAAATATTATAATTCATTCTTCCATACATACAGAATAAAGCTAACTCATAACAAAAAATCCAATATCCAATTATTAATATTGGGTTTGTTAATAATGATATAAGTATCCTTTTTGCATTTTGCTTAAATATAAAAATCACTCCTAATTAAATCAATTATATTTATCTATATTGAGTATACTTTGTTTTACCCAATATTTGTATAATCCTTTAATCATCATATTATTTAATTACATACGAATTAAAGTTAAAGTAATCAGAGTTGATATAGTAATAAAAAACAAATAAAACAGCACTCCATCATACAAAGATCAGTGCTAATTTCTTAATTCTAATTTTTATCCCGCATTAACGGACAGTAACACTCCCACCTCAAAATTCAGCGAAAGCAAAGACGTTAGGTGGGAGATGAACTGTCCGTAAAAGCCCGATTCGTTCAACTAATAATCAGTGGGGGATGAAGAAAACCCCCACTGATTAAAGTTTCACTTTATTAAAATTATTCCGATAGACCTAAAATAAACAATTCACTTTTAAAATCAAATCACTATCGGTTACTTATAATGCGGTTCAGGGTAATTCATCCTAAATAAAAATTAGGCCTTATCGATTTTTCGATAAGACCTATCTCTCACTGCCACACCTTTAATTTTCTTTTCTAACAAGCTTTACTACATTTTCCACATGCGCCGTATGCGGGAACATATCAACCGGTTGTACATATTCCACTTCATAACTCTTCATTAATGCTTTCACATCACGCGCTAATGATGAAGGATTGCAAGAAACATAAACAACTTGCTTTGGTTGTACTTTTAAAATTGTTTCAAGCAACTTATCGTCACAACCTGTACGAGGAGGGTCAACTACGATTACATCTGGGCGCCAGCCTTCTTTCACCCATTTCGGTAGCCATTGTTCTGCTTTTCCAGCTTCGTACCTTGTATTTGTAAATCCGTGACGCTTTGCATTTGTCTTTGCATCTTCAATCGCTTCTGGAATGACATCCATACCGCGCACTTCTGCTGCATCATTTGCTAGCCAAAGTCCAATTGTACCAACGCCACAATATGCATCAACGATTTTTTCTTTTCCTGTTAACGCAGCAGCTTTTTTCGCTTCGTTGTAAAGGACAACAGTTTGTTCTGGATTCAACTGGAAGAATGCACGTGCTGATAATTCAAATGATAAATCACCGAGTGTTTCTTGAATGACTTCTTTTCCAGCTAAGTTGAATGTTTTGTCACCGAAAATAACAGATGTTTTACGCCAGTTCACATTTTGCATAATCGATTTGACTGTTGGCATTTGTTTTTGTACTTCTGCGATAAATTGCTCTTTATTTGGTAATTCTTCTTTTGTTGTAATTAATGTGACTTGTACTTCCCCTGTTTGAACTGCAGCACGTGTCACAATTGTACGCACTAGACCTTTTTGTTTTTTCTCGTTGTAAATAGAAATGTTCAATTTTTCTAATATACGTCGTACAACTTTTGTCGCTTCGTTTGTTGCTTTATGCTGAATCATGCAGTGAGAAATATCAATTAATTGATGTGAGTTCTGTTTATATAATCCTGTAATCACTTTTTCATCTTTACGTCCTACTTGTAATTGACTCTTATTACGATAATGCCATGGGTTGCCCATACCAAGTGTTGGACGAATGTCAGCTTCCATGCTTCCGTTCATATACTTTTCAAAGGCTTGTACAACAATATCTCGCTTTTGATTCAACTGTTCTTTATAATCTAAATGCTGCAATTGACAACCACCGCATTCATCATATACTGGGCATGGCGATTTTACGCGATGCGGTGATGCTTTACGAATTTTTTTCACTTTCGCTTCAGCAAAGCCACGCTGAATTTTCGTTGTTTCCGCAACAACTTCTTCTCCTGGTAATGCTCCTGGAATGAAAACAACTTGTCTCTTAAAATAACCAACGCCTTCTCCGTTAATCCCTAGACGCTTAATTGTCACAGGAAACGTTTGACCAACTTCTAACTTACTCTCATGTTGCTTTTGTACCATTGTTACACCTCTACTCTATACTTTTCCATAAATACAACGCTGCATAACTGCAGTATGGTTCACACTCTTGTTTCATTTTTTCTAAAAATGCATCATCTGGTTTATTCTCTAATTGAAATATACCTTGAAGTGCACGCTGAATCCCAATATCTGCTTTCGGGAACATATTTTTCCGTCCGAGCCCAAACAGTAAAAAGTTTTGCACCGTCCATGCACCAATACCTCGCACTGGTAACAATTGTGCTGCTACTACTTCTTCTGTTTGTTTTTCTAGCTCCACTAAATTTAACTTACCTTCCACAATATGTTTTGCTAGTCCTACCATATATTCAGCTTTTCGTTGACTAAATTTCTGATTTCTGAGCTCTTCTATTGAAATATTCGCTACCCTTTCTGGTGTTGGGAAAAAGAAAACGCCATTCTTCTCTGTTCCATATCGCTTTACAAATTGTTCTGTAAGAGAAGTAGCAAATTTCAAATGAACTTGTTGATGAATAATACAACGAAGAAGACAAGCAAAATAATCAAACTCTAAAACAAGTGGTGTATAGGCATATGTTTCAAAAAGTGGACGTAATGATGTGTTTCTAAAATGGGTTTGTATATCTTGAAAAGATTCATTCCATTGAAAAATGGAATAGATGCGTTTCATAACCTTCTCTTGTTTACCTGTCTGACTTGAAACCCAAAATTGTGGGTTTTGAAGTGTACCAATTCCTTGTACGCGGACAACAATTTGTTCTTCATCCATAAGAAGTGGGACATAAACTATTTTCTCTTCTAATTGAACAACATTGAGTGGATCAAAAGACAAACGCCTGAGTACCTCTTCAAAATGGTACGAATCCTTTAACGTAACATGTTCGCTCCACATACGTTTCCCCATCCTTTTTACACATCATTATAGCATGAGAAAACCGTAAGCATACATGCTTACGGCTGATTGCTTTTTACTAAATCATCCAGGCTTTTAAAATGATACCCTTTCTCGCGCAAATCATCAATGATTTTCGCAAGCGCTTCTGCATTATCTTTTGATATAGCATGAAGTAATATAATGGATCCTGGATGAATCATATTCATTACATTATTATGGGCATATTGCCATCCTCTTTGCTGATCTACTTTCCAATCTAAAAATGCAAGCGACCAAAATACGTTATAATATCCCATTTCTTTCGCAAGAGCTAGCGTACGCTCACTAAAAATCCCACGGGGAGGACGTACATATTTCACTTCTTTTTGTCCAGCTACTTTTTTAATTTCATCTGTTACACTTTGTAATTCTTCACGAAGTTTCTCATCATTTACAGTTGTAAAATCAGGATGGCTTCGAGAGTGGTTTCCAATAATGTGACCTTCATTTTTCATCCTTAATAATAACTCTTTTTGCGTCTTTATATAATGACCCGTTACAAAAAATGTTGCTGGCACTTTCTTTTCTTTTAGCACATCCAAAATTTTTCCAGTATACCCATTTTCATATCCATTATCAAATGTTAAATATATATCTTTTTTCTTCGTGTCGCCTAAATAAAAACCACCATTACCCCGGAGTAGATCAGTAAATTTTTTCCCTGCATCTGGCGGAGTCTCATTTTTTGCTCGCGGAATCCCCCAGTGATTTGGTGCGTTCGTATACGCGAAAGCAGAAACTGGAACAAGTGTCATTATAATTGAAAAAATGAGACCTATATATAACCATCTATGCTTCATAAATAGTCTCCTTTCCATATATCATCGTACCTGTAGTTTCTGTTTTCAATATTTCTTTCATTCTAAACAAATTTTTCTATATGTACCAAAAAAATGCACCTCGAATGATTCGAGATGCATTTTTCCACTTACTTAAATACCGGTTCTTTAAAGCTTGCTAATTTTTCAAATGATGTTTTATCTACATCTGCATGTAGGCTATTACCATGAGAGTCCATTGTTACAACAGCTTTAAAGCCGTCAATACGTATGTGCCACATTGCTTCTGGAATACCAAATTGTAAGAAGTCGACATCTTTCACTTCTTTAATACATTCTGCATAATACTGCGCAGCACCACCGATTGCATTTAAATATACACCACCATGTTCTGCTAGTGCCGCTAATGTTTTTTCTCCCATGCCGCCTTTACCGATGACAGCACGAATACCAAACTTCTTCATAATGTCGCCTTGATATGGCTCTTCACGAATACTTGTCGTTGGACCTGCCGCTTTAATTTTCCAATTGTCATTTTCATCTTTCACTACAACTGGACCACAGTGATAAATGATTTGTCCATTTAAATCTACCGGGCAATCGTTATCCATTAAATGCTTATGAATTGCATCACGGCCTGTGTACATCATCCCGTTAATGGTAACGACATCTCCAACGCGAAGTTCACGAATTTGCTCCTCGGTAATTGGTGCCTGCAGTACAATTTCACGCTGCTCACTTTTTGCGTGCTCCGCTTCTTGTTGAAGTGTATTTTCACCTTCTTGATATAACCAATCGATAATCTCACCTGTTTCAGGATGAATTGTTACACCAAGGCGACGATACGCCCAGCAATTATATGCAACAGACACATAGAAACTAGCTGGCAGACGATTGTATACTCCAATTTTACAACCAAGTAAAGTTGTTTCTCCACCAAATCCCATCGTACCAATGCCAAGCTTGTTCGCATTCTCTAATACGTATTCTTCAAGCTTCTGTAATTCAGGAATTGGATTCACATCATCTAATGTGCGAAATAGCTGATTTTTTGCCAACTCATAACCTGACGTACGGTCTCCCCCGATACCAACACCGATTACTCCTGCACTACACCCTTGTCCTTGTGCTTGATATACCGCATGAAGAAGGCATTTACGAATCCCTTCTAAATCACGACCTGCTCGTCCAAGTCCTTCTAATTCACAAGGTAAGCTATACTGAATATTTTTATTTTCACAGCCGCCCCCTTTTAAAATTAAACGAGCATCAATATAATCTTTCTCCCACTGCTCAAACTTAATCACAGGTGTACCTGGTCCTAAGTTATTACCGCTATTATCTCCGAAAAGAGAATCAACAGAATTCGGACGAAGTTTCCCGTCCTGTGTCGCCCGCTCAAGCGCACTGTAAATTGCTTCTTTTATTTGTAATTGATTTACGCCAACTGGTGTATAAATTTTGAAGGTTGGCATCCCTGTATCTTGGCAAATTGGAGAGATGTTTTCATCTGCCATTTTAATGTTATTTGTAATGGTGCCAAGCGCCATTGCAGAACGAGTCCCTGCATTTTCTCGTTCTTTTGCTCGTTGAATTGCACGACGAACATCTTTCGGTAAATTCGTTGATGTTTCAACAATCAGTTGATACATACTTTCTTGAAGCTTTTCCATTGTTACTTCCCCCTCAATTGTGAACGCTACCAAAACGCTACGAGATGAAATTTTTACCCTTAAGTCTCTAGAGTCTTTGTTTTTATTTTATGACTCTTAAGATCAAACGAAATTTTTCACAACTTGATTATACCCTTTTTTCCATAGTCCTTCTATTTAATCGGGCAGGAAATCTATATATTTTCTAATAAAACAGCGCATTTACAGAAAACGGCTACCAATATATAATTGGCAGCCGTTTTATATTATTCGTCTTTTTTAAATTGCTCACATTTCAGTTCTAATTCATCTAACATCGCAAGAAGACGATCTACATCTTCTAATTCTACCTCTTCTGGTTCAATTGTATCAATTACTTCGATGAACATATTTAAACGTTCTTTTAAATATACTAATTGTGAATCTTTATCTTGAATTGCTTTTCCCACAAAGGCACTCTCCTTTTTATTCGAGTTACTCTTATTATACCGCAAAAATGATTATCACGAACATGAATTTTCATCATTTTTGCCACAATACTTGATTACATACAAGCAGACATTTAATTTACTTCCTCCATCACTTGAAGTGAAATCAACAGATGAAGAATTCTTGTTACAAAAAGTTTCACTTTACCCCGCATTAACGGGCAGTAAGACCCCCGCCTTAAAACTCAGCAAAAACAAAGAAATTAGTTTGGGGATCAACTGCCCATAAAAGCCCGATTGGTTCAACTAATTCTCAGTGGCGGATGAAGAACCCCCCACTGAAAAAAGTTTCACTTTATAAAACGTCCATATTCTTCTATTATAGAGGATGGACAAATTGTTATTTCAACAGTCAAAGGAGTATTTCAGATGAGTATATCACAAACAATGAAGCCGATTACTCCTTCTTACGATCCATGGGAAGCGTATATGGACCTTGAAGAGTACGGCAAACTACTATTAACAAACGTTGAATTTACAACGACAACGTTATGCAATATGCGCTGTGAGCATTGTGCTGTTGGTTATACATTACAGCCAAAAGATCCAAATCCGCTTCCAATGGAACTTTTATTAAAACGATTAGATGAGATTCCTCATTTACGTTCTTTAAGTATTACGGGCGGAGAACCAATGCTCTCAAAAAAATCCGTCGACAACTATGTAACACCACTCTTAAAATATGCCCATGAACGAGGCGTTCGCACTCAAATCAACTCAAACTTAACTATAGATTTAGCCCGTTATGAACAAATTATTCCTTATTTAGATGTGTTGCATATTTCACATAACTGGGGAACAATTGATGATTTCGTTGAAGGTGGATTTGCAATGATGGAGCGCAAACCTACTTATGAACAACGTGCTAAACTATTTGAACGAATGATTACAAATAGTAAAGCTTTATCAGATGCAGGTGTTCTCGTGTCAGCAGAAACAATGTTAAATAAACGTACCCTGCCACATATTGAACACATTCATCGTCAAATCGTCGAAGAAATGGGCTGTAAGCGCCATGAAGTACACCCTATGTACCCAAGTGATTTTGCTAGCAACCTTGAAATTTTAACAAAAGATGAAATTCGAAGTGCAATCGAGCATTTATTAGATATTCGTGATGAAAATATATGGATGTTATTTGGCACACTACCTTTCTACGCATGTAGTAATGATGAACGTGACTTAGCTACATTAAGAAAATTACATTTAAGCAAAAACGTGACGGTTCGTAACGATCCAGATGGGCGTTCTCGCTTAAATGTAAATATTTTTGATGGCAACATTATCGTAACAGACTTTGGTGATATTCCACTGCTTGGTAACATTCAAACAAACACATTACAAGAAGCCTACGACAGATGGTGTAGTTCGAAAACAGCGAAATCACTAAGCTGTCACTGCCCTGCTGTAAAATGCCTTGGGCCAAATATTCTTGTGAAAAACAGCTATTATCCAACCGAGGATTTCTTAACAAAAGAAACAAATATTACACTGTAGCAAAAAAACGTCAGCATATTTAGCTGACGTTTTTTTGCTATTGTGGATAAGGCGAAGAAATAAATTTAAAGGATACATAATCTTGTATAGGAATAGATGCCCCAATTCCTTGTGAAGTAATATTTTTAATGACAAGCCTCTTCTGATTTCCTTTTAAAACAAGATATACTTCTCCAAATGTAACTTTTCCTTTTTCATTTACCGCTGGTGTATATGCATATAAATACCCAAGTTGTTTTGGACTGATAT
>Ga0207696_1000873_pt1 | contig 18763 bp, 10 predicted proteins | sample KBSS54metaG_FD_184403 | JGI IMG/M metagenome (GOLD analysis project Ga0207696, IMG submission 184403) | Switchgrass rhizosphere microbial communities from Kellogg Biological Station, Michigan, USA - KBS S5-4 metaG (SPAdes) (version 2) | ecosystem: Host-associated > Plants > Roots > Rhizosphere >...
ACCCTACGATAGTGACGCAGATAGTAAGCCTTTACACAAAGTTACTTTAGACAATTATGCATTAAGCGCAACAAAAGCAACTTATGCCGATTTTGATGTATATACTGAAGTTACTGGACAGGAAAAAATTGGAAAGTTTGATAAGTTCTCAATAAGTGAGCGGGTTCCCACTGCGGCAGCTGGTATCAATTGGCAACAAGCCCAAAATTATTGCCAATGGCTAGGAAAACAACTTAATTTAAAAATGGATTTACCTACCGAAGCACAATGGGAATATGCAGCAAGAAATCGTGGACAATACATTCTTTACCCTACAGACAACGGTAAAATTGATATTGGTAGAAATGTTTGGAGTTTCAAACAAAGACAAGAACTAATAACAAAATATAAAGCTGATGAGAAAATACCAGAATTGCAACAATTTCCAACTACCCCTTTAGGGCTATATGACATAATTACTGATAATTATGAGTGGATGCTTGATTGGTATGACCCACAGTATTATAGTAAATCTCCTGAAAAAAACCCGAAAGGGCCTGCAAAAGGAATTCTTAAAGTTGTACGTAGTTCAATTCCTTCTGAGGGACAGACTCTACAAATGTTTGGCGGATTTACCTTTAGTCGCCATGCCATTCATCCTGTAGAAGATCCTAAACTATCTAATGATCCTGATATTAAAAAATATAACATAGACTTAAATCGATTTAATTCTGTTCGATGCGCGGTTAATTATTAGCAATTTGATCAAGCAAATATATAATTAAACTTTATATATTTGCTTATCCACTATTCCCTCATCTTCATCAAAAGGCGCCAAAATATTCAGGTTACTCATCATTAGAGTAACCTCTTATGAATCACCCCTCATTACTTTTATCTAAAAATATTAAAAATAGGGAAAATAAGAAAAATTTATTACAGACACGTCTTGAAAGGATTACTCTCTAAAGAAGTTATATTATTTCTATGCCTAAATAACAAAACCTCTATTTATATCTCTTATGTCTCTCACTAAAATAATCACATCACCACTCAACTACATGATTTTTAAATAAGATGATTAAACAAAATTTAGCCATCATTCTACTTTCGAGTATTACGTTAACTGCCTGTGCAAAATCAACAAATAATACAGAGCAACCACAAACATTTACGACTAAACAAAATCTCTCATCAGAGCAACAAAAGAAGCTACAACAACTACTTGATAAAACGAAAAAGAATCTTGTAGAGATTAAAGGTGGTACTTTTATGATGGGGGATTTTGGTGAGCAAAAAAGCCCAGACAAATTACCCTACGATAGTGACGCAGATAGTAAGCCTTTACACAAAGTTACTTTAGACAATTATGCATTAAGCGCAACAAAAGCAACTTATGCCGATTTTGATGTATATACTGAAGTTACTGGACAGGAAAAAGTTGGGAAATTTGATGATTTATCAATTCAAGATCGAATTCCTAATTCAGCAGCTGGTATCAATTGGCAGCAAGCCCGAAATTATTGCCAATGGTTAGGGAAACAACTTAATTTAAAAATGGATTTACCCACTGAGGCTCAATGGGAATATGCTGCGCGAAATCGCGGACAATATATTCTTTATCCTACAGACAATGGTAAAATTGATATCGGTAGAAATGTTTGGAGTTTCGAACAACGTCAAAATCAACAAAATAGATTAAATGCGTTTAGAAATATTCCTGAGTTATTAAAGTTTCCTGCAACTTCTTTAGGTCTTTATGACATGATTACTGATAATTATGAGTGGATGCTAGACTGGTATGATCCACAGTATTACAATAAATCTCCTGAAAAAAACCCTCAAGGTCCTACAAAAGGCACTCTCAAAGTTGTACGTAGTTCAATTCCTTCTGAGGGACAGACTCTACAAATGTTTGGAGGCTTCACTTTCAGCAGACATGCTATTCACCCTGTAGAAGACCCTAAAGCTGCTCAAGATGAATTAACCAAAAAACATCATCTTGACTTAAATCAAAATAATTCTGTCAGATGCGCAGTTAATTAAACTTATTTATTATGAAACATATAATACAATTACACATTATATGTTTCATATTTATCCGTATTATCTTGATCAAAAGGTGATAAAACATCTAAATTACTTGCTATTAGTGTTATATCCTCTGAATCTTCCCATACACCTTGCTGTATTTCTAGTTGTTTAAATCGACTATCATCCTGATTTTTTACCAACATGTAATTCAAAGAACCTGCTATTTTTTTTGCCCCTTTACGATATTTTAAATAATCCTGAAGCCATGCATTAATTTGGGTACCTTTATATTCTATACCAGAATTTAGACAATGGATTATATCTTCTGCGTACTTTTCATCACTCCCATAATTAAGAAAACGAATAATATCTCCTTCCACTTTACCTAATTGACTTTGAGTAAGCTTATTACCACGTGGATGAATATGCTGAATCGTATTTTCCCATTCTTCTGTAGAAATACATGTTTTAAAAATATTGATTACTGCAGTCTTACGAGTTGGAAAGAATTCAATTTTCATATCTGAGAATTTAACATTCATATCAAAAATTGGAGCAGTTTTATCTGTCCAATGAGTTACTGCATATAATAATATTCCTTTAGTCTCTGGTGTAGCATACAACAACTCCTTCTTCCCAGAACTAGAATTAATATTTTGTGCAGTTTTATAACGTCCTTGGTCGATATCTAGTCTTCTAATCCAATCTCCATATGAAGCTGCAATTCTGTTTATATCACCAATTACTGGATGATTCTCACCGATACAATAGGCCAGAACTTGTGCAGCCAACAAAAATGCCGTTTCATTTATATATAGAAGTGTCTTAAATCCTGCATGAGCAACTTGTGACTTAACAAAACCAAGATAACTCAATAAATGCTCCGTGCCCACAACAAATGATGCAACTCCTTTTGCTCCCACGCCCCAACACAAATGAGCTGCCACCAATATTTTAAAATTGCCTGAACCAGGGTCATAACCAATTTGAAATTGGCCTTGCGCACCTGCTCCCATACTAACTCCCCCCCCAGCTGCAGCTGAAGCGATTGCCACAAACTCGCCCTCACCACTACCATCACCTTTAGGCTTAAACCACTCTATAGCCCCTTTAAGTAAACCTTGTATTTGAGCTCCAGCAAATGCATTAATACCAATATTTCCCTGATTCTGTGCATTTTCCTGATTATCACCAATTATTTTCAAACTTCCTTGCGCAGGTTGAAACATAGGCTTTTTATTACGATCTACCATCTGACTCATTGATCTTTCTATTGGTCTTACCGCAGCCTTTATGACCTGAGTTGTGCCTTGATAAGAAATATCAACGGATAGATTACCAGCGATCCCTAAATTTGCTCCTGAAAAACCAGATATCTCAGCCCCAATTAAAAAACGGATTGTTCCTAAATCATAGTTATCATATTCAAGTTTCCAGCCTGTTTCACAAGGATAAAATTTACGCCACTCTTTCACTCCTTCAAATAATGTCCATTTAGTCGACATATCTCCAGAAGCCTTAATGCTTACTCCTTTGGGCGCAGCACTTATTGAACCTTCTCCGCTTGCTCCAGCGACCATGCGCATCCATTGTGCTTCTTGGGTAACCGTAATATCTCTACTATTTTTGTATTCTTCTGCAATTTCCCCTCCCAAACCTCCTATTAGGTTATAAACAGCCTTCTCATCACTTCCAACATTCCCCTTTGCTGTCAAAAGTTGCTGTGAAAGTTTTTCGAAACTACTACGGATTTGTGCAGGTTGTTGTACTGTATATTGATTCGCGGTTACGTCCACATTTGTCTGAGGGTTCCTACGCTTTGCTTTTAATTCCTCATATTCAGTAACTTTTAAATAACGTCGTTTTAAATTATATTTAGATGCTTGTTCGTTTGTTTTACCCGTGCTCTCAACCACCCAGACTTCTCTTAAATCAGCTCTTTGCTTAAATTCACCATTAATCTTTTCAATGGCCTTTTCCTGATTTATATTTAAACGCTTTTCCAATTCTTTAATTTCTTCTAAATCACGACTTTGGATTGCTTGTGTTAGATCCTTATTAGATTTATGAACTTCCTTTACTGCATCAGATAATATCTTAGTTTTTCTATCAAATTCAGCATAGACTGCCGGCGGCAAAACAAGCACTTCATTCGTGCAAGGGTTAATCACAATAGGTGGTTTTTGTCTTGCACCCATATTTTCCTTATGATTAATATCTGGTTGAGTTACCGCTGTTGAAGTAGGAAAAATAATTTGATAAATAACTTGTTTATCTACACAAGTTATTGGTTCATACCATTCACTATTTTTTTTAGTAGATCCTAAAGTATATGTAACTCTACTCTTCAAATGCGTATAAGCTAATTGAGTATACCCTTTTTTATCAGGTGGGCCAGGCTTCAAATTAACCAAGGGTTTACTCTGATCTTGAGCAAAAATTTGATAATCTACAATTGGAATCCCATTTCCTGCACTATCAATAAATCGATATAAAGCATAGTTTTTAAACTTAAGATATTTTGTTTTTTTTACGACATGAGTATTCTTTTTTTTATATTCCTCATAAGACATATTAATTCTTTCATTTAATTCTTCTGCTAAATCCAAAGGAAAAGTTGGTTGTATTTTTGACAAATTAAAAAAGTTTTTTTGTTTAACTGATTTAGCATTTTTTCTTAGCTCTTCCAAATCCTTATTTGCTTTTCTCTGCTTGAGCTCATACTGAGCTTTTGTTAAGAAAAAAGCATTTTTCTTAAGGCTTATGGCATTTACTTCAATTATATTACTTCCTTCAGCCAAAATAGGCTTTATAGTCCTCTTAGGGCTGAGAATAGTTTCATGCCCCTCAACAAAAATATGCAATTTTCCATTTTGATTTAATGAAATTGGTTTTGTTTGTCCTTTTGGGTTTGTAGTACCCTTATAAGTCTCTTTCGTCCCATCTTCACAGAAAAAGATTATGCTGTATTTTACATTTGGTAATTCTTTATTTCTTTGATTATAAAAGACTATTGTATATTCAAACGTAGTATAAGAAGTCATTATATCTCTAACCTTTTGCCGCTAGTTTATATTTAGAAGCATTTTCATCACTAATATGAATGGAAATTTGTTCTGATCCATCAGTTTCAAATCTTTGAGTTAAACCTTGGGCATTAGTTCGCCCCTTTTGCCGGCTACCATCCATTCTAAAAGCAATATACTCTACATTTTTCGCTGGCTTTCCACCTAAATCAGTAATTTCAAAAGTCAAATAATAAGGCTTATTTTCCTGCTTTTTAGGAGGAGTAACTTGCTCTCCTCCCATAAACAAATGCTGTCCTGCTTTCACCTCAAGCTTACCGCCCGTAACAGGGAAAATACCTGAACCATTCAACTTAACTTGAGATCCACTTGCAGTCAGATTAATTTCAGTTGGGCTAGTAATATAAACCGTATCTTCAGTTGAAGTAATTTGCACACCTTTTCGAGCAATGACATCTAAGCCATCACCTTGGGCTTGAATTTCTACTTTGCCTTGACCAGCAAAAAGTCGAGCCCCTTCTTGGGCTGCAAATAGACTAATTTTTTGACTTGCATGAGCCACTATATTCTTTTGTGTACTAATATTAATGCTATCTCCAGCACTTTGAGTAAGCTGTCCATTTGCACTGAGGTGTATATCCTCATTACTACTTACAGCAATACTTTTTGGAGATGCCAACACCATTACCGCTGATTGAAACTCAGCAGCCTTTTTTGGGTCTTCTTGTTTAAGAACTTCTAAGAAAGTCTGAATATTTTCAAGCACATCTAGTGGATCAGTTTGCTGATTTTTAGCCACTTCGCTGAGTGCCTTGGCATTATTAAAGCCACCTTCGATTTGTTGTTTGGCCTCATTTGCATCAAGATGTACACCTTGAGCTTGATCCTGCTTGTGGGTACTAATGAGTAAGCCACTGCCTGCTCTTACCGCGCCCCATTGGTCTGTTCTGAGTTCGAAGCCTTCACCACGACCATCGCTTGTCGCGCTTTCTTTTGGATGGCTTAAGTTGCCAAGATTAAGCTGACTGGCCGCATGGCTACTTTGTAGCTGGGCACTGATTTGCCCTGTGGTGTCATCAAAGCGTAGCTGGTTAAAGCCCTTACCGTCGACTTCTTCGGAGCGGATACCACTGAGCTTTTTAGTGTCAGGTAGTTGGCCTTTTTGGTCGAATTGCGTTGGGTGACGTTCAGCCTCATGAATACGGCCCACCACAAATGGGCGATCAATATTGCCATCAAAGAAGTCGATGACCACGATCTCACCGACACGTGGCAAGAAGCGTGCGCCATAACCCGCACCCGCCCACGGGGTGAGTACATCGACCCAAGCCGAGTCGGTGTCATTGTCGTTACTTCCCGCTCCACCGTCATGACTATGGTCATCAGTTCGGGTAAACAGGAAGCGGACTTTAATGCGTCCCCACTGATCAACATGGATACTTTCGCCCTCTAATCCAACCACTCTAGCGCGCTGTGGGTAAGCTGCTGGTCGGTGCTCGAGCGGGTTATACTCAGGAACAGTTTTAATATTTCTACGCGACAAGATGAGCTCATTACCTTGACGCTCAGTCTGGTCGTTTAGCCCTGATTGATTGTTTTGCCATTGGCTTTTACTAAAAAGTTGATTGATTTGTTGTTGCAAATCTTTAGGCAAATTATTTTGTAAATAGAAGCTTTTACCAATAATCAGAAATTCTTTGTCCAATCCGCTATGCGTATCTATTTCAGGATGTTCATTCAATTCAAACCAATAGCCAACTTGCGTATCACGTACCGTAGTTTGTGCACGGAAATATTTTGATTGAAATGCATAATAATCAGATAGATTTTGATTGAGTTTTTCTAGCTGCTGGTGACCCGATGCAGTGGCTTGGTCTTCCCCATTTAAGTCTTGCATCCAAGCAGGACTGACATGCCATGCATGTTCTAGACTTAAACTCGCATTATCCTGATTAGCACTATGACTATGCTTTGACTGAACACTACCCATGCCTTCTTCTTGACTTAAAGCATCAGGCTGCCAGCGTTGTACATGCACGGCTGTAGATGGCAAGCTTCGAGTTGGCACAAGGCTTGTCATACTGTCTTGTTGTTCAACAGCGCTACTACGGTGATAACGGATATTTCTTCGGTCTAATGCTAAATATGATTCATTATTATCAATTAAACGTAACTTTTGTGATTGAATCTCATCCGAGCTATTAGTGGCAAACAACTGAGCTTCATCAATTAACCAGTTAATACCTTCACTACGCCAAAGTCGGGTTAAAAACTCATAATCCGTTTCGTTACTTTGCATGACAAAAGGTCTAACATCGTAGTCTTGGCTTAGGTTTTTTAAATCCAAAGTTAAGGCAGAAGCAAACAACGGGCTTTTGTTCTGCCACTCAGTAAATAGAATTTCAGTGATATCCCGTACACTTTTACTCATAAACACGCGGCTATTTCGGCGTTTATGCCATAGCACGGTCGGGTCTTGTAATCTCAGTTTATACAATGTTAATGAACCATCACTCTGCCCCTGACTGGCTTCGGTAATAATTCCGGTAGTTCTAGATAATTGCCCCTGATCAGTTACTTGATCGACTGCAATCTGACAACCAATAAATTGTTTTAACGAAATATGGGCATTGGTAGAAAGACAAAATAAATCGGCAGTCAGTCCTTCATTTAGCTGATGCTGCCCTTCAATACTTTGTAAAAAGACTTGAGTATTCAACGATGGATTAGAAAACTGAACATGAAGTACGCGTTTTTGCGAGCTAATACCCAAATCTTCTAGAATTCTATGTATATGAGATAACATCTTTTTTATGAAAACTTTGTCAGGATTGGCATTATCTTATAAAATACAGACACATCTGTCTATTTTGTAAAGAAAAACTTAACCATATGAATACACTAAGATGAAAATGATATCCGTGATAAATATATAAAAATGAATTAACAACTTACGCTATTAATTCACTTTTTAAAGTTGTTAATTTTTTAGTATTCCAAGAAATTCATTTTGAATTCGGTCTTTGAAGTCTTGTCCGTACGCAGATGGGACTTCAGTGCTGGTTACAAGTTGGCCTGAGTTTTCATTGTAGTGGTAAACCGTTTCTTTATCATCAAAGTCAATTTCTTTAATTAAATGCGCACCAAGGTCATAAAAAAATTGATAACTTGCACCATTTTCATTGATTAGTCGGGCTAAACATCCTAACTGATCCCATTTATATTCTAATTTATAGTTTAAAGCATCTGTACGAGACAGAATTAAACCTGCCTCATCATATTCATATCTCATGATATTCTCTGTTTCGGATCTATATATGCCAGTAAACGCCATTCAACATCATGTATGAAGTGTTCTGCACCATCAGCATTTTTGAACTTTTCAGTTTGACCAAAAATATTCAATTTTTTCATCAAATCACTGAGAATTTATAAGGAAATTTAGCCTTTAAACTGTAAAAGAAAACACTAAAGTTATATTTACTTCATTTCTTCAAAATACTCATACGTTGATAAATCAGGTTCTGATGAATTTGTATTTCCAGCATAACTATCTAACACTAATTTAAAATTATCAGAAAGAATTGCTAGGAAATAAAGATTTTTATATAGATAACAATCAAATAAAAATAAAACTTGATCCTTATTCAACTTAAAAACAGGTAAAGGTGAAATATTATAGTATTCGCCATCATCTAAAAATGTTTCATATTGACTAAAAGATACATTAAATAAAAGATCATCATTAGAAATATTCTTAATAAAATGACTAACCTTCTTACTTATTATAACCTTGTCCTGTGTTTCTGTAGCTTCTATCAATATCTGATTTGATTTTTTTAAAGACAGTATTTCATTGTAAAAATCAACACTTTCATCGATAGACAACTTGACTGAGCTATCTAAAAACTTAAATTCGTAATTAGTATCCTTAATAAAATTCGATAGATTCAGATTTTGCCTTTGTTCAATCTTAAGTGCTGTAATTCTTTTCATTCATGCGCTCCTTATCACTAGCCATGAATAATCACTGGCCCACTTGAAATATATTTCCAAGCACCTTGATTATTAGTCCTAATTTGAACATTACCCATCATAGCTGGAGCTGCATGCCAATGCGAACATGGATGCTCTTTATCTTTAGGATGATGAAAAGTATCACAATTTCAATTTAATAAATTAGATAGTTCCACATATATATTCAAAAATTCTCAACTCCACTAAATTTATATCTTTTTTAGAACTACCTATACTTAAAAAATAAATAAAATCCAGAAAACAAAATTCATCCATAAAATTAAATAAATTCAGAAAAAATTCGTTAGTATTTATCTTAATCACTGGTTCAGATCCAGAAAAATATAAATATACGCTCTCCTCATTTAATAATTTAAATTTCAAATTCGAGACAATTTTATTTATCACACTATTATCAATTTCATTTGGAAAACTCAATTTTAAAAAGTCTGTATTTGTGATTTCCCAATTCATTTCTCCTGTTGTTCCCTGCCATAAAGGGCTCATAAACTCATTAATTTCATCAGTTAAATGTAATGGCATTGTTGAAAAATCAATCTCATATATTGTACAAAAATCTTCAATATCTTTAAGTAAACTCATAACTTGTGTATTAACCTAGGTATATTAAAATTACTATAAAAATATAAATTTATTTTTGATTTAATCTATAAATTACTAGAAAGCAAAAAATAAAATCCATCTTCTCGCTATTAATTTCTGTCGTTAAAAAAATGCTTGATTGTTGATTTATATCTGAATACTTTTCATAATTCACTAAAATAGAACCTAATAGCAAACTAATAAGTTCTATTCTGAAATTTTATAAAAACTATAATTAATTTTCTCAATTTATAATTCGATATGTATTAGATGAAATTGAGCCTCTAATCAATACTTCTTGGTCTTTAATTGCCCAATTCCTTATCTAATCAAATAGGCCAAACCAACTCATTTATTTCTTCATCACTCAAATACAAAGAACTAAAGAAATCATCTGGATCACGCCATTTAGCTATATCTAAATCAAAGATATTGAATCCAGTATCGTCTAACCTATCAAATTCATTTTTTAATTCCTCATTGATAAATATTGTATCCTGACCTATATCAATATTTCTTATTTTGAAAATATTTTTATCAAATTGTTTAGAAGCTTGGGAAACCTCTAACACTAAAAATCCATCACTAAACTTATATATTGATTTCTCAAGGTCTAAAAACTCATCATAATCTACAGAAGGAATTAATCTAAAAATATAATATTTAGTATCAGAAATTATTTCCTTTTTTCTACTTACAATATCAATTTCTAAAAAATCACAATCTATATATTTATTTATTATTTCTTTTATTTCCTGATTAATAACATATAAATTATATTTTATTCTATGAAAAAAAATATTTAAATTCTCATCTTCTAAAAATAACACACCATTTTTTGGAAGCTCACAAGTATCACAAAGCTCAATATCATACCAAGGATAATATGAATACTCAGCTTTGATATCTAATTTTTCTAAACTTTCAAATAATATAGCATTACCAACCAATGAGATTGGATGATTTTCAGTCTGTAAAGAACTTAAAACATAATAATTCATTTCGTATTTTTCCTATCTTAATCGAATCGGTTTTGTTCCTGGCGCTGATAAAACAACTCGCAATGATTGTTGTAGATTAGCTACCTTTTCTCTAGCTTGAGGAACTGTGATTTCACCTTTATTAAGTTGTGATTCAATTCGTCCTAATTTTTCATTTACACCCATCGAATATATTGGATGTGATCCACAATGATAGAGTTGACGCTTCATTTGTTTTGCCTTAGCTTCACTATCAGGCATTAAAACGCCATTTTCTGCTTTATCTCTATTACCGCCGATACCAATTTTGTCTAAAAATTTCTTATTATCCCTCCAAATTTCTTCAGGAATAATATGATGAGCTTGTAAATGATCACCTTTTACCCCCCCTAAATTTCTGTTTAAGGTGGTACTGCATAGTCCATTACTATCTATCCATGTAATAGGGTTCTTAGCATATACATAAACATTATTCCCACCTAGCAACCCTATCGGGTCTTTACTAACAAATCGCCCCAAATAAGGCAAATAATATCGATAGCGATTGTAATGTAACCCTGTCTCTTCATCAAAATACTGACCTTGGAAACGGATATTATTTGAAATAATCTCACTATTTTCGAAGAAATTAGATTTTGCTCTCTCCGCTTTACACTCACCCCATGCTTTATATTCGGCTTTCCAAATAATTAAACCAGTATGGTCGGTCATTTCCTGTGGCGTGCCTAAATGGTCGCAGTGATAGAACCATACATCATCAAATTCTTTACCCTGTTTTTCAGTTTTCCAAAGCGGGTCACGGTGTATGTTATAAGGTCTATCTGACCAATCTGGAGTTTGGTGTAATTCTATTGGACTTAAATAAACAGCCTGTAGCATTGGTACGAAACTGTCTTTTTCATAGATGTAATGCTTGGTCAGTTCCTCTGTGGACTCATAAGCAAGCGTATCGCCATCCCATCCATAAATAATATTATGTTCTTGACCTGTATGGTGATGTTTACTTCGCTTTTGAATACGACGACCTAAAGTATCATAGCGATATTCTGCCGTGTATTGACTATTACGGCTCTTCACCATACGGCCATAGACATCCCACTCAAGGTTTAAATCACCTTGGCTCTTTTTTTGTCTTACGAGTTGTCCATAAGCGTCATATTGGTACTGTTGATCTAGATATTCTTTAACTACGTTATTAACTAAACAGTTATAACCATAGTCTTTTTCTTTCGCACTTTGTGAATGGCTTTGAGCCTTCTGACTATGATACGAATCTATAATGTTACTGGCAGGGTCAAAGTTAAAAGTTTCTTTTCCAAGTTTACTGCTCGCTTCAAGTAAACGCCCTACAGGATCGTACTTATAGGCAATATTGCCACGGCGTGTATCTCGAATTGCCGTTAGCTCACCTGCTTTATCATATTGATAAAGACGTTGTACCAATTGACTGGCCTGCTCTAATGCATTGTTGTGGGGTTTATATTGGTTTTGATAGCCATTTCCATGTTCATTCAACATAATTTGGCTTTTCAAACGACCTGCCAAGTCATATTGCTGTTCTTGACTCACTCCGTTGGCATAGTGACGTGCAGTTTCACGGTGTAAATCATCACGCTCAAAGCTAACAAGGTCTTGACCATTCACTATTAAACTTTGTACATGACTGCTACCATAGGTCAACCAGTCAATAATCTGCCCGTCTGGACGAGTCGTTTTGATTCGATCATTAATTTCGTCATATTGGTGTTTCCACACCGCGGTTTTATTGATTTTATAGTCTTGCTGGTGTTCCCGCACTAAATTGCCAGCCGCATCATAAAACCATTGTAAATTGCTTTGAGCATTTTTAGCTTGAATGATTCGCCCCATATAATCATAGGCGAATTCTTCAGTCTGTTGTTCTTCGAGTTCTAAACCATAGTGACCATAACCCGCAGTACGCTGTTCTAAACGCCCCATACTGTCAAAGATAAATTGTTGAATTCGGTCTTTTGGTGCAGCTCGGTCTTTGAAGTCTTGTCCATAAGCAGATGCAACTTCTATACTAGTTGCCAGTTGGCCCGAGTTTTCATTGTAGTGGTAAACCGTTTCCTTACCATCAAAGTCAATTTCTTTAATTAAACGGCCACTAAGGTCATAAAAAAATTGATAACTTGCACCATTTTCATTAATTAGTCGGGTTAGACGTCCCAATCGATCCCATTTATATTTTAATTTGTGATTTAAAGCATCTGTACGAGACAGAATTAAACCAACCTCATCATATTCATAGCGAGTGATGTTCTGTTTAGGATCTACATGTGCCAGTAACCGCCCTTCAGCATCATGAATGAAGTGTTCTTCTGTTCCATCAGCATGTTTGATCTTTTCAAGTTGACCAAAAGCATTCAGAGATAAACCCTTTATAATTGGTTCTCGATTTTCTAAAGTAAGTTCAGTATAAAAATACTCAACTTTTTGTTTTAATGCATTTTCAATACTTATTACACGACCACGCTCATCATATTGCCACTTGGTCTCTTTACCTGAACAATCTGTATAACTGATTAAATTCCCTTGATCATCATATTTGAGTGACTTACTTCCACCTTTAGCGTCTGTAATGGAAGTTACTAAGCCCATGGCATTGTAAGCATAAGCCGTTTCATGCTTAAGTGGATCAATTTCTTTGATCAGATTACCAGAACCATCATATTGCTTAAACCAACGTCCCTGTTCGGCATCAACTATACCAGTGAGTTGATTTTTTTCATCATATTCAAAATAACTTGTCGCACCATCATCTTGAGTTGTTGTCAAGACATTACCGCGCTCATCATAAGTATAAGAAGTTTTCGAACCGTCTTTAGCAATATGGAGCGTTATATTTTTCTCATCATCTCGAAAGAACCACTCTTCGAAATTATCAGGATAAACAATACGGTAGGTATAGCCATCTATATCATAGTAATGTTCAGTGCTATTCCCTTCAACATCTAACACTGTCGTTTTTCGGATATCTTTATCCCACTCAAGTTTCGAAGCGCGACTAGCGTTATCTGCCCACTCTTCAATCGCTTTTGAAGTAGGTAAAATACCATCCCATTTTAGGTTCATCCCACGATGAGTAAGATCTGTATAACGTGTAATTAAATGATAGTTGTATTGATAAGAATAAGAAGCAGCAAATTCATTTGTTGCCTGAACCAAGTCACCTTGTTGATCATAGTTATAACTTGCCAACACGCGATCTAATTGACCATTTCTGATTGTCCAAATATCGGAAACCAAACCTTGTGGAGTTAATTGCAAAGCTAAATGAACCAGCAAATTATCGTCCTGTTTAAATAAAATGTCCGATAAAATTGTTTTATTATCTATAGAAACATGGTCATAACGTAAAGCGACTTTGAAACCATTTTTACGTTCTATATAGGATAGACGATAGTCCTCACCGTATTTTTCATAATAGCGTTTCTCGTCTTCACCGTAGGCAATTAAATGAAGCTGATCTGATAAAACTGTATAAGTGTATTGCTCAATCGGATCATAAATACTTTGACCCTTCTTTAGGTCAGGCAGATTGATAGCTCGGCCATCTAAACGAATGTATTCAAGCCCATTTAAATAGTCTTTATGGTCTTTTTTCTTTGGACTATATTTAAATTTACGAGAAATTTTTGTAGTAAATGGAGTAACCCAACGTGCTCCAAATATAGAGTCATCCATCTGGTAAAGGTTTGAAACATAAGTACGGCCAATACTGTCCTGAATTACGCCGCCAAGTTGTGCATCGACATGAGTAAAGAACTCTGTACCCATTGCAAAGGTAATTGAGTCATCTGTACCCCCCATACAGTTTTTACACTGATTGGCATTGTTCTCTGCCTTCGCTTGTTTAGTTGTTTTATCCGTTTTAGTTGATGGTTGACTTGCATTGGCCTTTGTCGTTTCTTTTGTCTTAATCTGGGCTTTCTTGTGCCGATGTTTTGCTGCAACCATTCCCATAATGCTAAATAGCCAACCAATAGTCCATAAAGTATTAGGGTCACTTAAACTATTTACTTTTCCTTGAGCAACTTGTCCTATAGATCTTATTTTTGCGCCTAAAGCTAAAACTTTAGCTCGTGCTTCTTCAGAAACTACTAAATTGGCTAGATTGACATACCCTTTACCCACAGTCTTCGCAACATTTTCGGTAGCATATTTAGCATTGTTTACTATACGGGTTCCATCAAGTTCAAATATTCCTTTTATAACTCCTAAAGACTGCTGGCCCGCTCGCTTAAGGTTTGGAAGTCCATTTAAAGAGCCACTAACTAGCTTCTTAAAGCCGTCATCAATAGTTTTTGTTAATAAGACAATCCAGTTACCAACTTCTTTTAGTACCTGATTAAGTAAACTTTGCCCTTTTTTAGCAAAGTTTTCTAAAGTCCCCGCTACATTTTCAGCAATAATAGTAGTTAAAAATACACTTGCGCTGTCTTTAAATCCCGTACTTAAAGCTTTTTTTACTTCTTGGGAAGTTAATGTTTTTTTGCCTAATTTCTTTGCTTGCGCTTTGATAATTTTTTCTGATTCATTCTTTACATAAAATAATGCTGGTCGTGCTGCACCACGCACGGAAGGTCCAACTGGCCCCATTGGCACCAATCCAATGACATCAATTCCCAAATTTAACCAATCAAAATTCTCAACTTTATCAAGACCACCTTTATTGAGCATGCTTATGATATCAATAATGATATCGCCAACAGCAAAGGCACTTCCTAAAACCGGTACACTTCTACAAATTGTCTCTAGTCGATCAACTGTAACAACACCATTTGTATATTCTCTAAACCATTTATCAACTGCTGCTTTCTTTGCAGTTAAATCTTTGGGACTGAAAGTATTTAAAGGAGCAACGACTGAATTTTGTGACATGTTCTTCTCAAATTATACAAACGTTTCAAATGGTGATTGGATTTTTGTTATTGCTGTTTTGTCAGAGCTTACTTGAGTCAACATTCGGAGTGGATTATTCTGCTGACTTGAAGACATAAAGCTATTTTGACTAACAAATGATTGACTTAACTTAGATCCATCACTCTCCCCTAAAACCTGTTCCATTGCCATTGGTAGTAATGCTTTAGCACCTTGATCTTTGATTTTTTTAACTGATTCAATCTTCTGCTGCACAGATTTCACATTGTCCGCAAGTTCACTCAACTTTTTAAAGTCATTTTTCAATGTTTCGGTTAACCCTTTACTGCCAGATGCAATACCAATGCCTCCTTCTACATCATTTTGATTTGGCCACTCTGCCTTACGTTTAAAATCACTTGCCTCATCCCAAGGATTACGCGGGTCTGGATCAAATAAAACCTTCACCGAACCTGTTGCCAAACCTGCAACACGAGCGAAACCTTTATCGTCTAGCTTTCCATTAACGACTTTGCCCAAATTATCAGTTACGGTATAACCCGCCCCTTTAACAAATGCACCATGTGAATAGTCATGTAAAAGCTCGAGCACACCCTGCCCACGTTTAGGCGGAGGTGGTAGTGAAGAACTGAAATTCGCACTACCTCCCCCCATAAACAAATGCTGCCCAGCCTTCACCTCAAACTTACCACCAGTGACAGGGAAAATTCCCGAGCCATTAATCTTGATTTGAGATCCGCCCGCCGTGATAACAATTTCTTTAGAAGCACTAATTTCAATTTTATCTTCTGTAGAAATAATCTGAACTGCTTTACGGGCAATTAAATCTGCGCCATTACTTTGGGCTTGTATCTCGACCTTGCCTTTGCCTGCATACAATCTTGCCCCCTCTTGAGCCGCAAAAAGGCTGATTTTATTTTGGGCATGTGCAATTAAATTCTTTTGAGTGGTCAGATTAATGCTGTCTCCAGCCGTTTGGCTTAGCTGCCCATCTGCGCTGAGGTGAATGTCTTCATTACTGGCTAGAGCAATACTGTTAGGTGCAGTTAATATCATCAAGGCTTGCTTAAAAGCAGCAGCTTTATCTTGATCTTTTTCTTCAATTTGCTCTATGAAGGTTTTTAAGTTCTCAAGCACTTCCAATGGATCAGTTTGCTGGTTTTTAGCAACTTCACTGAGTGCCTTGGCATTGTTGAGGCCACCCTCAATCTGTTGCTTGGCTTCATTTGCGTCTAGGTGTACGCCTTGAGCTTGGTCCTGTTTGTGGGTACTAACGAGTAAGCCACTGCCCGCACGTACCGCGCCCCACTGGTCTGTTCTAAGTTCGAAGCCTTCACCACGACCTTCACTCTCTGCCTTGTCTTTTGGATGGCTTAAGTTACCGAGGTTTAACTGACTGGCGGCATGGCTACTTTGCAGCTGGGCACTGATTTGACCTGTCGTGTCATCAAAGCGTAGCTGGTTAAAGCCTTTACCGTCGACTTCTTCTGAGCGGATACCACTGAGTTTTTTGGTGTCAGGTAACTGGCCTTTCTGATCGAATTGGGTTGGGTGACGTTCAGCTTCATGAATTCGACCCACCACAAATGGACGGTCAATGTTGCCGTCAAAGAAGTCGATCACCACAATCTCACCCACACGTGGCAAGAAACGGGCACCATAACCTGCGCCTGCCCATGGGGTGAGTACATCTACCCAAGCCGAGTCGGTGTCATTGTCGTTACTTCCCGCTCCACCATCATGACTATGGTCATCAGCTCGGGTAAACAGGAAGCGCACTTTAATGCGTCCCCACTGGTCAACATGGATGCTTTCGCCTTCCAACCCCACCACTCTAGCGCGCTGTGGGTAAGCGGCTGGTCGGTGTTCTAGCGGACTATATTCAGGCACAGCTTTAATATTGCGTCGAACCACGTTCAGCTCAGCAAAGTGGCGCTGCTCAGGGTTTTGCGTGTCGAGTTGGGCTGCCTTAAGCTTGTCTTTTGGCAACAGACGCTCGAGTTGCTGTTGTAATTCTTTCGGTAAATTATTCTGGTTATAGTAGTGTTTGCTTAAGATTAAGAACTCTTTATCGGCACTGTCGTGTTGATCAAGTTCAGGGTGATCCTTGAGTTCAAACCAGTAACCTACCTGTGCATCGCGGACATTACCTGAAACGGTAAACTGTTTCGAACTCAGGTGATGGTAAGCATTGATGTGCTGATTGAGCTGTTCAATCTGACTATTGCCTGAAGCGGTGGCTTGATCTTCACCTTTTAAGTCCTGCATCCAAGCGGGGCTAACGTGCCATGCATCTTCAAGGTTTAAGCTGGCATTGTCATAGTGTTCACTATGTTGCTGGGTGCCCTGTACGCTGCCACTGCCTTCTTCTTGTTGTAAAGCGTCGGCTTGCCAGCGTTGCACATGAACCGATGTCGGCTGTAAGCGGCGCTCAGCTTTGACTTGGGTAAGGGTATCGAACTGCTCTGTGGCACTACTGCGCTGGTAACGTAGGCTACGGCGTTCAAGCGCCTGATAATTTTGATTATCGTCAATTAAACGCAATACTTGTGGCTGGATAGCAGCATTCGGGTCAGCGACCAAAAGCTGCGATTCATCAACCAGCCAGTTAATGCCTTCGCTGCGCCACAAACGGGTTAAAAAGTCATAGTCACTTTCATTTGACTGCATCACAAATGGACGCACATCATAGTCTTTAGTTAAGCCTGCTGTGTCGAGCGTTAAGCTTGAGGCAAATAACGGGCTTTTCCCCTGCCATTCCTTAAATAGAATTTCGCTAATATCTCGCACGCTTTTATTCATAAACACGCGGCTATTACGGCGTTTATGCCAAAGTGCAGTTGGGTCTTTTAAGGTGAGGTTATAAATGGTGAGTGAGCCGTCGCTTTGCCCTTGGCTCGCTTCGGTAATAATACCTGTGGTTCTAAAAAACTGGCCCATGTCAGTGACCTGATCGACAGCAACCTGACAGCCAATAAATTGTTTTAATGCAATATGTGCGTTCGTCGACAGGCATAGTAGCTCAGCAACGCTACCTTGATTGAGCGTATGTTCGCCTTCAATGCGTTGCAAGAAGACTTGAGTGTTTAATGATGGGTTGGAAAATTGCACATGAAGTACACGATTCTGTGCAACCAAACCTAAACTATCTAAAATTTGAAATATTTTATTGGACATCATTATTATAAAACTGAGTCATAATCAGCGCTATTTTATAAA
>Ga0207696_1000880_pt1 | contig 18706 bp, 13 predicted proteins | sample KBSS54metaG_FD_184403 | JGI IMG/M metagenome (GOLD analysis project Ga0207696, IMG submission 184403) | Switchgrass rhizosphere microbial communities from Kellogg Biological Station, Michigan, USA - KBS S5-4 metaG (SPAdes) (version 2) | ecosystem: Host-associated > Plants > Roots > Rhizosphere >...
GATGAAGCGAGCCTGACGCGGATCGCCGTGCTGGAGGCGGTGGGCATCGGCTATGTCATGGAATCCGATGTGCGAGACGATCTCGACGCCGGACGGCTGGAAATGGTGCTGGAAGACTGGACGCCGCCGCTTGCGCCGTTGGCGCTCTACTATCCGGGCAGACGACATCCCTCCGCAGCATTCAAGGCCTTCATCGACCTGGCCAGGGAGTTTTCGAAGAAAGCCAGCAGGGGATAGTCATCTGCCGCCGTCAAAGGCGACATTCAGCGCCGTTGGTGCCGACGTCGGAAGCTGCCGGTCGTTCACCGTTGCCGGATGAAACTTGAACGCCGGGGTCTGGGACAAAGCCGTCATTGCCGGCCTCCCATTTGATTGGCGGCTTTCGGCAAGGGCAGACGTTCGAAGCAAGCGATTCGTTCGGAGCGTGTGATAGGCGGCTGGCCGGAACATCACGTTGTTGGATGCGATTCGGAGAGCATGGTCTCCAAGCGAGACTTGACAGGGCCGGCTGGAGCCAACGAGATAGCCCGATGCAGATCTTTCGGCGCGCCGGTTTCACCAAGCACTTGGCGGATTTCGTAACGATGCTCCCAGAACTCGTGGAAATGTGATAGGCAGTCCTCGTCCGCGAGTGCGCGATCGATCCAACCTAGCGCATCGTTTGGACGTCCAGCACCCAGCAAAGCCCTCGCCATCAGCCTTTGTATCCATCCTTTGGTGTGTAGATCGGCCCTTTTTACTAGGATCGCCTCGGCTTCTTCGTATCGGCTCATCTCAATCAGCAGTTCCGCTTTTCGCTGCTCATTGAATGGCTTCGAACGAGTGGCTCCCTCAAACAATGCCAAGGCGGTTTCGAGAGACTCCGCACCCGCTTCACCGCGTCCGCGGCCGTATTCTAGCAGTACGTCCGCAAAGCCGTGGCGGGTTTCATCATCTTCGAGGCGGTCCATGTCCGGCCTAGCGATAGTCTGTAGCACTGTGTCGAGAACCTCAGGCGACTCCAATGACCAGAAGCGGGCGACAGCAGCCAAAGTTTTATAAGCTTGCTCGAGTCCTGCCGCCGCGTTCTCGATGATCGTTTTGACGATGAACTCTTGGCGCGGGCGCAGGATTTGCTGTCTCGCCTCCTCCTCCCGCCACGGGATGTCCTGCATGACCGCGAGGAGTACGGACGGCGACACTGCGTCCCGCTGCGCCTCGGCGGCATTGATCACCTCCAATCCCAGTTGAATGGCCTTGTCGTTCGATTTGGCGTTTTTATAGCTGCGCAACAGCTGAAGTTGAGACGCATCGAGAGGAGCTCGCTCGCCATAACGGCCTCGAACTCCAGCAAGGCTTCGTCGCGCCGATCCGTCCATGCGAGAGCCTTGCCACGGTGATGACGGATCTCGGATCGCTGGCGTGGGCTCAGTCCGGGAATTCGATCAAGATCATCGAACAATGCTAGGCCGCGCTCGGCAAAGGTCTTCGCTTCATCACGACCGACTTGCTTCGCGCGCAGATATTGCCACTCGAAAGCCTCGATGATCATCCTGAGGCGCAGAGCGTCGACCGACTTTGCCTCAGCAGCGGCTTCAGCCGCCAACTGCACCGGGTCGCCCAGGTCGAGTGTGTCGTTGCCTTCGGGGCTTGTGGTCTCCAGCAGGGCAAGGACATAGGCTGGCCGTGCATCTCCCGATGCGACTAAGGTCCGAAGCCGGCTTCGAAGGCTCAAGGCTGTGGCCCAAAAACTGAGATCGTTACGGCCGAACGTTTCGATGAGATATTGTTCGAGCACGTCTGTCCAGTGAGCGCGCGAACCGGCCGACCACCAATCTAGGCTTGAAAGGCTGGCGTAGACGACATCGTGCAATCGGACCGTGGACGGACGGTCAGACGCGGTCAGCGCCCGTTCCCTCAGCTTCCGAATACCCACGGGCAGGATCGCGTACCGCAGGAACCCGCTGTCGCACTCGGGTTGTCCAACCCATTCGAAGAAGGAGAGCTCCTTGCGCAGCATCTCGCGGTAACGCGAAAGCAGGCGATCGGCGAGGCGCTGCTGAGGGTCGGCGAATTCTCCGACCGCCTGGCAATCGAGTTCGATATCTGTCCACGTCCCACCGGTCAGCACGGCCGCGTTCATCAAGGCGTAGCTGAGAGGATGCCCTCCTACTGTTTCCCAGATCCTATCGAAAACCGCTTCCGGGCAAGCCGAAGCCAGCCCTTTGTTCAGGAGGTCGCTTGCCTCTTCTGCCGTCAGTTCGGGTATGCGATATTCGTCCGGAATTACATTCCTCGCCGTGACGAGCACATGCGATCCTTCGCCGCACAGAGCGATCAATTCCTCGGCCGCGACCGGCATGGCAGGATCGTCGATGACGAGGAGACAACGCTGGCGCTTGAGGAGCGTGGCGACATTGCGCTTGGTGCCGCCGCGCACGAGCGGCAGCGCTTGAAGCCCCTTGGCCCCCTTAAATTCGTCCGGTTCGAGCCAAATCTTGAGATCATAGTCGGCGGCGTGCTTAACACCATAAGCCGTCGCCGCTTCCGATTTTCCAATTCCCCCCATCCCGGTGAGAACGAGACACCGACTTGCAGCGAGCCGGGAACGAATCGCGCTAGTGACAGCCGGCCGAGGACGGTGCTGCGTCGGCAGGTCAGGAAAAAGCTGGTTCCGGGCAGCCTCCTCACGCATCTGTGCGAGGTCGGGAAGGTATTCCGAGAGTTCTTCAATCGCGGTGTCGTTGAAAAGCAATTTTCGCACGATGAGTGCAGCGATGGTCTGGGCGCCCAGTATGCCAATCGAGCGGCCCTTCATTCTGGGCTGCGCGAGCACCTTCTTTTTGAAATTGTCCGCTACTATGGGTCGCTTTCGCTCAGCAGCGATTAAGAGGATTCGCTTCGCCGATGGACGGCGTGTAAGCGCCTTATCGATGTCATTAGATGCCTTCTGCATATCACCGGCGAAATAGCCGTTCTCATCCGAAAATTGGGCTACGACAAGCCCGTCGTCACTAGTGCTATCGAGAACGCTGCTGACTGGTTCGCCTAGGAAATTAACGCCGCTATGCTCGAGCGGTGTCGTCAAGAGGTGATCAAGGAGCTTGCCACCGAATTCCTCAAACCCGCCGGCGATCAATTCGATTTCCGGGATAAGTCGATCGATCAGTCGCCGTTGTGTATGGATCTTCATCTTGTCGGATCGGCTTCCAGTAGGTGGAGCACGCTGGCAACGCTCCGCTTTTTTCGAGCATCACTCACCGCGCACCGGCCAGTCGAGCGGAATAAGCGCTTTCTTAGATGCCCTCGTCCACCGTTCGCGCGTGGCTCCGACGTAGCGTGGATCGTCGGCGAAATAGGCGTGCTCAATCAACAGCACTTGCAGGCCCTTGCGCCGTGCCGTTTCGGTGAACAGGAAATCGATATGGCGGCGCATAGCTTGAATATCCTCGTCCTCGTCGCCGCCTTCGATCTCCTGCTCGTCGGCGTCCTCGCCGCGAGTCGGAAAATAGGGGCGGCTTACCTGGTCGAGCACGAGGAGGCCCGGCACCGGTGCCTCAATCCGTTCAAAATAGCGCTGAAGCGCAAACGACAAGGCAATATGGATGGCCAAATAGTTTTGGTCTGACCCCACATCGGGCATGCGCAGGATGGCCCCGCCATCGGCTTCGATGACGCTGACCTCGGGCTTACGTGACGAAAAGTCGAGTTCCGACCCGACACAAGGGTCGACGGTTGGCAGTACCTTGAACACGTCCGAAGCGAATTCGGAGATTTTGGCTTCGGCGCGACGCAGCTTGATCTCCTTGGCTTCCCGATCGACCCGGCCCTCAAGTTCGGCGATCTGTGCTCGCAACACTGACAGATCGCGGGTGGGTTGACGCGGTTCGTCGAGGCTGGTCTCGAGGAACAGCGATATTCGTCCGATGATATGAGCGCGAAACTGGCCTAGATTCGCGAGGCGGCGTGTTTCTTCGGTCTGACTGAGCCAACTGCGGATTTCCCCATCCACTTCGCGGAGATCGCGATTTAGGCGGCCGATTTCCTCGTTGAGCCCGCGATCATATTCGATGAGCTTCGGGCGCACCCGATCGACGGCGGCACTCTCTTCGCGAACCTTCGTAAATGTCGTCTGCAGCGCGCGGGCGACTTCGCGGCCAGTCTCGGATGGCGCCTCGCACACTGGGCAGACGCCGCCGACGTCGGACAGATGCAAGTGATCGGCCAGCATGAGCTTCTCGCGCTGCCGAGTGACTGCGGTCTGGAAGCCGGCTGCCTCACGGATGGCGCTGCGACTTGCGACCGCGCGGCGCCGGACGACGTCGAGCGCATCAAGCAGGCTGCGGCGCCGCAAGTGAAGGGTACCGAGCTCGCTCTCATTAGGATAGGGATCGCTGCCGAGCTCTGCATCGGCCACGAGTTTCAGCTGGATGAGGAGGGTTTCTTCCGATGCATCGGGCGCGGGCTCCGCAGCGATCAAGCCTGCGCGACGGGCTTCGTTCAATAGCGCGAGCGCGCGGGTCTTGAGCACGGTTTCAGCAGCGGCCCGCGACTTCAGCCGCGCCTCTTCGCGATCGAGGCCGCGCTGCAGCTGGCGCAACTGGCGTTCATCCATCGTGGTCGCTTCGTCGGTTGCGCCGAGGAAATAGGGCATGCTCGCGACTATATCGCGGGCCTTGTCAGCAACCTCGAGGCCGTGAAGGAGCACGGTTTCGCTATAGATCACGTCTTTGGTGAGGAAGAGATAAGGTGTGACATGGCGGACGGTAGCTCGCCCGCGGACATTGCCCGACGCGTCGGCTTCACTAGGCAGGTCACCGATTCCGAACGCGCGCTCGATGAAGCTCTTGGCAGCGTCGACTGTTGTCGCCCCGTCGAACTCGCCAAGCGTGCTTGGCAGCGACAGATTGCGCCCTGACGTCGTGAACATTCGGGTGCTCGTGCCTTGGCCGACCGGCGGGATGACGCGCCCTACGATCATCTCATCGTTACCGGCGACCCATTTGACGCCGACCGCTATGCTGCGCCGGCGGACATGGGCGGCAAGCTCACAGCGCTTCGAGCCGAGGCAATAGTCGATCGCCTTGATAAGGGTCGACTTGCCAGTGCCCGAGGCGCCGGTGATGATGTTCATCTCATCTGGCTCGAAGCGCACGTCGCGGAGCTGTCCCGACACGCCAAGAAAGAAGATGTTGCTGATGTTCCAGCGCTTCATAATGTCAAACCCATCGCGTCGAAAATTGACCGGGTCGAGCCGGCCGTTGCAAACCAATACCCCAGGCGCTCGGCCCGTTTGATTGCGTTCGCCGTGTCGTCGGACAAGTTCGCGATCGGACTCTTCTTGAGCTTCTGTGCCCCCGCCCGCAGCCGGGTGCCGTCGACCAGGGCCAACGTCATCGTGAAGCATGCAACGCGGACGGCGGCTGTGACGATCTCCATCGACCGGTTGACCCTATCGGCGAGGCCCAACTGGATCTGCGGACTGCGATCCAGCCATTCGAGCAGGCCGGTGTTTTTGTTCGTGCCATTGAAGCTCGTGGCGAGATCACCCGACATCGCAATCGGCAACGCGAGATAGGCCGCTGGCAGCTCGGGACCCGCGTCGTTGGCCGCGATGAAGCCTTGGACGAACATCGTCAGGGCATAGGTTCCATAGGCCGGATTGGTCTCAGAATAGATGTCGTGGGCAACGATCATTCCGGATCCTTCAGCAGATCGAGATAATCCGGATGCCAACCGACCGCGCAGTTGATGGCGAGGACTTGGTATGTGCCGCGCACATAGTAAGGGGCGGCCCAGCCCGCAGCGATGGGCTGCACGCTCTTGTGAGCGTTTTCATGGCTCCACCTAAGGACCTTCAATCCCGATGACCGCTTGGCGGCCTCGTCGAAGTCGCAACAGTCCTCGGCCATTTGCCGGTGCTCGTCCGACCAAGCTTCCTTTAGGATGGCGTCATATTCGCCGATTCGGCTCTTCATCGCCGGGTTGTCGCTGACCCATTTGGCGCGCTGCTCTCGGGCGCGCCATTCCTCGCGGATCGCGCGATCGATGTCCGAGGCCTTGCCGTCGACGAGTTCGATCTGGCGCGCAAGCATGCCGTCGGGTTGATATTCACGCGGGTTGCCAACTGTCTCGAAGTCCACCGACAATTTACCCTGCTCAATGTCGGCGACGATCGTCATGATCTGGTGCTGCAGCTCGAGTCGCGACACTGCGCGGTCGCGCAGCCCGCACAGCGATTGGACGATCTGTCGATCCCACCACTGGACGAGTTGCTGCGCGACCATCGGCCGCTGGCCGGCGGGCAGGAGCCCGAGATGGTCGGCGATCATCGGCTCGATCTTGTCGATCGCCGCGCTGCCTGGCACGATCCGGCAGCGACGGATCAGATTGCTCTGATCGGTGTCGCTGAGCGCGAGAAAAGCGGCGCAGCCCGGGGCACGGTCAGCGTGCGGCTGCGTCTTGCCCAGCTTCTTCGCCGACGCGCGCGCATCCACGACGCGCTGAGCTTCGACGACCAGTGCTGCGACAAGCTCATCGCGATCGTGACCGTCTACCAGCAGCGCGGTCAGCGGGCTGTTGGCGGCGATAGCGCCCACAGCGACGAGGTGGAAGCTCGTATCAGCCAGCGTCACAGACGGGAGAAGATCGACCCAGAGCTTCAGTGTCTTCCACAATGCCCTCGATTTCAGGGTGATGTCGGGTGGCGTGGTGCTGATCGAATGCTTAAGCTGGTAAAGAAGCAGATGGCCGTCGGCCTTGATCTCGACATCGTCGAGCCGCTCGACGGCTACCGCAGCGTCGTCGGCGGTCTGGGCAAGCAATGTGAGCAGCGCGAAGAAGGTCTGGTAATAGAAGCCGAGCGCTGAATCTGCCGCGGAATGTGATTGTGATGCCGGAGCATCATCATCTGGACTCATTGTACGCAGTCATCCCCCAAGGTTACCCTCTCTAAATCATGGACGACATTATTTGGCGTTTCCAGTCCGCATTTTGCGTGAACGGTACAAGAAGTTGCAATCGAAAGCGACCGTTTCGACTTCCACCAGCCATTCGGATCGTCGAGCAATGAGGGAGCGGCAGCTCTCGCCAGAACCAACCCTTCTCCGAAAAACGCATGAACGACCGGCTTTGGTCGGCTGCTGTCAGTGCGCCGTGATGGGAATTGTCGCCTTCATAGCCGTCATTCCCGGCTTCGACCAGCTCGCCAAAAGCTGCCCTACATTCAGACACTCGCAATTTACGGCAGTTGGGCCGTCAGCGGACGGACAACCCTCAGGGGCGATCAAGCAGTGAGCTGATACAAGTAGCGCTTAAGCTCCCTTCAGAGCTTCAGGGCTGCCATTCGGTCATCTGCAGGACGTTTCCACCCAGCTTCTGAAAGGCGCGTTGGCGACAGGAGAAGACTATGATCTGTTGGTCGCGCGCCTGTCGGTGGAGCGCGTCGAACATTCGCTCGATGCGGTCGTCGTCAGAATAGACCAGCGCATCGTCAAGGATCACCGGCGCTGGGCGGCCGTCGCGCGCGAGCAGACGGGCGAATGCCAGCCGCGTGAGCACCGACAGCTGCTCGCGCATGCCGCCGCTCAGGCGTTCGACATCCTCCTCCTGGCCGCCGCGCAGAATCGTATGCGGGAGCAAAGTGCGATCGTCGAAGGTGATCGCGACATCGTCGAACAGCAGTCCGAGCAGCGGGCGCAGCTCGTTCATCACCGGGGTGAGGTATAGGTCGCGCGCGTCGGATCGTGCGGTATCGAGCGCGCTGGTCAGCCGCGCCAGCACCGCCACCTCCTGCTCGAACGCCGCCACCCGCGCCTCTGCAGCGGCCAACGCCTCGCCCGTTTCGCGCCACGCCTCTTCGACCGCCTCGTCAGAGCGCGCGGTGATGCGAGCGCTTAGCCCAGCGAGCGTTTCGCGCAATTGCTGGATCTCGGTCTCGGCGGCCTGCTCGACCGAACGGACGCGGCGCAGCGCCGCATCGACCGCGTCGAAATCCAGCGCGGCGGCACGCTGCGCATCAACCTCGCCCTGCGCGTCGGCGAGCGCGGCATCGCGTTTTGCGAAGCGCGCTGCCAGTTCCTGCCTGCGCGACTCGCGATCTTCTGCCGGGCCAAGGATCGCGGCGATCTGTTGGTCGCGCGCCTGGAGCTTCGCAAGCGCAGTTTCAGCGGCGACGAAGGCGGCGTCGGCGTGTTCCCGCGCCGGCGCGGCCGCCCGGGCGGTCTGGACCGCATCGCGGCGGCGCTGCTCGGCAGCATCGCGTGCAGAGCGCGTTTCATCAGGATCGGCCTTGAACTCCGTAGACTCCGGATCGATCGCGGCGAGCGCCGCCACCGCTTTGCGCAGGACATCGAGCCCATCGGGGGCGAGCACGACCAGTTGCGCACGCGCCTCGTTCGCCTGCGCCTCTATCTCCTGCACGCGGACCTGCTGAGCCCGCGCACTCGCAAGGTCGGCGACGCCCATCGCCGCAAGCAACGTGCGGCGTCGCGCCTCAACTGCCTCGAGACGCCCGTCATCATGTCCTGCGGCGTTCGAGCGCAGCGTGATCGTGCCGATGCCCGGCGCGACGAGTTCGGCGTGGCCATCGTAGCCGCGCTCCTCGCCTTCGCGGAGCGCTGCGCCGCCCATCGTCACGCACGCCGCAGCGCCGCCCTCATAGGCGACCGAGACCGAAGGACGCGCGGCCTCCAGCACGGCCCGGATCCGCGCGAGATCGATGTCGAGCTCAGCGAGTTCGTCGATTGCTCCTGTCGGCAGCCGGACCTGCGCGAGCTGCGTCTCGCACATCTCGATCGTACTACGTACCGCTTCGGCATGTTTGAGCCGTTCCTCATGCTCGGTGCGACGCTCGGCCGCTTCGCGCGCTTTGGACGCAGCGTCGAGGCGTTCGAGCAGTTCGCGCGCGGAGGCTGCCTCCGCTTCGGCCGCATCGATCTCGGCCTGCGCTTTGCCGATCGCGGCGATCGCGACGTGGCGTCGCTCGACCGCATCGTCGCGCCGACGCGTAGCCTCACCGCTTTCGTCAGCAACCTGGTGGGCGTCAGCAAGTGCTTCGGTGAACTGGCGGTGTTCGCGCTCGGCGGCGTCGCGGCGCTCGCGCGCGAGCCCGAGCTCGGCTTCCGCCGCCCTCAGCCGATCCGCCTGCACCCGCGCGGTTTCAAACTTTGCCTCGGCAGCCGCGACGGCTTCGCGCCGGGCCGTGCGGGCGTCCGCGTCCTCCAATTCGGCGAGCCGGTGCTGCGCCTTCCCGCGCTGATCCAGCTCTTCGCGCAGCGCCGTTACTTCGCCTGCCAGCCGCTGCTCGGTCGTCGCAAGCGCATCCCGCGCCTCGATCGCCGCAGCGTACCGGCCGCCCGTTTTGGGGCGCCCGGTTGCGGTGACGAGCGCGGCGCTCTCCTCCATCGCAGCGGCCATAATCTCGGCCATGCGGCGACCACCGGTCACCGCCTCGACCTCGCCCTGCACCGATTCGAGCAGGCTGCTGCGCACCTGCCGTTCGCTCTCTTCTTCCTTCGAGGTGCGCCGTTCGATGCCGGTGATGCCTTGCCGCACCCAGAGCAGCCCGGTTGGCCCGCCCGCGCCGCCGTGGATCAAGCCGGCGACGAAATTCTCCGCCTCGTCGGCCTGCGCAAGCAACCGGCCAGAGTCGAGATCGGTCACTTTCGCGAAGCGGCTGCCATAGAATTGCTTAGTTATCCGGTAGCGCGCGTCGCCGACCGTGATGTCTGCCTCGATCAGCGGGTTGCCGCCGCTATAAGGGCGTAAGTTGCGCACCTCGCCGGCGGTGCTCGCGTGCGACTGGAAGAACAGCCCGTGCAGCGCCTCGAAGCTGGTAGATTTGCCGAATTCATTAGCGGCGCACAGCACGTTGACACCATCGCCGATGCCCTCGATCGCAACGCCGCGCCCGGCGAAGCGCTTGACATTATGAAGGCGGAGCGCAGCGAGCTTCATTGCGACACCGCCTGCGCATAGCCGTAGAGGCGCGCGAGCGCGGCAGCGGCGATCGCGCGAGCGTCGGCCGAACGGCTCGCATCCGCGCTTTCGGCAAGCAGCGCGTTTGCCGCCTCCCGAAGTGCACCGGCGCGATCGATCCGGTCGAGATCGCCAGCTTCGCATTCGGTCGCGAGCCCGGTCTCGTCGAGATCGAGCCAAGCAAAATCGGGGGCAGCGCAAGCGATCTCAGCACCGAGCGTGGTGCGCGCGGCGAGACTGGCCCGGCCGCTCGCCGCCACCTTGGCGAGCGTCTGCCGGCGCGCGTGCAGTTCGGGGAGCAGTGCGGCCAGCGCGGGACCGGGATCGTCACCGGCGAGCAGGTGCAGGTCGAGCGTTCGCCATGTAAAGCTCGCAGTCGGCAGAGGCTTCAACTGGGGCAAAGCGCCCGCGGCGGCAATCTCGACGAGCAAGGCGACACCCGAGCGGTCGTGCTTGAAGCGATCCTGTTCGGGCGTGCCGCTGTAATGCGTGCGGGGATCGACCGCGAGCGCGCCATGCCAGTCCCCCAGTGCCAGATAGTCGAGCCCCGCGCGGCGCGCTCGATCGGGTGCGATCACTTCGGAGGTCGCGGCGTCTTCCGAAAAGGTCTGGATCGCGCCGTGTGCGAGGCCGATGCGGATAGCGCCCTCGGCGGTGGCCGCATCGTCCATCCATGCGCTGAGGTCGCGGCCCGGGCGGCGCGTCGTGCAGGGTGCGGGCAGCAGGACGGCGCCTGCACCGAGATCGATCGGCGCCGGCTCGGTGGCCAGCGCTACATTGGCCGGCGCATCGGCGGCGAGCTGGGCCCAGAGTTCGGTCGCCTGCAGCGAATCGTGATTGCCCGGCAGGATCACCCAGCGGATCGGCGCGTGATGCGCCATTTCGGTGAGCGCCTGGCGCCGCACGTCGGCGGCCGGAGTCTCGGTGTCGAATGTGTCGCCCGCGAGCAGGATCGTGTCCGCGCCATGCGCACGCGCATGCTCGGCAAGGCGGCCGAGCACCGCATGCCGCGCCTCGCGCAATCGGCCGGGCAGATCGCCCGAGAAGTTGCCGAAGCGCTTACCGAGATGCAGGTCGCTTGTGTGGAGGAAGCGCGCCATGTTCACTCCCCCTCGGGCATTTCGGCCGCGATCTCGCCGCCCCGCGCGCACGCGATCGCTTCGTCGAGCCGCGCGCGCGATCCACCGGCGAGCCGCTCAACACCCAGCATCCGCGCCAGCTCGCGTGCCGGATCGGGTTCGTCGAGCAGATTGGGATGGCTACGTACCACCGCCGCCAGCTCGGCGAGCGGGATGTCGGGGATACCGCGCCGCGCCTCCGCGCCGTGCGGTGGGCGATAGGCGCGGACCTCGGTCACCTCGCCCGGCTTCCAGATGAATTCGCCGCTTGATTCGTGCGTGCGGTCGAAGTCGCGCAGGTGCATGTCGATGCGCTCGCGGATCTTCGGGCCGGTGCGCAGCCAGCCGTGCGCGCGGGCAATGCGCTGACAAAGGATGTCCGTGCGCAGCGGGCTCTCGGTCTCGATGACGGCGGCGACCATCGCACGCAGCGTGTCGCGATAGGCGAATTCGTAGAAATGATCGGGCTGCACCGCGAAGCCGCTCAGGTCGGTGATGCGATAAGCGTCATCAGGCGCTACTGCCGCAGGGGTGGCTGCGATCGGCGTGACGATCAGCGGCACTTCGGCGGAGACCAGCTTGACCTCGATCGGCGCAGACTCGGGCGTCTCAAGTTCGACCGTCGCCATGGCTTCGTCGTCGCGGATGCTTTCGATCCCCTGGACCTCACGCCCCATATCCCAGTTTGCGGTGACGCCAGCCTCGGCTTCCGCCGCGGGCTCGGCACGGCTTGCGTCAAGCAGCGCCTGCAGCGCGAAGTGCAGCCGATCGGCGCAGCCTGCGGCATCGTACCACCAGTCGGTCGACCAGACGCGCAGCATGTTCCAGCCAAGCCCGGTCAGCACCTGCTCGCGCACCTTGTCCCGGTCGCGCGCAGTTGCGGCGCTGTGATAGGATGCGCCATCGCATTCAACGCCCGCGAGATACGCACCTGCCAGATCAGGATGCCGCACACCGAGATCGATGCGAAAGCCCGAAATGCCGACCTGCGGCACGACGACCCAGCCGCGCTGTTCAAGCTGCGCCGCGACCGCTTCCTCGAACGGCGAGTCGAAACCACCGACCGAGCCCAGGTTTTGCGCAGATAGCGCGATAGCGCCGCGCTCGGCATAATCGAGAAAGGTCTTGAGGTGTGTGATCGCCAGTCCTTTGGCGCGCGTCGGGTCGATCTGGTCGGCGGTGAAACCCGAAAACACGATCAGCTCCTGCCGCGCGCGCGTCACCGCCACGTTCAGCCGCCGCTCGCCGCCGTCGCGGTTTAGCGCACCGAAATCCATGTTTGCCTTGCCCGCCGCATCCTTCCAGAAGGTGATCGAGAACAAGATGACGTCGCGCTCGTCACCCTGCACGTTCTCGAGATTCTTGACGATCGTCGCCTCGACGCGCTCGTCGGCGAAGAACCATTCGAGCGCGGGATCGTCGCGCCGCGCGGCGTCGAGCAGATCAAGGATCAGCGACTGCTGCTGCGCGTTGAAAGTGATGATTCCGAGCGTCGGGCGGTTCTTCTCCGGCAAGTCTAGCCAGCCGCGCATCCGCGCCACCGCCTCGTCGGCGACGGCCTGCGCCTCGATCCGGTTAGTGCGGCTCTTGCCGCGATCATAGACGCCATGCGGCACCTTGCGCAGCCGCACCGCGCGATCCTCGACCTGTGGCGACGGGAAGGTGACGAGCCGGTTCTGGTAATAATGGTGGTTCGAGAACGCGATCAGTGACTCGCTGCGGCTGCGATAATGCCAGCGCAGGTCGCGGACCGGGATGCCCGACGCCTTGGCCTCGTCGAGGATGCTCTCCATGTCCTTCTCGTGGTCGGCGACGTCCTCGTCTTCGTCATTGCTGCCAAAGAAGTTGGTCGGCGGCAGCTGCTTGGGATCGCCGACGATGATCGTCTGCCGCCCGCGCGCGATCGCGCCGACCGCGTCCCAGGTCGTGATCTGCGAGGCTTCGTCGAAGATCACCACGTCGAACAAGGCCTGGTTGGGCGGAAAATATTGCGCAATCGACAGGGGCGACATCAGCATGCATGGTGCGAGCTTCGAGAAGCTTTCGGGCATCTTGCCGATCATGTCGCGGATTGACTGGCTGGGGCGCTGTAACTCCATTTGATAGCGCAGCAGGCCGAGCTCGGAATTGCGCGGCACGCTCTGCACCGTCGGTAGGCCGTGCGCGATCGCGCCGATCACGTGGCCGGTAGCGTGCGTGCGGACGAGATCGTCGATCTCGCGGAATTCGGCGATCGCATTTTCGTGCTGGAAGCGGCGGAAGTCGCGCAGCACCGGATCCCCGTCGAGTACCGGTGGAAGCCACCAGCGCGCATAGCCAAGCCGGAATGCCGCGCGCGCCTGATCGGGCGGCACGGCGCCCTGCTCGATCTGTTCGACCAGCGCGCCGAGCCCGGCGGCGAGCGCGCGATTACGGACCCGGCACCACGTTGTCCAGTCGCGCAGCAGGTGCCGTGCCTCGACGAGCCCGGCGAGTGCAGTGGACAGAGTGGCAAGCGCATCGGGCGCGTCGTCGATCGCGACGGTGCGTCCGGCGGCCTCGGCGAAGCGTCTGCGCGCGTCCTCGAAGCCCCGCCGCGCCGCGAGGAGCTTCGAGCCCGCCTGCCAGATCGCATCGCCCTCGTCACGCGTGGCGAGCGTGGTGGCGACGCACTGCGTCACCCTTTGCACGACGTCCGCATCCCGACCGCCCAGCCGCACCGCGCTGCACAGCCGCCCGGCGCGCTCGAGAATGTCGGCGATCGCGGCAAGATCGGTGTCGAGACCGGCGACCGGCAGCGGTCGCTCGGCGAGCGGCGTGCGGTCGATCGTCGCGAGCTCCTCCTTCATACGGCGCAGTTGCGGCAGGTCGTCATCGGGCCGCGTCGTCCCGCTCTCGGCATAGCTCTGCAGCATCCGCGTGACCTTGCGTCGACCGAGCGTCGAAAACGGCCAGAACGACGCGCCTGCCTCGCGCCACTGGCGATCGAGAGCGTCATGATCGATGTTGCGCACCTGTGCGGTCGAAAAGCCGGCGGCGAGCTGCCGCTCAGCATCGCGATAGGCCGCGATTGCCGTTCCCAGCGCCGCGAGATCGTCGGCGGCGCGCGCGAAATCGGCGTGAAAGGCGATCGAGAGATCGCGTTCGCGTCCGCCCTCCAGCGCTTCGGCGAGGGTCGCTAGCGCCAAGACTTCGGGCAGTACCGGCTGACCATCCGCCACGAGGCCCAGCACCCGGCGATATGCGTCGAGTGCCCCGGCCAGCAGATCGGCGGCGTTGCGCAGCGATTGCGCGGCGGCGAGCACCTCCTCTTGTCGCGCCGTGCTCAGCTCCTCGATATCCACCAGGTCGAGTGCTGGCCGCCGCTCGACCGACGCGAACACCAGCCCGATTTCGCCGGCAAGCATCTCGAGTGCGACGAGCGTCTGTGCGTCTTGCATCTCGCCCGGCGCCCAGTCGAACATCGGCGCCGGCGCATCGGCGTCGCGCAGCGCGATGCCGAGAGCCACATACGGCGTCCAGCCATTGGGGTAAGGCCGGTGCAACGCCTCGACATAGGCGTTGAGCGTATCGCGACGCAGCTTAAGCCGATCGTTGACGGTGATCCAATCGGCTGGATCTACCCGCGCGCCATGCTCCCAGGACGCCTTGAGCTGCGCGAGGAAATGCTTCCGATCAGCCTTGTTCGAATGGAGTTCGACGCAATGATCGCCCAGCCCATGCTCGCGCAGGCGGCGATAGACGACGTCGAGCGCCGCGGTCTTCTCTGCAACGAACAGCACCGTCATTCCGACGCCGAGGCAATTGGCGATCATGTTGGCGATCGTCTGGCTCTTGCCTGTGCCCGGCGGGCCGACGATTACGAAGTCATGTCCCTCAGCGGCGGCGAGGCTCGCCGCGGTCTGCGAGGAATCGGAAGGGAGCAGGCTGATGATGTCGGCCGGCGCATAGACGCGGTCGAGCTCGGTTTCGTCGCGGAATACCGACTGGCCTTCGCCGCCGGCAAAGGCCCGGTCGGGTGTGTCGATCAGATGCCGCACGACGCGGTTCTCGCGCAGCGCCTCGGTGCGCTCGACCAGATCCTTCCACATCAGGAACTTGGCGAAGCTGAAGGTGGAGAGCGCCGTCTCGTCGAGCACCTCCATGCCCGGCACGTCACGCACCGCCTGGCGCATCATCGCCAGTACGCGCGGCACGTCGATCCCGCTGTCATCGCGCGGCAATTCGCCGCCGAACTGAGTCAGCTTGAGGTCGAAATCGCGTTCGAGGAATTGCAGCAGCGTGGCATTGAAACGCGGCTCGTCCTCGTGGAAGCGCAGGCGAAATGGCGCGCTGGCACTGCGGCGTTCGAGCTTCACCGGGATCAGCAGCAGCGGCGCACGATAGCTGCGCTCGTCCTCGGGTTGCTTCTTCCATCGCAGGAACCCGACCGCGAGGAACAGCGTGTTCGCGCCGCCCTCAGCGAAATCATTGCGGACCTGGCGGTGCAGATCGATCAGTCGCGCTTCGAGCTGCGCCGCGTCGAGCGGCGAAGGCAGCTCATCGCGTGCCAGCGCCTCGGCTGCGAAGCCGCGCTGCAGATCGCGGCCGTGAACCTCGCGATAAAGACCCGCATCGCGCTCCCCAAGCGGGTTCTGCTGGGGCAGTGACACAATCTGGATCGCCGCCCCATCCGCTAGTCGATCCTCGAGAAACGCAACGTCGGTGCACAGGAACGGGATCGTCTTCTTGGACGCAGGGAAGTTGAGCAGCCGGTTGCGCAACGTCAGGTCGAGCAGCTTCTTCTGCCAGCGATCAACGCGGCCGGCGGCGGTGGTTGGCTTTTCCTCGACTTGAAGATCGGGCAGATCGTTGAACGAGGGCGCCGCGGGCAGCGCGAGATCGGCGGCCAGTGCATCTTCGTCCTCACCCGCGTCGCGCCGCGCGGCCTCGTGCGAAGCGAGCGGGGTGATGCCGCCGCTGCGCGCGCGCCGCACGTCGATTGCGGCAACGAAGGCATGCGCCTCATCCTCGCTCATCCGGTGATCGAGCGCCTGCTGCGCTGCGTCCATCGCCATCGCCGGACGGTGCGTCACGCCAGTCGTCTCGAACACGATCAGCTCCCGCGAGGCGAGCGCCTTGCGAACCTCCATCTGGTCGGTTTCGATTGTGTTGCCGAAGGTCCGTTTGGTTAGCCAGACGCCGACTGCGGCATGGCCCTGGAACATCAGGATCACGGGATAGAGCCCGGCACTCTCCAGCGCCGCGGCGAACATCAATGTCGTGTCGAGGCACGTGCCGAGCCGTTCGTTGGCGATCGTCGCGGGGCGACGCACCTTCTGCCCGCGATCCTCGAAGCTGGCGGGCGGCTCCGCATAATAGATGCCCATGCCGGCGATTGCCGAATAGATCGCGGCGGTCAGCATGAACGCGCGCTGCGGATCGCCCGACTGATAGCCGTCGAGCCCGCTCGGATGACCATGCTCCGCCAACCGATCCGCAGCGCTGCGCAGGACGCGCGCGACGGCGGGATCGTTGGGCATCACGAAAGCGGGTAGCAGCTGGGCCATGTCGGCGACCCCACCCCATTCGTCGCGGGCTAGCAGGCGTACGGAAAAACGCTGCTCGTCTAGTACCGCGTCGCCTACCGACAGCCTCAGCGTGATCTCGCCTCGCTCGGCCTCATTCAGCCCGGCGAGATAGTCTGCGTCCAATTCGATCTTTCGATCGCCGAGCAGCAGGCTGTCGCCGGGCGCAAGTCGATCAATCGTCCAAGATTTAGAACGCAGGAATGTGGGAGAGGATGTGAGTTCAATTCTGCAAGTCTCGTGATGTCCGCCACCTGCATTTTCGATCTTGATCGAGCGGATAACGGGAATAGCGTTTTGATAAGACGCGTAGGTGAAGCTTCCGGCGATATCCGCGGCGATGATCGGGACCTTCGCCCCGGTTCCGTCGAGACTTGGTTGCTCTAACTCTTGCTCGCCAGAATCGTCCATAATTCACGCCCCCCAACGGCGGGTACGCTAACTAAATGCTTTCAATTTAAAAAGCCTGAACTGCTCTATGCATGGCCTTCATCGTAACGAGATCTGAGATCCCAGTTGCAAAGTCCCGGCACCCGCCAGCAACTTGCGCTTCTGAAGCAAATAGCAGCCTTCGGAAGCGGTTTCACAGTCATCGAGTGGCTAGGTTTGGGAGCGAATCTGACGTGCCGGTACACTTTCTGGAACGTCTGCTATACAGATCTGCGCTGCTCGAAAGAGACGTTCCGGAACGGCCGCCATCCCGGACTTAACGGAGGGCGCGGGATTGGCGTTTCCATTCGTGGTCGGGAGGCATGGGCAGCAGGATGGCTGCGCTGGGCGCGTTGATCGCTTCGATGCGAATCGGCCGGACTTTCCGGCGCCATTGCGCCAGGCAGCAGATGCACCAGAAGCGGTCTTTTACCTGGGGCAGGCGGTCGTCCCAGCCGCGCTTGTGGAAATGCCACCACAGGCCATGCGGGTCGAATGTCATGCTGTGCCCACAGCGGCACACCGGGCGCACCACCAGGCGCAAGGCGGCGGCATCGGTCAGCGAGGTCGGTTCGAGCAGTCCCGCCGCATTCCAGCGTGGCATCGCGTCACAGCTTGAGGCCGAGTTGCTCGGCGCGCGGCGGTGCTGCGCGCAGGCGCTCGGCAATGGCGCCGGCGAGTTCGCGCGCGGCATCCTCGCGCAAGGTCGGGGAAGGGGCGGTAATGCCCACCCGCGCCCAGCCGGGGGCTTCGAGAATGGCGTTGGCCATGATGTCGAGGTCGATTCGTTCCATTGCGCAATTGGAACATAAGAGGAACAACGTGCAGGATGGCCGGCGGTTTGACTTGTCGCGGCGTGCGGCCGACATCAGGGCCATGTGCAATCTCTATCGCCTGCGCGCCAACCAGGCCGAAGTGGCCCGTGTCTTTGCAGCCCAGCCGGTTCCCGGCGCGAACTTTGCCGGGGACGTCTATCCCGGCTACCCCGGCCTGGTCGTGGCCCATGGTCGCGTTGGCGCCATGAACTGGGGTTTTCCGGTGGTGCTCAAAGGCAGGCAGGGCCAGCCGCTCAAGCCCAAACCGGTCACCAACGCGCGCGACGACAAGCTGCACACGCCGTTCTGGCGCGCGAGCTTTGCCCGGCGCCGGTGCCTGATCCCGGTCAGCCAGTGGGCCGAGCCCGAGGGCGAGCCCGGGCGGATGACGCGAACGTGGTATGGCATGCTTGGCGGCGATATCTTCGCGATCGGGGGATCTGGCGGCCCACGGCCGACTGGGCGCAGACGTATGCCATGGTCATGGTTGCGAGCAGTCCCGTGATGACCGATGTTCATGATCGCATGCCCGTGGTCCTGCGCGCCGACCGGTGGACGGCTTGGCTGGACGGCGAACCCGAGGGGGCCCTGGCCCTGTGCCAAACATGGCCAGGCCCACTGGCGATCGAACGCACCGGCGATCGCTGGGCGGGGGGATAAGCCCGGTCATTCGGTCCGATCCGGACTGTTTGCGGGTGGTCCGCGATCGTGTCCCTCTGCCTTGCTGGCTGTTGCCCGTCGGGCTTGCCAGGTTGCCTGGGGTGCCGGGGGTGTTCGGTCTGCCGGTGAAGGACAGGTGGCGATGGCGCGCTGGTCCGGCCGGACGCGTATGGCTTAGCCG
>Ga0207696_1000886_pt1 | contig 18652 bp, 7 predicted proteins | sample KBSS54metaG_FD_184403 | JGI IMG/M metagenome (GOLD analysis project Ga0207696, IMG submission 184403) | Switchgrass rhizosphere microbial communities from Kellogg Biological Station, Michigan, USA - KBS S5-4 metaG (SPAdes) (version 2) | ecosystem: Host-associated > Plants > Roots > Rhizosphere >...
CTGGTGCTGCCTGAACAGCTGAGCTCGCCCGAGTGGAGCAGCTTCCTCTGCTACACCGAGTGGAAAGGCGACTACCGCTACGTGCTCGACAACGTCATGGACCCGATGCACGGCACCTACCTGCACAAGATGTCGCATTCGATGAGCGAGGGTGAGGCTACCGCCAAATTCGTCACCCGCGACACCGACCAGGGCTTCTTCTTCGAGAAGGAAGGCCAGCGCGGGGTCAACTTCGACTGGACCGAATTCCTCGACAACGGCTGCCATTGGCTGCGCCTGGAAATACCCTACCCGAAGACCGGCGGCCCGGGCGGCAACTTCTCGATTGTCGCCAGCTACACCCCCAGCAGCCGCGCGCTGTCCGCAGTATTTCACTGGCGTACGCGGCGGCTGAGCGGCTGGCAGCGCGACACCTGGCGCTTCCTCTACAAGAACCGCCTGGAGGCGCGCCATTGGGCAGTGCTGGAACAGGACCGGGTGTTGCTGGAGTTCATGGAGTTTGAAGCCAACCAGCGCGAAAACCTCTACCAGCACGACCTTGGCGTGGTGCGCCTGCGCCGTTACCTGAAGGGCAAGGCCAAGGAACAGCTGGCCCTGATCGAAACCCGGCAACTGGCCTGAGCATGAGGTGACCGATGTCCAACTCCTCCACCATCAGCGCGTTGGTGCACACCCTGCGCCATGAAGCCGAAGGCATCATCAGCGTCGAGCTGCGCCCGTGGGGCGATACCGTGTTCGCCCCCTTCGAGGCCGGGTCGCACATCGACCTGCACCTGCCCAACGGCCTGGTGCGCAGCTACTCGCTGCTGAACGCGCCTGGCGACCAGGGCCGCTATGTGGTCGGTATCCTGCGTGACCGCGCCAGCCGTGGCGGCTCGCGCTACGTCCACGAGCAACTGCGGGTGGGCACGCAGTTGCAGATTTCCCAACCGCGCAACAACTTCGCCCTCGATACCCGCGCCAGCCACAGCGTGCTGGTGGCCGGCGGTATCGGCATCACGCCGATCTACTGCATGTTCCGCCAGTTGCTGACGCTGGGGCGTTCGGCCGAGCTGATCTACTGCGCCCGCTCGCGCGCCGAGGCGGCGCTGGTGGAGGAGATCACCGGGCTGGGTGCAAAGGTGCTGTACCACTTCAACGATGAGAAAGGCGGCCTGCCGGACCTGGCCAGCTACCTGGGCGGTCGCCCTGCGGATACGCACTTTTACTGCTGCGGGCCAACGCCGATGCTCGATGCCTTCGAGCAGGCCTGCGAACGGCTGGGCTACCCGCATGCACACATCGAGCGCTTTAGCGCAACAGAAGTGGCGCCATCGGCGGATGCCCAGGACAGCTACAGCGTCGAGCTGAGCAAATCGGGCAAGACCGTCAGCGTCGAGCCGGGGTCGAACCTGCTGGATGTGCTGCTCGAAGCCGGCTGCGATATCGAGTACAGCTGCCGTGAGGGCGTGTGTGGCTCTTGCGAGACCCGAGTGCTGGAGGGCGATGTGGACCACCGTGATGGGGTGCTGACCAAAGCTGAGCGGGCGGCGAACCAATCGATGATGGTGTGTGTGTCCGGGTGCAAGAGCCGACGCTTGGTGCTTGACCTGTGATGTGATGTTTTGCTCACGCGTAATTTGACCGGCCCTTGAAGGCCGGTTTTTTTTGCGCGGGCATTGGCCACTTGGCGCTCTTCGTTACTGACACAAACAATGGCACAGGTGCACAACGAGTGGGCATAACGGTAACCAAACTTCCAGCCTGTTCCAGATACGGTACAAAACCAGCCGTTTCAAATATAAATAATTGTTTTAATTGAACATTTATTTAATTAACAGGCTTGGCACAGAACCTGCTCCATTCCCTGCGTAAAACAACATATCACCCATAAAACAATAACCCGCAGTTTCGCGGCGACGCTCGCCCTTTGCCTGCGGAAAACCACCCAACCTTGCAGGGCATGGCATGAAAAGATATGTAATAAGCCTCGGTCTGATTATCAGCAGTTGCGCAAGCCTGGCCTCCGAACCCGGCCCCGCCGCCCCGGACCAGCCAGCCAGCGCGAAAAAGCCCTTACCGCACATTGCCTGGCGCAGCGACGACGGCCAGAGCAGCCTGGACATCGGCGGCGCCCTGCGTACCAACTACCGCGACGAACACTGGGACACCACGGAAAACAACGGCCGCTTCCTGTTCGACACCTTTCGCATCGATGTGCAGGCCAGCCACCGCCAGCTGTTCAGCGATGTCGGTTACTGGTTCCAGGACGATGGCAAGCGCTCCATCGACCGCGGCTACATCGGCTACCGCTTGAACCCACAAGCCAACCTGCAGCTTGGCGCACCGTTCAAGCCGTTCGGCCTGGAGCCTTACCCACAGTTTGGCTGGAGCTATCACATCCCGTTCTTCATGGGCTACGGCGTCAGCGCTGGCACGGGCCTGAAATACAGCTACAAGGATGCGCAGTGGGACCTGCAACTGGGCTACTTCCCGCGCATGCTGCCCTCAAGCCTGCGCTATTCGCCGGAGGTTGGCCGCTACGCCGACCTCAACGACAATGCCGTACCGTTCACCCAATCGCGCCAGGACAACGAGAAACGCAACCAGCTCAACGCCCGCATTGCCCGTACGTTCGCCGGCGATGGCTGGAAGACTGAGCTGGGTGCGTCGCTAGCCGCCGCCGAGCTGTACAACGCCACCACAGATGACGATGGCGATTACTGGGCAGGTGGTGTGCATGCGCTGTTCAACAAAGGCCCCTGGACTTTGACGGGCCAGGCGATCCGCTATGAATACAACCCGAAAAACCCGGCCGGCGTCAGTGACAGCGCAGTGCTGATGGGTGGCAATGGCCTGACCCCGGCTTACCTGATCGCCTCCAAGGCGAGCATTGCCGCAGTCAACCTTGGCTATGACGTATTCACCCCGAAGCTTGGGCAGTTGAAGAAGATAAAGTTCTACACCGACTACAGCCGGATGATGAAGGATGAGCACGGCTGGGACGACTCGCAGATGTTCACCGTCGGCGCGCAGTTCCTGGCCATGCCGATCATGGCTTGGGTGGACTTGACCTGGGCGCGCAATGCCAACCCGTTTGGCGGCGCCGAGAATGGCACCGGGTGGACCAGCACCAACTCGGTGGGCAGCAATGACTGGTATTACCGGACCAACATCAACATCGGCTATTACTTCTGAAACGTTGCGCTTTCTGCACCAGGCCCCTTCGTCGGCAAGCCGGCAGTGAGGCCTGGTGCAGACAACGCTGGCAAACGGCATTACGATAGGCAGCCCTCCTGACTCGCCACGCCCATGCCCCCCGAGCAAAACTCAGCTTACAAGATTGTGCTCTGGCGCCTGAAGCAGGACGCCCAAGGCTACCCACCCGCTTCGGTCGAAGGGCTCTGGGCAAAACCCACGGCAACCGGTTACCAGGTCGACAGCATCCCCTTCTATGCCTACGGCATCGCACCCGGCGATACCATCTGCATTCGCGAAGACGGCGAACAATCCTGGTTCGAGGCCCTGCTGCAAAGCGGCGGCGCTTCGGTGTTCCGCGTTCTTGTAAAAGCCGCAGGCGACCTGGAGCAGGTGCGCATAGCACTTGAGGATTTCGGCTGCCCATGCGAAGTCGAGAAGGCCGTGAGAATGCTGGCTGTCGAGGTCCCGACGCAACGTTCCCTCGACACCCTGCTCTACTACCTGCTCACCCAGCGCGAAGCCGGCCTGCTGGACTTCGAGGAAGGCGTATTACGCCACACCATCCCCGAAGAATTCCGCTAGGACTTACGCCTCGGCCAGGCGCGCGGCGGGCTTGCGAAACACGAACAGCAGGCCCACCACGATCAACCCCATGCCCAGCAGGCTGAGCGGTGCCAGGCGGTTGCCGAAGATCAGGAAGTCCATCACTGCGGTCACCGCCGGCACCAGGTAGAACAGGCTGGTGACATTGACCAGGTTGCCCTTGGCGATCAGCCGGTACAGCAGCAAGGTCGCCAGCAACGAAACCACCAGGCCCATCCACAGCAGCGCGCCGACAAAGCCGCCGGTCCACTCGACATGCAGCGGTTGCAACGGTGCGAACAGCGCGCACATGGCAAAGCCGGCCAGGTATTGCAGCGGCAGCGTGCCCATGGGGTTGTCCGTGATGCGCTTTTGCAGGATCGAGCCCAAGGTCATGCTGGCCAACGCCAACAGGGCAAACAGCATTCCCGCCAGCGACACGCCACCCAGATTGATGCCTTGGTAGACCACCATGATCAGGCCAGCCAACCCCAGCCCCAGGCCGAACAGACGGCTCCACGAGCGCTGACGCTCCATCAGCACCACGGTGAGGATCGGTTGTACCCCCATGACCGTGGCCATGACGCCGGGCGTCACATGGGTGTTCAGCGCCAGCAAGTAGAAGATCTGGTAAGCGCCGAGCAGCACACACCCGGTACCCAGGGCGCGCAGGATGGCCCCACGGCTGCGCGGCCAGCGCAGCCCCAGCAGCGGGCCGATCAGCAGCAGGCCCGCGAGGGCCAATGCCGAGCGCAACAGCAGGAAGGCGAACGGGCTGGCATGCGCCAGGCCCAGCTTGGAGACGATCGCCCCGCTGCTCCACAGCAGGACGAACAGGCTGGTAGTGGCCGCCGAGGCCACGGATGCTTTGGTGAAGACAGACATGTATTGCCACCTGATAGTAGGCAGATAAGCCAAACGGACGGCGTGCGCTTCAGCGAGGGAAGTAGCCGACCGTGTTCAGTAGGTTGCGTGTGCGAAAGGGTTCGGCAAGAGGCCGATCAGCCCAGCACGACCACGCAAGGAGGCGGAGCTACGCCGCCTACAACGCCACTGACAGGTGGTGGGTAGTGACTGATCATGACCGGCTGCTGGCTGCCACGCACGACCATGCCCGCGACTGGCGCGAGGGCAAAGCATGTGGTGGAAGGGCTGGCTGGCATGAACAGGTCTTCGGGAAGAGAACAGTGGGTTGGACTATAGCCCGGTGCCACAGGGCTGGCAACTACCCGGCTGACACACTCCTGTGCAGGAGCAGCCTTGTGCTGCGAAGAGACCATCACTCCCTGCACATATGCATGAGGCAGCACTGGCCCTTTCGCAGCACAAGGCTGCTCCTACACAGGCCACATCCGATCGGCCACTGGTTAATTTTCCACCGCTCCGGCTCGTCTGAATGCGAAACGCAGCACGCATTCACCCGTTCCGAGGATCACCCATGAACGCAAAAGCCTGGCTCTACCGGCCAGCCCAGATCACTTGTCTGCTGCTGGTCAGCGCCTACGCCCACGCCGCCAAGCCCGGCGATGTTTTCAAGGACTGCAAGGACTGCCCGGAAATGGTCGTGCTACCCGCCGGCAGCTACGTGATGGGCGCTCCCGACGACGAAGTCGGCCGCCAGCCAGACGAAGGCCCGCTGCACACCGTGACCTTCACCAAGCCCTTCGCCATGAGCCGCTACCAGGTTACCGCCGCCGAGCTGGACGCCTACATCAAAGCCACCGGCACCGTCATCAAGAGCGGCGACGACCGCCCCGGCCGCTGGTGCGAGGCCAGCAAGCCGACCTATAAGCAAGGGCCCCGCCAGCCGGCGGTGTGCGTGGACTACGACGAAGTGCAGGCCTATACCCAGTGGCTGGCCAAGACCACTGGCAAACCCTATCGCATGGTCAGCGAGGCCGAGCGCGAATACGCCGCCCGCGGCGGCTCCACCGGTCCGTTCCCCTTCCCCTTCGACGAGCCGGGCAAGTACGAAATCAGCAAGCACGCCAACACCTACGGCCCACGCGATGGCTACACCTACACAGCCCCAGTGGGCAGCTACCCGGCCAATGCCTTCGGCATGTACGACATGCACGGCAACGTTTACGAATGGGTTGCCGACTGCTACCACGAAAGCTATGAAGGCGCCCCCGCCGACGGCAGCGCCTGGATTCAGGACCCGAAATGTATCCGCGCGCACATGCGTGGCAACGACTGGGGCGAGCCGCCAATTTTCTCCCGCTCGGCCAACCGCAACGATCGCCTCAAGACCACCCGTGGCGACTTCCTCGGTTTTCGCGTAGCACGTGAACTGTGAAGTTGTGACGCGGTTAACGCAGCCCTGGTGAAAAAAAAGGCCAATAAGAATCGTTCCGGTTTTTCACAGGTGCTGCGTCACATAGCTGACATTAAAAAAACCCTTCTGCCAACGAGACCGCAATAGATGTCCAAGTCCTTGCCCGGCCCGCTCAACCCGCTTGCCAAAGCGTTACTGATCCGTCATTCCCTTCGGCCCCGGCACGTGTTGTCGCGCGTAGGCCTGGGGCTGGCGTTGTCCACTGCGATGGTTGCCCAGGTGCAGGCGCAGGAATGGGCGTTGGATATTCCCGCGCAGTCGATGAACTCGGCATTGCAGGCGCTGGCCAAGCAGACTGATACGCAGTTGCTGTATAGCCCGGAAGACATCGGTGGCTTGCGGTCCTCGGCCCTTAAGGGCCGACACGACTTGGCGACGTCGCTGCGCATCCTGCTGGGCGGCAGTGGGCTGCGTTATCAGATCGACGGCAACACGGTGACCGTAACAGCGGGCTCAGCCGCAAAGGACGGCCAGGTCGAGCTTTCGGCGACCAACGTCAATAGCAAGGGCCTGGGGGCCACAACCGAAGGCACTGGCTCTTACACCACTGGCGTGACCAACACTGCCACCCGCATGAACCTGTCGATTCGCGAAACACCGCAGAGCATCAGCGTCATTACCCGCCAGCAGATGGACGATCAGCACCTGGCAAGCATCACCGACGTGCTGAAACAGAACCCGGGCATCACCATGTCCCAGGACGGCGGCGAGCGGTTTCACATCTATTCTCGCGGTTCGGAAATCAGTACCTATCAACTTGATGGCGTGACCACCACTCAGGACTACCTGACACGCAACATGCCCAACACCCTGATGGACATGGCCATGTTCGACCGCATCGAAATCGTGCGCGGCGCCACGGGCCTGATGACCGGTGCGGGTGAGCCCAACGGCGTGGTCAACATGGTACGCAAGCGCCCCACTCGTGAGTTCCAGTCCTACATACAGGCCGGTGTCGGCTCGTGGGACTACTACCGCACCGAGGCCGACGTTTCCGGCCCGCTTATCGAAAGCGGCAAACTGCGTGGCCGCCTGGTGGCCGCCAAGCAGAGCAACCAGAGCTACATGGACTGGTACAGCCAGGACCGTGACCTTGTGTACGGCGTGCTCGAAGCGGACCTGACCGATACCACCACCGTGCGCTTCGGCATGGACTACCAGACCTACGACGCCAACGGGGCGCCGGGTGTGCCGCTGTTCTTCAGCAACGGCCAGCCCACCAATTTCTCCCGCTCGACAAGCTCCGGCCCACGCTGGATGTATGAAGACTACACCACCAAAAACTACTCCTTCGGCCTGGACCAGGAACTGGGCAATGGCTGGCAGTTGAAAGTGGCCGGTAACTACATGGATGTGGATCGCGACTCGTTGTCGGCGTTCTACCGCACCGGAGCCGGGGTATCCACCCTCGATCAGGCCACCGGCAACGCCAAGCTCGACCTGCTGCAGGTCGACGCCCATCAGGTTCAGCGCGGGATGAATATCACCCTGCAAGGGCCGTTCGAGCTGTTTGGCCAGACCCACGAACTGGTCGCTGGCTTCGACTACATGGACTATGAGAACAACCACTTCACCGGAACAGCCGGTGCGGCCGACATCAACTTCTACACCTGGGGTAACCGCGTAGCGCAACCTGGCAGCTATTCCGCCTTGTTGGATTATGACCTGTTCATCCGCCAGACCGGTTACTTCATTGCCACCCGGCTCAACTTCACCGACGACCTACACATGATCCTCGGTGCCCGTACCACCAGCTATCGTTCGGACTCAGACCAGGTAGTATTGACCACAGGTACTGGCAACCCGTCCCACTTGCAGGAGCGTGGCGAAGTAACGCCGTATGCAGGCCTGATCTACGACCTGACCGATGAGCAATCGGTGTATGCAAGCTACACCGATATCTTCAAGCCCCAGACCAGCCGCGACCGTACCGGCAAAGTGCTGGACCCTGTAATCGGACAGAACTATGAAATGGGCTGGAAAGGTGAGTTCTACGATGGCCGCCTGAACGCCAACGCAGCCATCTACCTCATCAAGCGCGATAACCTGGCAGAAGAAGACACTGGTTTTGCAGTGCCGGGCGTTCCCAACTCCACCGCCTACCGCGCTGTCAGCGGTGCAGAAACCAAAGGCTTCGATCTTGAGCTTTCCGGTGAAGTGGCTCGCGGGCTCGAAGTGCATACGGGTTACAGCCACTCGCGCACTGAAGATGCCAATGGAACACGCCTGACGCCGCAACTGCCGCTGGATACCTTCCGTCTGTGGACCACCTACCAGCTGCCGGGCGAGTGGGAGCGCCTGACCGTCGGTGGTGGGGTAAACTGGAACTCCAAGCAATCCTTGGCCACCCGCTACAACACACGCATTACCCAGGAAGACTATGCAGTCACCAGCCTGATGGCCCGCTACAAGATCAGCGAGCATCTGGCCGCCACACTGAACGTGGAAAACGTCTTCGATAAGAAATACTACGCAGGCCTGGCCGGCAACTACGGCCACTATGGCGCGCCGAGAAACGCGACGCTGAACCTGCGCTACGACTTCTGATCGAGCAACAACAAAGCGGCGCTTCTCCTTGCGGGAAGCGCCGCTTTTTTATCCGCTGCACGCCAGTCCGCAGAGGTTGCCAGGGCACAAAAAGGGGCCGCTATGCGGCCCCTCTTCTGCGGCACTAGACCGCTCCTGCATGTTTGGTCGGCTTACTGGCTGACCCTATCCTCCAACAGCAGCCTGGCAATCATCCCCTCAAGGACATTCGCCTGTTCGAGAATGTCATAGTGCCCGGCATCGACACCGATGTCCTGGCCGCTACCGGCGATGCTACCTGCATGCTCGCCCTCTCCCGCCCACCAGCACGTTGCAGCAACCTCGGTAGTGGGTAACTGGCTCAACTGCCGCGACAGTTCCTTGAGTTTCATCGCCACGATGAACGTGTGCGCCAGGTCAGCGTTGCCAATCTCGGCGTAGGCCGACTGCACCGCCTGGGCATCACGCACCGCGCCAATCACCTCTTCCAGAGCCTCATTGCCACTACCGGTTGGCACTGTCGGCAGGGCCAGTGCATCAGCCTGTACCCCGAGAATCACTGCCAGGAAGCTATTTAAGTCAGCGCTCCAGTCACTCTCCTGACCCGTTTGCCTTACCGAGGGAACAAAGCTGTCCACCAACGCCAGCACGGCAACCTGCTGGCCCTGGCTTTCCAGCTCCTTGGACACCAGCACAGCCAGGGTACCGCCAAGCGACCAACCAGCGAGCTGATAAGGGCCTTCAGGTTGTTTTTGGCGAATGTACTGCGCGTAATCGATAGCCATTGTTTCAAGCGAATCGTCTACCCAGGCGTGATCCAGCAGCATCCTGCATTGGAGGCCATAAACCGTGCATCGTCCTTCCAGGCGTCGTGCCAACGGCTCGTAGTCGAACACCGTGCCAAAACCGGCATGCAAGCAGAACAGCGAAGTGCTTGTGCTTACCCGGCTGTTAAGCAACAACAGCGGGTCAAGGCTGGCCTCGTTGGGTGCATAACCGGACAACTCGGCGATGGTCGGCCGGGCAATGACATCACGCAGTTTCAGTTCGATCGGCACATCTTCACGGGCACGGACCTTGGACAGCATCTTCAGCACGCGCAGCGAATCACCGCCCAGCTCGAAGAAATTGTCAGCGACCCCGACTTGCTGTACTTCCAACACCTCTTGCCAGATCTCTGCCAGCGCCCGCTCGACGGCGTTGCGCGGCGCTTGCCACGCTTGGCGTGCGGCAAACTCCGGGGCAGGCAGGCCGTTACGGTCGATCTTGCCATTGGGCGTGAGCGGCAACGCCGGCATGAGTACCAGCTGTGCCGGCACCATGTAGTCCGGCAGGTCAGCGCGCAAGGCATCACATAATTGCTCTGCGCGCACGCCGGCACTGGCCATCACCACGTAACCGATCAGTTGCTTGCCGGTACTGATATCCCGAGCCACGACCACAGCATCACGCACGCCAGCGAGATTGCGCAGTCGCGCCTCGATTTCACCGGGCTCTATGCGAAAGCCTCGAACCTTCAACTGGTTGTCCAGCCGCCCAAGGAAGTCGATGACACCGTCGGCGCGGCGACGCACCCGGTCACCCGTGCGGTACAGGCGGCCACCCACGGCAAACGGATCGGCCACGAAGCGCTCAGCCGTGAGTGCCGCGCGCTGATGATATCCACGCGCCACGCCCTCACCACCGATGTAGAGCTCACCGGCTACGCCATCGGGCAGAGGATTGAGGTCATGGTCCAACACATGCAATGTGCGTTCACCCACTCGCTTTCCGATTGGGGCATACACTGCCCCGCAGGCATGTTGCGCCGTCACTTTCCACAACAGCGGGGTAACCACGGTTTCGGTGGGCCCATAGCCATTGGTCAGCCAGCGCGGACGCAGCGTACGCTTGACCTGTTCGAACAGGGCGTCTGGCACCGCATCGCCGCCAAAGCAGTACACACGCACCGCAGGCGCGGCTTGCTGCTGGCTTTCGGCAAACTCGGCCAACTGTTGCAAGTAGGCTGGCGGGAAGCAGGCGATGTCGATGCGCTGGGCATGCAAGGTGTGCCAGGTTTCCTCGGCCGTCCACAGCCGGTGATCGCGCACCACCAGGCAACCGCCGCAGGACAGTGTCGACAACCAGCGTTCCTGGGCGCCGTCGAACGCGAACGACATGAACAACAGCTCGCGGGTCCGCTGGTCCATCTCATACAGCCGGGCAATCGCCTGGCAGTGCATGCGAATTTGACCGTGGCTCACTGCCACACCTTTAGGCTTGCCTGTGGAGCCGGAGGTGTAGATCAGGTATGCAAGGTTATCCGCATGGGCGTATTGTTCCGGTGCATTCGCGGGCAAATGCTCCAGCGACAGCCGATCGAGTTCAACGCAGCGTGCAACCTGGCTGAAGCGCTGGCTCAGGCCACTGCTGGTGACCAGCAGGTGCATCGTCGAGTCCTCGACGATCCACTGCAAGCGCTCCTGTGGGTAGTCGACATCCAGTGGCACATAAGCTGCGCCGGTTTTCATCACGGCCAGGAAGGCCACGATCACTTCTACCGACCGCTCCAGGGCGATACCCACACAGGTTTCCGGGCGCACACCCTGGCCGATCAGATGATGGGCAAGACGGTTGGCTTGCTCGTCCAGCTGGGCATAGGTCAATTGCTGGTCGCCACAGATCACTGCCATGGCCTCGCCACGCTCGCAGGCATGCCCGGCTATAAGCTCGGCCAGCAACGGTTGCTCACGCTCAGGTGCCACAAGCTGGTTGCGCAAATCGGCGTGCTGCAGCTGGGCTGGCGTCAGCATTCCCAGGCTGCCAAGCGTGGCTTGAGGGTTATTCAGCATGGCCGTCAGCAGGGTCTCGAAGCTCCCGCGCAGGCACTCGACTGCGGCTTCGGTAAAGCGGTTACGCAGGTACAGGAACTCGACCGAGAAGGTTTCGCCGAGTTGGACGGCCAAGTCCATGGCATAATTGGTGACGTCTCGGTTGCGAACCTCGCCGAAACGCAGCGTTCCTCCTCCGCCCTCACGCAAACGGTCGTCAACCGGATAGTTCTCGAACACCACGATGCTGTCGAACAGCGCGTGCCCGGGCCGCCCGGCCCAGCGCTGCACATCGGCCAGCGCGGCGTGCTCGTGGTCTCGCAACTCCAGGTTGAAGTGCTGCAACTGATCCAGCCAATCGCTGACAATCTGCTGGGGCTGCGGAGCCTGCACCACCGGCAGCGTGTTGATGAACAGCCCCAGCATTTCGTCCACGCCCGCCAAGCTGGTAGGTCGCCCTGCCACGGTGGCACCGAAGCACACGGTGGCCTGACCGGTGTAACGTTGCAGCAACAACAGCCAGGTTGCCTGCACCAACGTATTAGGCGTAACACGCAGACGCCTGGCCTGGTCACGCAACTGTTGCGTGCGCTGGGCATCCCAACGCAGGTACAGCGCACTGTGCCCAACGAGTTTGCCATCCGCTTGCGGCGCGACGCTATCGGCCAGCAGCGTCGGGCCATCGAGGCTGCGCAGTTTATCCCCCCAGAACTGTTCGAGCTTGGCCTGCGGTTGTACTGCGAGCCAACGAATGTAGTCCCCGAAACGCCCCCCACCGTGGCTGACAGGCCGGCCGTGATAAACCTGCAATACCTCCCCCAACAACCGCGAATTGCTCCAGCCATCCATCAAGATGTGATGGCGTGACCAGATCAGATGCAAGCGATCCTGGTCCAGTTGCACCAGGGTCAGCCGCATCAAAGGCGCACAGGCCAGGTCGAAACCTTCGGCAGCATCTTCGCCAGCCAGCCCCTGCAAGGCTTCGCTCGTCACCTCGCGCCCACGCCAGTCAAGGACACGCAGCGGCAAGCTGGCCTGGCGCCGCACCACTTGCAAGGGTTCGGCCCACTGGGCCGATGACAGGAAGACGGTGCGCAGGATGTCATGCGTACCGATCACCTGGTTCCAGGCCGCAACGAAGCGCTCAATGTCCAGGCCGTGTACATCAACAGACGTCTGGTTGATATAAAGCGCTGCTTCGGACTCCTGCAGCGTATAGAACAACATCCCCTGCTGCATCGGCGAAAGCGGGTAAATGTCGGCAATTTGCGCGACCGGTACTGGCAGGCAGTCCAGTTGCGCCTGGCTCAGACGGGCCAGCGGGAAGTCCGATGGCGTGAGGCCCTGGTTGCGCTCCTCGCAGCAGTGATCGATCAAGGCCTTGAGCTCTTCGGCATAGGCATCGGCCAGGTGCTGGACGGTTGCAGCGTCGAAGACCTTGCGGCTGAATGTCCAGCCCAACGTCAGCTCACCGCCATAGACCTGGCCATTGAGCGCCAACAGGCCACTCAGTGGCGCGTCCTCATCCTGGTTCAGGCCGGCATATTCCCTGGCGGGCGTGAACAGGCTGTCCTGTTGATCGAAACTACCGTCGAACTGCCCCAGATAGTTGAAGATGATCGCGCCCTGGGCCAACGACGCCAAGGCTTCCTGCGCTTCAACAGCGCCCAGGTAGCGCAGCACGCCATAGCCAATGCCCTTGTTGGGCACTGCACGCAGTTGCTCCTTGATCGTCTTGACCGTAGCTGCCAGTTCAGGCTGCGGGCTCAACTTGACCGGGTACATACTGGTAAACCAACCCACTGTGCGGCTCAGGTCGATACCGTCGAACAGGTCCTCACGGCCATGCCCTTCCAGCCGCACCAGTACGTGCGGCTGCGCCGTCCAACGGCTGATGACACGGGCCAATGCCGTCAAGAGAAGATCGTTTATCTGCGTGCGGTAAGCTGCCGGCGCCTGCTGCAGAAGCTTGCGAGTCCAGACTGCGTCCAAGCGGGTATTGACCGATGCCGCATGCTTTTGCCGGTTTTCGCCCTTCGGGTAATCGCAAGGCAAGGTGTCGCTGGCACCTTGCAACTGATCACGCCAGTATTGCAGTTCATGCTGTAGCGTCGGGCTGTCGGCATAGGCCTGCAGCTGTTCGGCCCAGGCTTTGAACGCGCTGGTCTTGGCCGGCAACTGCATGGGCTGCCTGTGGGCGAGCGCCTGATAGGCGTGTTGCAAGTCCTCAAGCAGTATGCGCCATGAGACGCCATCCACCACCAGGTGGTGGATGACCACCAGCAGCCGCTGGCTACCGTCTGCCAGTGTCGCCAGCACGGCGCGCATCAGGGGCCCTTGAGCCAAGTTCAAGCTGCGCTGGGCCTGGTCAGCCACGTGGGTAAGTGCCTCTGCATCGGCGCATTCGCGCATCCACAACAGCTCAGTGGGTGCTGGCGCATCAATCGAGGCTTGCCAGTGCCCATCGCGCTGCCTGGCAGTTAGCCGCAGCAGATCGTGATGTGCATGCAGGCTACCCAGCGCTGCGCTCAGCAGGTTTGCATCCAATGCTTTACCCGGCTCGAGCAGCACCGACTGGTTCCAGTGATCTTTTACTGCAAAGGCTTGTGCGAAGAACCATTGCTGCACCGGAATCAACGGCAGCGGCCCGGTGACAACGCCCTGTTCCACCATGTGCACCTCACTACGTCGGGCAACCGAAGCCAGCCCTTGCACGGTCTGATGCTGCAAAAGCGCCTTGGGTGTGAACTGTATATCCGCCTGACGTGCACGGCTCACCACCTGCAACGAGATGATCGAGTCGCCACCCAGTTCGAAGAAGTTATCGGTCAGCCCGACCTTTTCCAGCTTCAGCACATCCGCCCAGATCGCCGCAATCTGCTGTTCCAGCTCGCTTTGCGGGGCAACGTATTCACCCTGCAACTGGCTGGCATCCGGCTGTGGCAGGGCCTTGCGGTCCAGCTTGCCGTTCGGTGTCACGGGCAATTTGTCGAGCAGCAACAAGTGAGCCGGCACCATGTAGTCCGGCAAACCGGCCTTGAGGGCTTCGCGCAGGCTGTCGCGCAGTGCGCTTTCATCTTGCGTATTGTCGACAGGCACCACATAGCCCACCAGCTGCTTGCCGCTTGGCCCGTCCTGCGCCAGCACCACCGCTTCCTGCACGCTCGGCAGTTCCAGCAGGCGCGCTTCGATCTCGCCGAGCTCAATCCGCAAACCGCGGATCTTCACCTGATGGTCGATACGACCGGCGTAGTCGATCACGCCGTCGGCGCGGTAGCGCGCCAAGTCACCGGTGCGGTACAGGCGCCCGCCGTTGTCGCTGAACGGGTCCGGCACGAAGCGCTCGGCAGTCAGCGATGGGCGCTGGTGGTAGCCGCGAGCCAGACCGACACCGCCCAGGTACAGCTCGCCGGCACTGCCGCGCACGGCCGGTTGCAGGCTGCCTTCGAGGATATGGGTCTTGAGGTTGTCGATCGGCTGGCCAATCGGCACGCTGATGCTTTCGTCCGGCTGGCAGGTCCAGTGGGTGACGTCGATGGCCGCTTCGGTCGGGCCGTACAGGTTGTACAAGCCCGCTGCCGGCAGCCGTTGCAGGGTTTGACGCGCCAGCTCGGCCGGCAGTGCTTCACCGCTGCACACCACGCGCTTGAGGCTGGTGCAGCTTTCGACCGCTTCGTGGGTCATGAACGCCTGCAACATCGAGGGCACAAAGTGCAGGGTGCTGATGCCATGGTGGTTAATGGTTTCCACCAGCAGTTGCGGGTCACGGTGCGCCCCTGGCTGGGCCACGACCAAACGCGCGCCGGTCATCAGCGGCCAGAAGAATTCCCACACCGACACGTCGAAGCTGAACGGAGTTTTCTGCAGCACGCTGTCGCTGGCGTCCAGGCCGTAGGCTTTCTGCATCCACCACAGGCGGTTGACCAGGGCCTGGTGGCTGTTGCCGGCGCCTTTCGGGCGACCGGTGGAGCCGGAGGTGTAGATCACGTAGGCGAGGTTCAGCGGCGCCACATCGACGGCCGGGTTGGCGTCGCTGAAGCCGCTGAGGTCTTCGACGTCCAGGTCCAGGCTGCGCAGGCCGGCCGGAATCGGCAGGTTGTCACGCAGGTGCGACTGGGTCAGCAGCAAGGCGATGCCGCTGTCTTCGAACATATAGCTCAGGCGGTCCTGCGGGTATTCCGGGTCCAGCGGCACGTAGGCGCCGCCAGCCTTCACAATGCCCAGCAGGCCGATGACCATCTCCAGGCTGCGCTCCATGGCGATGCCCACCAACGCATCCGGGCCAACGCCCAGTTCGCGCAGCTTGTGCGCCAGCTGGTTGGCACGGCGGTTGAGTTCGGCGTAGGTCAGTGTGTGCTTGCCGAATGCCAGTGCCGGGGCGTCCGGGGTAGCGAATACCTGGGCTTCGATCAGTTGATGAATGCTGGTCTCGCCCGGGTAATCAGCTTGTGTGGCATTCCAGGTATGCACAATCTGCTGCCGCTCGCCGTCATCCAGCAACGACAACTCAGCCACGTACTGGCCAGGGTTAGCCACTATGCCATGCAGCAGGTTCAGCCAGTGTCGTGCCATCTGCTGGATGGTCGAAGCATCGAACAGGTCGGTAGCAAAGGTCAGCGTGGCGCTGATGCCATGCTCATGCTCGAAGCTGTCCAAGGTCAGGTCGAACTGCGCCGCATGCACGTTCCATTGCAGGCTCTCCACTTCCAGGCCAGGCAGGCTGCGCCGCTCGCCCTTGCCACGAGCCTGATGGTTGTACATGACCTGGAACAGCGGGCTATGGCTCAGGCTACGCTCTGGCTGCAAGGCATCGACCAACTGCTCGAACGGCAGATCCTGATGAGCCTGCGCGCCCAAGGCACGCTGGCGGGCCTGCGCCAACAGCTGAGTAAAGGTCAGCTGCGGGGCGAACTCGGCGCGCATCACCTGGGTGTTGACGAAAAAGCCGATCAGCCTTTCGGTCTCGACACGGTTACGGTTGGCGATAGGCACGCCCACCCGCACATCGGCTTGCCCAGAGTAGCGATGCAATAGCACCTGGAAACTAGCCAGCAGCAGCATGAAAGGCGTCGCCCCATGCTGCTGCGCCAGCTGTTTGAGCGACAGGCTCAAACCCTCGCCAAGATCAACGTTGATCCGCTCGCCCCGGTAGCTTGGCAGCGCCGGGCGGGGCCTGTCGGTGCCCAGTTCCAACACAGGGTGGTCGTCGCCCAGCTGCGCCACCCAGTACGCCAGCTGCCGCTCCCGCTCTCCGGCGCCCATCCAGGCACGCTGCCAGATCGCATAATCAGCATACTGGATCGGTAATTCGGCCAGTGTCGCCTCACGGCCCTGGTTGTAACTTTCATACAGGCGCACCAGCTCATCGATGAGCACAGGCAGCGACCAACCATCGGCGACGATATGGTGCAAGGTCAGCACCAGCACGTGCTCGTCTTCAGCCAGTTCCAGCAGCTTCACCCGCAGCAGAGGCCCGTGAACCAAATCGAACGGTTGCTGGACTTCCAGTGCAACCTGCGCCTGCAATTCCTGCTCATCCACTGCCCCCAAGGCCTGCCGCGTCAGTTCGAAAGGCTGGGTCGGGCGGATGACCTGCATCAACTGGCCATCGTGCTCGCCCACCGTCGTGCGCAGGGCTTCATGGCGCTGCAGCAGCGTCTCGAAACTGCACCTCAGGGCTACCAGGTCCAAACGCCCCTTGAACCTTAGCGCGGTCGGAATGTTGTAGGCCGAGCCGGCAGGCTCCAGCTGCCAGAGGAACCACTGGCGTTGCTGGGCATAGGACAGCACAGGGCACTCGACATCGTTCCTGACCACCGGGATGGGCAGCTGCGCCAGCGTGACGCCCTTGGACGCCAGCTTTTCAAGAAACAGCTTCTGTTGTGCCTGGGGCAGACGAATGAAGCGATAAACCAGGTCTGCGTTTCTGTTGTCCGTGTGCATCTCAAACCGCCTCGAGCTCTGCCATGAAGTCCTGGAGTTCATCCAGGTCTCCGTCGTTTCGGGTACCGAGACTGCCAACCTCTCGTGCAAAGGCCTGCAAGTTCTCTGTCTGGAACAACAACGCGAGTGGCAGGTTCGTGCCCAGCTCAATCTGTAGCCGTGCTACCGCCTGGGTCGCCAGCAAGGAGTGGCCGCCCAGCTCGAAGAAGTTGTCGGTAAGAGATACGTTTTGCAGGCCGAGAACTTCAGCCCATATCGTCGCGATCCGACGTTCCAGCACGGTCTCAGGCTCAACGTGCCCCCCCTGCCGTATGTTGCCGTCCGGTTGAGGCAGGGCCTTGCGGTCCAGCTTGCCATTCGGTGTGAGCGGCAATCGCTCCAGCAACATGAAGTGCGTTGGCACCATGTAGTCCGGCAGGCTGGCCTTCAAATCGGCACGCAGCGTGTCACGTAGTACCACATGCACATCTTGGCTCTCCACCCACGCAGCATCCGCTGGAACCACATAGCCCACCAATTGCTGGCCGCCTGTGGTATCCAGCGCCAGCACCACGGCTTCGTGGACGGTGTCATGTTGTTGCAGGCGTGCCTCGACCTCACCCAGTTCGATTCGGAAGCCGCGGATCTTCACCTGATGGTCGATCCGGCCGATATATTCAATGACCCCATCAGCGTCATAACGCGCTAGGTCGCCTGTGCGGTACAAGCGCTCGCCCTCGCCACCAAACGGATCGGGAACGAAGCGTTCAGCAGTAAGCCCAGGACGTGCCAGGTAGCCACGCGCCAGGCCGGCACCGGCCATGTAAAGCTCGCCCGCCACCCCTACCGGCAACGGTGCCACGGCATCGCTCATCAGATACACCGCGCTATTGGATAGCGGCCGGCCGATATTGGCCTGCCCGCCCTGGGTGCGCAGGGTGAAGGTGGAATACGTGGTGTCCTCCGAAGGCCCGTACAGGTCATACACCTTGCGCACATGGCCGGTGCCATACAGCGCATCGACCAGCCCCTGCTTGAGGGCCTCGCCCGCCAGGTTGATGATGCGCACACTGGACGGCAACTGACCGGTTTCGTGCAGCACCTTGATGGCTGACGGCACCGTGTTCACAAGACGTACCTGGTCTTTGGCCGGCAAATGCGGCAGCTCCAGAGCATTTGCAGCCAATACCGCGTAGCCACCTGAACCCAGGGTTACGAACAGCTCCCAGACCGACAGGTCGAAGCAGATCGAAGTAGACGCCAACACGCCACACAGGTCCTGCTGACTGTAAAC
>Ga0207696_1000887_pt1 | contig 18644 bp, 7 predicted proteins | sample KBSS54metaG_FD_184403 | JGI IMG/M metagenome (GOLD analysis project Ga0207696, IMG submission 184403) | Switchgrass rhizosphere microbial communities from Kellogg Biological Station, Michigan, USA - KBS S5-4 metaG (SPAdes) (version 2) | ecosystem: Host-associated > Plants > Roots > Rhizosphere >...
GCAACGCCGACAACCCGAGCAGACCGCGCCGGTCGTGGGCCTTGCCCGGAATCAACCCCGCACCCACGCTGGCCACGGCGAACACCGCCGTAAAAATACCCAGCAGGACGCCCGGGGAAACACTCGATGTGGCCGCTTCCACCGACGCTGGCGCCATCCAGGCGAAGAGGGCGTAGACCACGAATTGCCCGGCACCGAAATTCAAGGCGATCAACCACGCTTGCGGATTGCCCCAGGGCAGGCGTTTGCTCGGGTTCGACGGCGATTTCACTACAGGCGCCGGTGTCGCAAAACGCCGTGCCATCCACAACCAACTGGCGATGGCGGTGAGGCACAGCAGGCTCCAGAATCCGGCGCTGACTCGCCAGTCCTGCGCCAGCTCGGCAATCGGCGCGCTGAGCACTGCCGCGAGGGTCGCACCCAGACTCAGGCCACCGGCGTAGATGCCCATGAACAGCGCCGGCCGTTGCGCAAAGTGGGTCTTGATCCACGCGCCGGTCATCGCGCCGGCTACGGCAATGCCGATGCTGGCGAAGAACGTACTGCCGAGCAGGAAGAATGCATTTGGCGAGATCGCCCGCAGCAAGGTCGAGGCCCCCAGCAACGTCAGTGCGACCACCACACTGCGATCGATCCCGAAGCGCCTGGCCAGGCTCGGAACCACCAGCGCGAACACGCCCATGCAGATGTCGGGAATCGAGGTCAGCAGCGCGGCCTGGGTGTAGCTCAACTGGAAGTGCTGCTGGATCAACAGCAGAATCGGCCCCACCGAAATGATTGGCGGGCGCAGGGCGATGGACAGGATCAGCAGGCCGATCACCGCCGTGACGCTCTGTTGGTGGCCGGAGAGATTGCGGGTGATTGCCATGGGAAAAGCCTCATTGATGAACAATGAGCGCAAGGCTAACAATGGGCCGGCCATGGCAAATGCCAGGATTTGTCGCCCAAGTGACAATCGCCGCTTTAACACGATCACGGTCTGTTTTCAGGAGACTCCAGCCGATGAAACGAGAGGTGCGCAAGGTCATCGCCCAGCGTGAGTCCGCGCCGCGCAGCGAACGTTATCCCGACTATCAGGACGTGCCGCGTGTAATGACCGTGCTGGTGCGCGATCAGGCCACCGGCGAATACAACGAGCCGCACGTGCATCGACACGGGCAGTTGCTGTATGCCTCGAACGGGGTGATGCGAGTGGCCACCGAGCGCGGATTGTGGATCCTGCCGCCGAAGCGGGCGCTGTGGATTCCGCCCGGGATGATCCACGACCAGTTGATGCTGAGCGCGGTCAAGATGCGCTCGATCTACATCGAGCCGCAGGTCTGCGCAGGGCTGGGCAATCACTGCAAAGTGCTGGAGATCCCAGGACTGCTGCGCGAGTTGATTCTGGCCCTGGCCGAGCAGCCGATCGAATACCCGCAGGAAGGCCGTAACGCACACATCGTGGCGTTGATACTCAGTGAGTTGCAGGGAGCCCGGACGTTGCCGATCGAAGTGCCGTGGCCGGTCGACCGGCGACTGGTCACGGTGTGCGAGGCGATTCTGCAGGATCCGGGACAAGACCATTCGATCGGTTACTGGGCAGACCGGGTCGGCGCGAGTTCGCGCACGCTGATTCGCCTGTTCGTCAATGAAACCGGCCTGAATTTCCGCCACTGGCTGCAGCAGGTGCGGCTGGCGACCGCCATCGACCGGCTCGACAAGGGGCAATCCGTCGGGGTGATTGCCCGGGATCTGGGCTACGCCAGCCAGAGTGCCTTCAGTGCCATGTTCAGGCGAGTGATGGGCGAATCGCCTCGTGAATTTCTCGTCCGCGATTAGCGCGTTCCGGCGATTCCGATACCTTCGTATTCTGTCGTCGAAGGGAGGCGGGTGGTATCAATGACACTGCTGTTGCAGGTGCACTGAACACCCAGCCTCGTTCCGCGAGGAACCTTCGAAGAGTGAGAATCCTGATGCTTTTATACCTATCGACCTGGTCCGAAATAGCGCAATTCCTCGAACGCAGCCGCACCATCGTCATCCCGATCGGTTCCAACGAACAGCACGGGCCGACCGGTCTGCTGGGCACCGACTGGATGTGTCCGGAAATCATCGCCCATGAAGCGCAGAAAAGCGCGGACATCCTGATTGCCCCGACCTTCAACATCGGCATGGCGCAGCATCACTTGGGTTTCCCCGGCACCATCTCGCTCCGGCCTTCGACCTTCATCGCCGCCATCGCCGACTGGACCCGTTCGCTGGCCGCCCACGGCTTTGAAAAGATCTTTTTCCTCAATGGCCACGGCGGCAACATCGCCTCAATCGAAGCAGCGTTTTCGGAGCTGTACGCCGAAGCGAGTTTCGCCCGACGCAAGGCCGGGTTCGCCCTGAAGCTGTGCAACTGGTGGGATCTGGAAGGGGTGAACGAGCTGGCGCGTGAGCAGTTCCCGACCGGACACGGCATTCATGCCACGCCTTCGGAAATCGCCGTGACCCAGTGGGCGTATCCCGACTCCATCAAGTCGGCCGATTATTCGCCGCAGATCGCCAACTGGGGGCCGATCCGTGAGGCGGCGGATTTCCGCGCCCGTCATCCGGACGGCCGCATGGGCTCGGACCCGGCCCAGGCTTCGCCGGAAAAGGGTCGGCAACTGGTGGAAATGGCCGCTCGCGGTCTGGTGCAGGAGGTGCAAGCCTTCAGCCGCGAATCGTTACCCGACTGAAGCGTCGCCCTGATCAACGCCCGGATTTTCCGGGCGTTGCTGTTTCAACACCTTGGGAATATCGCCATGTGGACTATCCGTCACAGCTACATCGATGGCGCGTTCGTGCCCGTTCAGGGCAGCGAAACGATCAAATGCATCAACCCGGCGACGGAGTCCGTCATCGGTACGGTCACCCTGGCCAATCGCGACGATGCCAGGCAAGCCATCGCCGCCGCACAGCGTGCGCAAGTCACGATGGGCCGCACCTCGAAAGCCGAGCGCATCGACATGCTCAAACGCCTTCAGGCGGCGGTGCTGGAGAGCACCGAAGACATACGCGACACCGCCATCGAGGAATACGGCGCACCGTTGGCCCGTGCGCAGTGGGTCAGCCAGTACGCGTCGCAATCCTTTGCCAACGCGGCGCAGGTGCTGGAGAACTACGAACTGGTCCGGCCTGTGGGGCGTGCAAGAGTCGTGATGGAACCGGTCGGGGTATCGGCGCTGTTCGCCCCCTGGAACAGCACCGCCGGTACGGTGTGCAGCAAACTGGCGGCGGCGATTGCCGGCGGTTGTGCCTCGGTCATCAAACCGAGCGAACTCAGCCCGTTGCAGACTCAGGTGCTCGCGCTCGCCTTGCACCGTGCGGAACTGCCCAACGGGGTGATCAATATTGTCCTGGGCCGTGGGGGCGATGTGGGCGACGAGATCAGTACCAGCCCGCACGTCGCGAAAGTCTCGTTTACCGGTTCCACCGCCACCGGAAAACTCATCGCCCGCGCCGGCATCGAGACCATGAAACGGGTGAGTCTGTCGCTCACCGGCAAGTCGGCGTCCATCCTGCTCGACGACGCGGATTTCGAAATGGCCATCCCCATGGCACTCAATGGCGCCTTCATGAACAACGGTCAGGCCTGCGTCGCCGGCACGCGGCTGTTGGTACCGCGTGGGTGCTTGTCGCAGGTGATCGAACGGGTGAAAACCCTGGTCGACGCGACCGTGGTCGGCGATCCCCGGGACCCGGTTACCGCCATCGGCCCGTTGGTCAACCAGGCGCAGTTTGATCGCGTGCAGGGTTTTATCCGGCGCGGGCTGGAGCAGGGCGCGCGATTGATCGTCGGCGGGGAGGGCAGGCCTGCCGGCTTGAGCCAAGGCTATTTTGTGAAGCCCACGGTGTTTGCCGATGTCAGCAACGACATGGACATCGCCCGGGAAGAGATTTTCGGCCCGGTGCTGTCGATCATCGCCTATGACGATGAGGAAGACGCCATCCGCCTGGCCAATGCCAGCGTCTACGGTTTGCAGGCCTATGTGTTCACCCGCGAAATCGAACGTGGCCGACGCATCGCTGCGCGGCTGGAGGCGGGTTCAGTGTTGATCAACCGGATCGCACCGGAGTTGCTTGCGCCGTTTGGCGGGGTCAAGCAGTCGGGGATCGGCAGGGAGTTCGGGGTATCGGGGCTGGAAGCGTTTCTTGAAGCAAAAAGCATCGTAGAGGACTGACAACGGCAGCAGGGCAAACAGGATCAAACCTGCTTGCCTTGCTTACGCCATTGCGGATCAGCCTAGCGCTTCGATGGCCTGCGCAACGCCTGCACCGTACGCCGGATCGGCGCGGGTGCAGTTATCGATGTGGCGCTGCCGGGTCTGGACGCTGGCGCCATGGATCGAGCGCGCGGTGTTCTCGAACAAGACCTGTTGCTGGGCGGGGGACATGGCCCGGAACAGCGCGCCCGGTTGCGAGAAGTAGTCGTCGTCCTCGCGGTGATTCCAGTGCCCGGCGCTGCCTTTCAGGGCCAGCGGTGGCTCGCTGAAATCCGGTTGCTCGGCCCACTCGCCGTAGCTGTTGGGCTCGTAACCGAGGGTGCTGCCCGCGTTCGAGTCGGTGCGCATCTGTCCGTCCCGGTGATAGCTGTTGACCGGGCAGCGCGGGGCGTTCACCGGGATCTGATGATGATTGACGCCGACGCGATAGCGCTGCGCATCGCCATAGGAGAACAGACGTGCCTGGAGCATTTTGTCCGGTGAAAAGCTGATGCCCGGCACCACGTTGGCCGGGTTGAACGCCGCCTGTTCGACGTCGGCGAAGTAGTTGTCAGGGTTGCGGTTGAGTTCGAGCATGCCGACTTCGATCAGCGGGTAATCCGCGTGAGGCCAGACCTTGGTCAGGTCGAACGGGTTGATCGAGTACGTGTCGGCGTCCAGCTCTGGCATCACTTGCACGTAGAGCTTCCATTGCGGGAAGTGACCTTCCTCGATGGCGGTGTACAGGTCGCGCTGGGCACTTTCGCGGTCATCGCCGATCAGGGTCGAAGCTTGTTGATCGGTGAGATTTTCGATGCCTTGTTGGGTCTTCCAGGTGAACTTCACCCAGAATCGTTCGTTCGCCGGGCTGATGAAACTGAAGGTGTGGCTGCCGAAACCGTGCATGTGGCGGTAGGTGCGCGGCAGGCCACGGTCGCTCATGACGATCGTGACCTGGTGCAGCGCCTCCGGCAGCAAGGTCCAGAAATCCCAGTTGTTGCGGGCGCTGCGCATGTTGGTGCGCGGGTCGCGTTTGACCGCATGGTTGAGGTCGGGGAATTTCAACGGATCGCGCAGAAAGAACACCGGCGTGTTGTTACCCACCAGGTCCCAGTTGCCTTGCTCGGTATAGAACTTGATGGCGAATCCGCGGATGTCACGCTCGGCATCCGCCGCGCCACGTTCACCGGCCACGGTCGAGAAGCGGACGAACACATCGGTGGTCTTGCCCACGCTGGAAAACAGTCTGGCCTTGGTGAAACGGGTGATGTCGTGGGTGACGGTGAAAGTGCCGAAAGCGCCCGAACCCTTGGCGTGCATGCGCCGCTCGGGAATGACTTCCCGATCGAAGTGCGCCAGTTTTTCCAGCAACCAGACGTCCTGCAACAGCATCGGGCCTCTCGGGCCCGCCGTCTGTACGATGTTGTTATCAACCACGGGCGCGCCCGCAGCAGTTGTCAGCTTGTTCATGCGCAACTCCTGGCTTTTGTCGGTTTCCCGCCATCACATCAAAAGCCCCGGGCGCGATCTATTGCACCATGGTGTCGCCGGATAGCACCAAGGTGTGGTTGGAATGGATTGGGTTTTGGTGTCGGCAAAAGACGGATCAGGCGAGGGTGATGCTGACCTTGATGTTGTTGCGCGTGGCCTTGGAGTAGGGGCAGTTCTGGTGCGCTGCGTCGATCAGCTGGAGCGCCACTTGCGGTTCAATATCCGGCAGCGACACCGCCAGTTGGGCCTGCAGGAAGAACCCTTGCTCCCCATGAGCCAGATCGACTTGCGCATTAACCATCGCTTGTGCAGGAAAACCGATCTTGCGCGCGTTGCAGGCATGGCGCAGCGAGCCGAGGAAGCAGGCCGACCAGCACACGGCGAACAATTGCTCGGGGTTGGTTCCGGTGCCCGGCGCGCCGGGTGGAGAAAGCTTGAGATCCAGTCGGCCATCGTGACTGCGTCCTGTGCCCTCGCGGCCTCCTGTGGTGCAGGTATGCGCGGAGTAGAGGGTTTTTTCGATATCGATCATGGGCATTCCCTGAAGAGCATTTCACAGCGAAAAGGGCGGTTCATGTTGCCCGTGTGGGTTCATGACATTCACGTGCAGACGCACCCGCCAGCGCGTCGGCCGTGGCCACGGCGTCAGTGCCGCGATGGCCCAGGTTGTCGAGCAGGATCGTGCGGGCGATCTCGATCAGCCAGGCGCGAAACGGAAAGCTCGGGTCATGGGCGGCCTGTTCCTGATAGAGCGCCCTGAAGGCTTGCTGAACGAGGCCGCCGGTGTCTTCACGACGGATCCGCCCGGCCTGCACCTGACCTTCGTAAAACGCGATGAGCAACGGCGTCACCGTCGCGAACAGCTGTTGCGCCTCACCCCGGCCATGCCTGACGGCGCCCGCGACCAAGGCATACAGTTCGTCGTTGCCGAGCCGGTCGGCCTCGCACAGGCAATTGTCGCGATAACCTTCAGCCATGGTCCAATCCCTCGCAAAACCATCGTTCGACTGAGCGAGGCGACCGAAAAGGTTCGCAGGTGGCCTGGCGTTCAGCGGTGAGATTCAAGCCTGCCTTCAGCGCTGAATGACTGCCAGTTATGCGTTGTTAGCGCTTGTTAGCGTTCGTCTGTTGCAGCGCTTGAAAGGGTGATTTTTCCGCTGGCCGATCAAGGCCCTGCGCGGGTTTTTCATGCCCTTTGTCTGGAAGAAATGGCGGGGCGGTGTACGAGCATTTTTGACATCCCTGTCTCTTTGCCACCGTCACAATGACGTAGGAAACAGCTGATATTTATTTCACCGAATTCCTACATTTCGTTTGCCTCACCAGCAAAAAACGTGGTTATTATCCGCCGGCGCTTCGGGTCACAAACCCGGCGCCAGAAGATTGCCGTGCGTCTACAGACCCGGCAGTCGCAGCCGATCGGGACCACCCTGGCGCTGTCATCCCCGCGCAGGTTGTTCCTCGTCGTTGACCCTCAAATGGAAGTCGAGGTTTCAATTGGTCACGCGGTTTGCAATCGACGATGCAATGAACGGTGCGACGGATGTCGCCAGTGATTCAGCCCACTTTCCCGCTGCCTGCGCCGACCGCGCGGCGGTGTTCTTCTCCAGCCTGTCTCCCCCCGGATTTCTGCGTGTGCCCGCGTTCAACGCGAGTCTGCACGCGCGCGCCGCGCCATCCTCCTGAATTCGAATGACCGTGCCGGCATCTGATGCCGGGGCCTGACTGGCGGGGCATTTCTGTCCCGGCCTGATCACAAAAATAAAGTAGTCATGGACGGTAGCCTCCGATGCTCGATAACACTTCCTTGCGTGGGACGAATCCCGCGCAGCCCGACGTTTCCTCCTCGAAACCGTTCGATGCAGATCTGTGCGTACACGGTCTGTTTGAAGCGCAGGTGCTGCGCAACCCCGAGGCGATTGCCGCGCGCTGGCAGCAGGAGGCGCTCAGTTATCGTGAACTGAACACCCGCGCCAATCGCTTGGCCCATCACCTGCGCAGCCTCGAGGTCGGGCCGGACGTGCGGGTCGGGCTGTGTCTTGAGCGTTCGCTGGAGATGTTGGTCGGCGTACTCGCGGTGCTCAAGGCTGGCGGCGCCTATGTGCCGCTGGACCCGGCCTACCCGCAGGCGCGGCTGGCGCACATGCTGGCTGACAGTGCACCGCCGGTGGTGCTGACTCACGGCCAGGCGCGCGATGTTTTGCGGGCGGCGCTCGAACAGTCGGCGACTGCACCGACTGTGCTGGATCTGGCCGACGCCAGTGATTGGGCTTCGCTCCCGGCAGACAACCTCGATCCTCAGGCGATCGGCCTGACACCCCGGCATCTGGCTTACGTGATCTACACCTCCGGCTCCACCGGCACCCCGAAAGGCGTGATGGTCGAGCATCGCGGACTGGTCGCCGTGAGCGCCGACTGGGCGCAGCTCTATGGATTGGGCGAGTCGATCAACCACCTGCAGATGGCTGGTTTTTCCTTCGACGTGTTCAGCGCCGACCTGATCCGGGCGCTGGGTTTTGGCGGCACGATGGTGCTCTGCCCACGAGACACCCTGATGGACCCGCCGGCCCTGTATCGCCTGATGCGCGAGGCGCAGATTGGCTTTGCCGACTTCGTGCCGGCGCTGCTCAATCCTTTGCTGGCGTGGGTCGAAGAGACTGGTCACGATCTGTCGTTCCTGCGCACCATGGTCTGCGGCTCGGACATCTGGACTGCCCACAGCGCGCAGCAATTGCGCAGGCTCTGCGGTGAGCAGGTGCAGATCGTCCAGGCCTATGGCGTGACCGAAGCGAGCATCGACAGCACCTGTTTCGAGTTCACCGACAGCAGCCAGATCGACGCGGTGCTGCCCATCGGCCGGGCACTGCCCAACACCCGGATTTACCTGCTCGACGCTGACGGCGCACCAGTTGACGAGGGTGTCGCGGGCGAGTTGTACATCGGCGGCGTCGGCGTGGCGCGCGGTTATCTGAACCTGCCACAACTGACCGCCGAGCGTTTCATCGACAGCCCGTTCGTGGCAGGCGAACGCCTTTACCGCACCGGGGATATGGCGCGGTATCGGGCCGACGGCCAACTGGAATTCCTCGGCCGCAACGACTCCCAGGCCAAGTTGCGCGGCCTGCGTCTGGAACTGGGTGAAATCGAAACCCGGCTGGCGGACATCCCGGGCGTGCGGGAAAACGTGGTGTTGCTGCGCCAAGACAGTCCCGGTGAGCCGCGTCTGGTCGCCTACTACTGCGAAAAACCAGACACCACTTTGAGCCCGCGCTCACTGCGCGAACAGCTGCAAATCAGCCTGCCGGACTACATGGTGCCGACCGCCTTCGTGCGTCTCGATGCACTGCCGCTGACCGCCAACGGCAAGGTCGACCGTCCCGGTCTGCCGGCACCGGACGCCGAGGCGTTCGATCAGCAGGAATACCAGGCACCCCAAGGCTCGCTGGAAACCGCAATCGCCGCGATCTGGGCCGACGTGCTCGGCGTCGAGCGGGTCGGGCGTCAGGATCAGTTCTTCGCCCTCGGTGGTCACTCGCTGCTGGTGATGCGCGTGCTGGCGCAAGTTCGCCACACGCTGGGGCTGGAAGTCGCGCCTTCGACGCTGTTTGCCGCGCCGGTTCTGGCGGAGTTCGCCGAACGGCTGCAAGCCAGTCAGGCTGCGGCTCGCCCGGCCATCACGGCCCTTGAACGCTCGGGCGCGCAAACGTTGTCGTCTGCTCAGCAGCGCCTGTGGTTTCTGGCGCAAATGGAGGGTGGCAACGCGGCGTATCACATGCCGCTGAACCTGCGTTTGCGCGGTTCGCTGGACGTGCCGGCACTCGAACGCAGCTTCAATCAACTGGTGGCGCGCCACGCTGCGCTGCGCACGACGTTCATCGCCGTTGAAGGGGAAGGGCGTCAACTGGTTTCGCCGCTGGCGCACAGCGTCCGGCTGACGGTGACTGAAGTGCAGGGGCACGATGCGCAAGAACGCCTGACCCGCTTGATCGACGAGGAGGGCGCCCGACCGTTCGACCTGAGCCGGGGCCCGCTGATGCGGGTCAGCCTGCTGCGGCTGGCGGCGGATGACCATGTGTTGCTGCTGACCCAGCATCACATCATCTCCGACGGCTGGTCGATGGGCGTGCTCACCCGCGAGCTGGGTCAGCTGTACGCGGCGGCTTTGCTGGATCGCGACGATCCGCTGCCGCCCTTGCCCGTGCAGTACGTGGATTACGCGGTGTGGCAAAAACAATGGCTGTCCGGCGACGTGCTCGAGCAGCAAAGCCGTTACTGGCGCGAAACCCTCACAGGCGCGCCGGTGCTGCTGGAGCTGCCGACCGATCACAAGCGCCCACCCGTGCAGGATTACCTCGGCGGTTTTGTGCCGCTGGTCTTCGACGCCGCCCTGACCGCACGCCTGAAAGCATTGGGCATGCAGCAAGGCACCACGCTGTTCATGAATCTGCTGGCCGGTTTTTCGCTGCTGCTGTCGCGCCTGTCGGGTCAGAGCGATGTGGTGATCGGCGTGCCGTCGGCCAACCGTCCGCAGCAGGAACTGGAAGGGCTGATCGGTTTCTTCGTCAACACCCTCGCACTGCGCATGACTCAGTCGGGTACGCCGTCGGTGGCGCAATGGCTGCAACAGGCGCGGCGAGTGGCGCTGGACGCTCAGGAACATCAGGACCTGCCGTTCGAGCAAGTGGTGGAATTGCTCAATCCGCCGCGCAGTCTGGCCCATAGCCCGTTGTTCCAGGTGTTGTTTGCCTGGGAGCAGGATCAGGATTCCGATCTGCTGCTGACCGGGCTGGATGTCACGCCTGTCGAGAGCAGCCATCACGTGGCAAAGTTCGATCTGCAACTGGCGCTCAGTGAGCGCGACGGGCAGATCGTCGGCGGTCTGGAATATGCCTCGGGCCTGTTCGAGCGCAGCACCGTCGAGCAGTTCGGCGAGTACCTGCGTCGGGTGCTGACGCAGATGGTCGAGGACAGCCAACAGTCGCTGGCGAGGATCAAGCTGCTGAGCGCCGAGCAACACCAGCAGATCGTTCATGACTGGAACCGCACCGCGCGCGATACCGCGTCGTTGCCCGGTTGCGTGGCGCGCTTCGAATCCCATGCCCGGCAAACGCCCGATGCCGTGGCGCTGCTCGCTGACCGTGAGCAACTGAGTTACGGCGAACTGAACCGTGCCGCCAACCGCCTCGCGCATTACCTGATCGAACAAGGCGTCGGCCCCGAGCATCGCGTCGGTTTGTGCCTGGAACGCTCGCCGCAGATGGTCATCGGCCTGTTGGCAATCCTCAAGGCTGGCGCGGCGTACGTGCCATTTGACCCGGCTTACCCGAGTGAACGTCTGGCATTCATGTTCAGCGATGCCGCGCCGACCTTGCTGCTGACGCAATCGAGCCTGATGGCCGGGCTGCCGGCTAACGAGGCGAAAATCTGCTGCCTGGACACCGACGCAGCGCAATGGGCGCAACACCCGACGGATGATCCGCACGTCACGGTGAGCCCGGAACACCTCGGCTACGTACTCTACACCTCCGGCTCCACCGGACGCCCGAAAGGCGTGGCCCACAGCCGCGGTGCGCTGGACAACCTGATCGCCTGGCAACTCGATCAAGCCAATGCACCACAACGCGTGCTGCAATTCGCCTCGCTGAACTTCGACGTCTCGTTCCAGGAAATCTGCAGCACGCTCTGCCAGGGCGGCAGCCTGTTGCTGATGACTGAAGACAGCCGCAAGGACCTTGCCGCGCTGCGCCCGACGTTGGTGGCCGAAGGCGTGCAGCGGGCGTTCCTGCCGTTCGCTGTGTTGCAGCAACTCGCCGGCCTGACCGAGGCCGATGCACCGATGCCGCTTGGTGGGTGCGAAATCATCACCGCCGGTGAAGCCCTGCAAATCAACGACGAGCTGCGCGGTTTTGTCCGTGGGCTCGGTGGTGTGCAACTGCACAATCAATACGGGCCGACCGAAACCCATGTGGTCAGCCAGTTCAGCCTTGACTGCAACGAGGCCGAATTTTGGCCGGACGCGCCGCCCATCGGCCGACCCATCGCCAATGTGCGGCTGTACGTGCTGGACGAGCATTTGAATCCAGTCCCGGTCGGCGTGGCGGGCGAGTTGTACATCGCCGGCGCCTGCCTGGCCCGTGGCTATCTGAACCGCCCGGACCTGACCGCCGAACGCTTCCTGCCGGACCCGTTCAGTGCCGAACCGGGCGCGCGGATGTACCGCAGCGGCGACCTCGCGAAATTCCATTCCGACGGCAACGTGCAATACCTGGGACGCATCGACCAACAGGTGAAACTGCGCGGCTTCCGCATCGAACTCGGTGAGATCGACAGCTTGTTGCATCAACAACCCGGCGTACAGGAAGCCGCCGTGTTGCTGCGTGAGGACATGGCTGGCGACAAACGTCTTGTGGCTTACGTGGTCGGCACTGCGACCAGTGAACTCCTGCGTGCCGAACTGCAACGCCAGTTGCCCGAACACATGATCCCGAGTGCCTGGGTGCGGCTCTCGCAATTGCCGCTGACCCGCAACGGCAAGCTCGACCGCCAGGCGCTGCCGGCACCAGAACGCAGTGCCGGAGCGACTTACGAAGCGCCGCGCAACGACACCGAACGGCAAATGGCCGAGATCTGGGCCGAAGTGCTCAAGTGCGAGCGGGTCGGCATCCACGACAACTTCTTCGACCTCGGCGGCCACTCGTTGCTGGCGACGCGGATGATCTACGCGATCAACCAGCGCATGGGCGCGCAACTGTCCTTGAGCAGCCTGTTTCAGACCCCGGTGTTGCTGGATCTGGCGGCGCAGGTTTCGCGTGAAGAGCAGAGCGTTGAGCCGGCGTTCATCCAGATTGAGCCGGATCGCGGTAATCGACATGAACCGTTCCCTCTGACCGATATCCAGCAGGCCTACTGGTTTGGTCGCGAGGTCACGGTCAGCCTCGGCGGCGTCAGTGCCCACGGTTACGAAGAACTTCGCATTCCCGAATTCAACGCCGAGCGTTTCGAGCAGGCGCTGAACCGCATGATCCAGCGCCACGACATGCTGCGCGTGATCTTCCTCAGCGACGGCACCCAGCAAGTGCTGGCGCAGGTGCCGACCTACCATATGCCGCGCAGCGACCTGCGTGGGTTGCCCGCCGATGTGGCGCAGCGCACGCTGGAAGCGACCCGCAAACGCCAGTCCCATCAGGTGCTGGACGCCAGTCGCTGGCCGCTGTTCGAGTTCAGCCTGTCGTTGCTCGATGACGGCATCACCCATTTGCACATCAGCCTCGATGCGCTGATCGTCGACGCCGCGAGTACGCAGATTCTCGCCCGCGAACTGATGGCGTTCTACGTCGATCCGACGCTGGAGCTGGCTGAGCCGGGCCTGACCTTCCGCGACTATGTGCTGGCCGAACAACAGCTGCGCAACGGCCGCCGCTACGAACAGGCGCTGGGTTACTGGCGCGACCGAGTGACTACTTTGGCCCCGGCGCCAGATCTGCCATTGGTGCGCCAGCCCGAAAGCATCGTCAACCCGCACTTCACCCGCCGTGACCGCGACATGTCGGCGGCGCAGTGGGCGCAGCTCAAGGCCGTGGCCAAACAGTTTGCGGTGACGCCGTCGGTGATGCTCCTGACCGCGTTCAGCGAAGTGCTGGCGCTGTGGAGCCGTACGCCGCGTTTCACCCTGAGCCTGCCGCTGTTCAACCGTATGCCGCTGCACACCGATGTCGACGAAATCATCGGTGATTTCACTTCGCTGGTGCTGCTGGAAGTCGGCATTGACGGAACACAAACTTTTACCGACAAGGCCCGCGCCGTGCAGGCGCAACTGTGGCGCGACATCGACCATTCGGTGGTCAGCGGCGTGCGGGTGCTGCGCGAATTGTCCCAGGCCCGGGGTGTGCAGCAGACGGCGATGCCGATCGTGTTCAACAGCACGCTGTCGGAAGCCGCGCCGGAGCTGGCCGAATTCAACCTGGCCGACGCGTTGAATGCCAAACACATGCACAGCATCACCCAGACCCCGCAAGTGTGGCTCGACCACACGTTGCTGGAGCTGGAAGGGCGTCTGTTGTTCAACTGGGACAGCATCGACGAACTGTTCCCGGAAGGCATGATCGAGCAAATGTTCTTCGTCTATAACGCGTTGCTCGACAGCCTGTGCGAACCGACAGCCTGGGGCGCGAACACGCCACAATTGCTGCCGCAGGCGCGGTTGCCGGCACCGGTCGACAATCAGCAAACACTGCCATTGATGCACGAACTGTTCGAACGTCAGGCCCTCGCCACACCGGATGCATTGGCGGTGATCGGCACGCGACAGCTGACGTACGCTCAGCTTCGCTTTGAGGCCCGGCAACTCGGCGCCCGACTGCAAGCGCAGGGTGTGCTGCCGAACCGGTTGGTCGCGGTGGTGATGGAGCGCGGCTGGGAGCAAGTAGTCGCAACACTGGCGATTCTGTATGCCGGCGGCGCTTACCTGCCGATCGAACCGACTCAACCGGCGGAAAGGCTGCGGCATATTCTGGAGCGGGCCGAGGCGAATCTGGCCCTGACCCAACCGGCACTGCTCGACAGGATCGAATGGCCGGCGCAGGTCACAGCCATCGCCGTGACCGATGATGTCTCGAACGATGTCTTGCCACTGCAACCGGTGCAGGTGAACGAAAGCGACCTCGCTTACGTGATCTACACCTCCGGCTCCACCGGTCAGCCGAAAGGTGTGGTGATCGACCATCGCGGTGTGGTCAACACCTTGCTCGACATCAACCGGCGCTTTGCCGTCGGCCCGAGCGACCGCGTATTGGCGATCTCGTCGCTGAGCTTCGACCTGTCGGTCTATGACTTCTTCGGCACGTTGGCGGTGGGCGCGGCGGTGGTCATCCTCGACCCGCAACTGACCCTCGATCCGGCGCACTGGCTCGAATTGATCAAGCGCCATCACGTCAGCCTGTGGAACTCGGTGCCGGCGCTGCTCGGCATGCTGGTCGAGTACGTGGAGGGCGAGGGCGGCGCGTTGCCTGCCAGCCTGCGGGTGGCGATGCTGTCCGGCGACTGGATTCCCCTGACGTTGCCCGAGCGGGCCTGGGCTTTGCAGCCGAAGCTGCAACTGATCAGCCTGGGCGGCGCCACCGAGGCGTCGATCTGGTCGATCTATTATCCGGTGAAGCACGTCGATCCGGCCTGGCGCAGCATTCCCTACGGCAAGGCCCTCGATCATCAGCGCTTCTACGTGCTGGATGAAGCGCTGCAAGTGCGCCCGACCTGGGTCGCGGGGCAGCTGTACATCGGCGGCATTGGTCTGGCGAAAGGTTACTGGCGCGATGAAAAACTCAGCGCGGGCAGTTTCTTCAATCATCCACTGACCGGCGAACGGCTGTATCGCACCGGCGACCTCGGGCGTTTGCTGCCGGACGGCAACATCGAATTCCTCGGTCGCGAAGACAATCAGGTCAAGGTGCAGGGTTATCGCATCGAGCTGGGTGAGATCGAGGCCGCGCTCAATCGCCATCCCGGCGTGCAGAGCGCGGTGGTGCGGATTCTGGGCAGCACGCTGGGCGAGAAGCGCCTGGCGGGTTATGTGCTCAAGGCCGATCCGGCGTTGCAGGCCAGCGATTTCAGCGCGTACCTGAGCGACAAACTGCCGGCCTACATGATTCCGGCCACGTTCACTTTCGTCGAGGCCTGGCCGTTGTCGTCCAACGGCAAGGTCGACAAGAAGCGCCTGCCGGAACCGGAGCAGATCGAGGAACAAGGGCCGGCGCTCGAAGTCGAGGGCCCGCAGGAGCAACGGCTGGTGGAAATCGTGCAGGACGTGCTCAAGCGCGATTCCATTGCCGCCAACGCCAATCTGCTGAACCTCGGCGCAACGTCGATCGATATCGTGCGGATCAGCAACGCCTTGTCCGGCGCCTTGCAGTTCCGTCCCCATGTGGCGCAACTGCTGGCCCAGCCGACGTTGCTTCATCTGCTCGGCATGTACCGCCAGAACCGGGCGCGTCAGGATCTGCTCGGCAATGTTCAGCAGGCTCCGGAGACCCCGCAGGACATCATCGAGGATCCCCAGCAGCGGGCGCAGTTCAAAGCCGAACAGCGTGGGCGCCGCGACTTCGCTCAAGCCTTGCCGGCAGTGGCACTGGATCTGCCGCAGGACCCGGTCTTCACCCGGCGTTTGAGCGATTACCGCTCGGTGCGTCAATACGCTCTGCAACCGATCGCCACCCAGGCCTTCGCCCATGTACTGGCGGCACTGGCCCAAGGTCAACTCGACGGTGAAGTGAAATACCAGTTCCCGTCGGCGGGTGGTCTGTACCCGATTCAGGCGTACCTCTACATCAAAGCGGATCGCGTGCTTGGCGTCCCCGGCGGCGCGTATTACTACGATCCCCGCCAGCATCGTCTGCTGGCGCTCCAGAGTGGATTGCTCGACCCGGACACCTACGACTATTTCGTCAACCGCCCGGTGTACGAGAACGCCGCGTTCTCGCTGTTCTTCATCGCCGACATGGCTGCGATCCGTCCGTTGTATGGCGAGCGCAGCCGCGACTTCTGCCACATCGAAAGCGGCGCCATGGCCCAGTTGCTGAGCATGACTGCCGTCGAGCACGGCCTGGGCCTGTGCGGCATCGGCTCGGTCGAGGAACAGCAACTGACGACGCTGTTCGATCTGGGGCCAAGCCATGAATTGATCTACTCGATGATCGGCGGGCTGCGCTCGGCCGATGAACAGCACCGCGCGCCGGTCGAGGCGTTTGCCATCGAGCCTGTGACCGCAACCCTGGGCGACGAAGACATGGAGGAGTTCGAAGTATGAATGCCGATCAATTGCTGGCGTTGTTCGCTCGCCATGGCGTGGTGCTCGAAGTGGACGGTGACAGGCTGCGCTGCAAGGCGCCGCGCGGGTTTCTCACCGAAGAACTGACCCAGGCGCTCAAGCGTCACAAACAGGAACTGATCGCCTTGCTCGGCGGGCACGATGACGCGGTAATTCCGCGCCGTGCTGGCGCGCACGGGTCCTGGCCGTTGTCGTTCTCGCAGCGGCAACTGTGGTTTCTCGATCAATTGGAACCCGGCAACCCGTTCTACAACGTGCCCACGGCGGTAACGCTCAAAGGGCAGTTGAACGTCGCGCAGCTGGAACGAGCGCTGAACCAACTGGTGGCCCGCCACGAAGTCCTGCGCACGACGTTTGGCAGCGTGGACGGAGAACCGCGTCAGGTGGTGCATCCGTCGATGCCGCTGTCGTTGTCGGTGACGGATCTGCGCCAGTTGCCTGGCGACGAGCGTGAGCAGCAAGTGCGATTTGCCGTCGAACAGGACGCACGGGCGCCATTCGATCTGGCCACCGGCCCATTGTTGCGGGCGTCGTTACTGCGCGTGGCTGACGATGAATACCTGTGGCTGTACAGCGTGCATCACATCATCGCCGACGGCTGGTCGATGGGCGTGATCCTGCACGAAGTCGCCACGTTGTACGGCGATTATCTGCGTGGTGAAACCCCGACGCTTGCGCCGTTGCCGGTGCAATACGCCGACTACGCCTGCTGGCAGCAGCGCATCGGCGGTGCGGCGCTGGACGCTCAGCTCGATTACTGGCGTCGCACCCTGGACGACGCGCCGCTGTTGTCGACCCTGCCTGCCGACCGGCCGCGACCGCTGGTGCAGCGTTATGTCGGCGCCACGTTCAGTTCCTCCGTCGATGGCGACACTTTGCGTGAACTCACGGCGCTGGCCCGGCAGACCCAGGGCACGCTGTTCAACGTGCTGCTCGGTGCTTTAGCGGTGCTGCTGTGGCGCCACAGCGGTCAGCAGGACTTGTGCGTCGGCACGCCGTTCGCCAACCGCAATCGTCCGGAAGTCGAGCCGCTGATCGGCCATTTCGTCAATACGTTGGTGCTGCGCCAGCGCCTGAATCCGCAGCAAACCTTCGCCGAGCTGCTGCGCGAGGTGCGGGGTCAGATGCTCGACGTCCACGCCCATCAGGACGTGCCATTCGACCGCGTGGTCGAGGCCGTCAACCCGCAGCGCGATCCCGGCCATTCGCCGTTGTTCCAGGTGATGCTGGTGTTGCAGAACACACCGGGCAACGCGGTGCAGATGCCCGGCCTGGAACTGGCGCCGTACGGCACCAGCAGTGCCACGGCCAAGTTCGATCTGGCGTTCGAGTGGGTCGAGCGGGCAGGGCGGCTGGACTTGCTGGTGGAATACAACACGGACCTCTACGACGTTGCGACCATTGAACGCCTGAGCGGGCACTACCGCCACCTGCTCGAACAGATCGCCGCCGACGCCAAGCAACCGATCAATGCCTTGCCGCTGATGAATGAGGCCGAGCGACAGCAGGTGCTGGTCGACTTCAACCGCGCCGCGCCGCTGACGCAAGCGGCGCCCTGCGTGCATCAACTGGTCGAAGCGCAGGTCGCGAGCAATCCTCAGGCCTGCGCGGTGATATTTGAAGGCCAGTCGCTGAGCTATGCCGAGCTCAATGCACGGGCCAACCGACTGGCGCGGCATTTGCGCACCTTGGGCGTCGGTCCGGACGTGCGCGTGGCGGTGTGCATCGAGCGTTCGCTGGAATTGCCAGTGGCGCTGCTGGCGGTGCTCAAGGCCGGCGGCGCCTACGTGCCGCTGGACCCGGACTATCCGCTGGGACGCCTGAGTCATATGCTCGGCGACAGCACGCCGGCGGTGCTGCTGACCCTTGGCTCGGCGCACGGAATCTTGCGTCAGGCCGTGCAAGGCTCGACCTGGGAAGCGCCGATCCTCGACCTCGAAAAAGATGCGGGGAACTGGGCGTCGTTGCCGGCGGACAATCTCGATCCGCGCAATGTCGGCGTTACCCCTGACCATCTCGCCTATGTCATCTACACCTCCGGCACCACCGGCTTGCCCAAGGGCGCGATGGTCGCCCACCGTGGCTTGAGCAATCTGCTGTTGTGGTGTTTGCAGGTCTGCGGCGAG
>Ga0207696_1000890_pt1 | contig 18585 bp, 18 predicted proteins | sample KBSS54metaG_FD_184403 | JGI IMG/M metagenome (GOLD analysis project Ga0207696, IMG submission 184403) | Switchgrass rhizosphere microbial communities from Kellogg Biological Station, Michigan, USA - KBS S5-4 metaG (SPAdes) (version 2) | ecosystem: Host-associated > Plants > Roots > Rhizosphere >...
CCGACTACGTCAGCACTGACTGAGCAAGTATTGGGATCGTCCCAAGTGTTGCGGGCCTTTCCCACCCAGCGCGAGGTAACGCGTTGCGGGTGTAACAGGTCGACGCGGATATGCGCCTCATGATCTGCCGAGAGGGTCTGCTTCTGGCAGTCCCTGTACAGCGGACTTTGGATTCTTCTGTTTCGCCCTCTGCAAGTCAAGTCGTCTATGTGCTTAATTGTGGGTAAGCACATGAGAACGCAAGAAAAAACCTGGAAACCGCTACTCTGTTAGCTTCAATTGCGCAGTTTTACCAAGGAATCAGCATGCGAACGCTTCTCTTAACTCTGCTAATCGGCGCCAGCCCATGGTGTATGGCCGGTCAGATCTACAAATGGGTCGATGCCCAGGGCGTCACCCATTTCGATCAGCAGCCACCACAAGGGCAGTCATCCACCGCCGTGAAGACGCCCTCCTCTACCGCACCAATACCTGCCGCATTACCTGGCAGCGGCGCGCTGGGCGACCAGAAAGCCATCGATGACAAGGTCAAGAAGCAAGTGGCCGAGCAACAGAATCAGCTCACGGCATTTTGCGAACAGGCGCGCACGAATCTCGCGCAACTGCAGAACAATCCGCGTTTGAGGGAGGAGGTAGAGGGAGAATTGCGGCGGCTGAGCGACGACCAGCGCCAGCAACGTACTGCGGAGGCACAAAAACAGATTGCGGAAAACTGCCAGTAACCACTGGCAGTTTCCGGTTCAGCGCGAAGCGGTGATCAGCAGGTCGAACTCTTTGAGCAATATCTGAAGCTGCCGATCCTTGCCCTGCAGATTGCGCTGGGCAAAAACCATCTCGGCCATTTCCTGAATGCCCGAGGCATTGGGCAATGGCAGATCCTGTTCGAGGATCATCTTCATCCGCGGCAGGAAGATCCATTGCAGCCACTGCTCGAAATCGAGGGTGTCGACCGAAAACGGCTCGACACTGCTCAAGGCTTCGACCGAGGGCTGGACGTCATCCCACCAGCCCTGGGCGCGCAGTTCACGCTCGATCAAGAGCAATTGATCGGCGACCTTGGAGAAACGACTGTCCATCACAGCGAAACCTTGGCCTTCTGACGGGCCAGAGTGGCGCCGGCGGAATCACCTTGCTTCTCACGTGCCTGAGCGATCAATTCCCACAGACTGGCCTGCAAGTCCGGACGACCATTGGCCATGGTCAGTGCACGGCGAGCGGTCTGCTCGGCTTGCGGCGCATCGCCCTGGGCCATGCGCACCTGCGCCAGACGGTAAAGCACTTGCGGCTCGCGCGGCGCTACACGCTGTGCACGCTCCAGGCTGGAAGATGCGCCGTTGAGGTCGCCACCGGCCTGCTGCTGTTGCGCAGTACTCAACAGTGCGAGAACCGGGCCGTCCAGTTGTTCATCGGCAGACAGACCGCCGCCACTGCTGGCCGAAGGAATGCCGCTGGGCGTCGAAGGCATGCTGTAGCTGCCGGAGCTGATCGGCGCCGACTCGACCGCCGAAGGGTTGTACGGCCCCGGCGTGATGCCGCCGGACGCCGGGCCCGGAACGATCGGCGAAGAGCTGATCGGTGCCGAAGCCGCTGCGCCGCCCGGCACCATCACTACCACACCGGTATCACCTTGCGGGATCGCCTGGGTCTGGGCCTGTGCAGGACGTTTCACCGTCGTTTGACGGAAACCGCCATTGGCCGAAATGCGCTCGCTGTTGGATACGGCAGTGCCGGAGTCCACAACCGGAATCGAACCACGCTGTACGGTGGAGCAGCCGCTGAGCAAAGCCACGGCGGTCACCGCTGGAATCAACCACTTGTTCACTTGAAACCCTCTTTGCTTAATTCATCCAGCCCTTGACCCAATCCATCACCGACTCGCCCGATGCCGGGCTTTCGCCCGCGCAGGAGGCGCCGGGTGGCGGTTCGCTGCCGCGAATATACGGCATCTGCACGGCGCCCGGACAGTTGGCATCGGAGCCCTGGCCGGTACGCGAATCGACCCAGGCCTGCACCACGTTATCCGGCTGCGGCATGTCCAGCGGCAGCGGATCGGCTTTGCGCATGAAACTGGTCCAGACCTGCAACGCACCAGTGGCCCCGGTGAACGGCGTCTTGCCGTTGTCGTCACGGCCGAGCCAGACCACCGCCAGCAGATCCTGGCTGAAGCCGGCGAACCAGCTGTCGCGCGAATCGTTACTGGTACCGGTCTTGCCCGCCAGTGTCAGGGTTCTTGGCAACACGTTATAAACCGAACTGCCGGTACCTTCACGCATAACCCGCTGCATGGCGTTCTGGATCAGATAGATAGAGGCCGGATCGAACCGTTGCTCGATCTGGAACGGATAACGTTTGAGCGGCTCGCCATCGGCAGTCAGCACGCTGCGGATCCCGCGCATAGGCGTATTGAACCCACCGTTGGCCAGGGTCTGGTACATGGTCGCGACTTCGATCGGGGTCATGCCGCCAGCGCCGAGCAACATCGACGGGAACGCCGGAAACTCACGGGTCACGCCCAGTCGCGCGAGCGTCTTGAGGACATTCGGAACACCGACCGCCAGACCGAGACGCGAGGTCGAGAGGTTGTAGGAATGTGCCAACCCTTGATACAGGAACACTGTGCCGTGGGAGCGGCGGTCATAGTTCTGTGGTTTCCAGACCTGACCGTCCGCGCCTTTGATCGAAAGCGGGTCGTCCGACAGCCAACTGGTCAGCGTGTACTGGCTCGGTTTCTCCAGTGCCGTCAGATAAACCGCCGGTTTGATCAGCGAGCCAATCGGTCGCACCGCATCCAGTGCCCGGTTGAAGCCGGCAAAACTCGCCTGACGGCTGCCGATCATGGCCTGGACTTCACCGGTTTCCGGGTTGGTCACGACCATCGCCGCTTCCACGTCGTCGGAACCCTTGCGACCGGACAGGCGCTTGAAGGTGTCGTTGACCGACGCTTCGGCTTTCATCTGCAGGATCGGATCGAAACTGGTGAAGATCCGCAGGCCTTCTTCGGTCAAGTCTTCGTCGCGGTAGTCTTCACGCAACTGGCGTTTGACCAGATCGATGAAGCCCGGGAAAGAACTGTCGGCCAGCTTGCCGCGCGTGGTCACGCCCAACGGCATTTTCTTCGCAGCGGCCACTTGTTCGGCGGAAGCGACGCCCTGCTGCTCAAGCACGTCGAGCACCAGATTACGTCGCTCCAGCGCCCGCTCCGGGTTGCGACGCGGGTTGTAATAGGACGGACCTTTGACCATGCCGACCAACAACGCTACCTGGTGCAGCTTCAGCTCAGACAAAGGCTGAGCAAAGAAGAACTGGCTGGCCAGACCGAAACCGTGCACCGCACGCTGGCCGTCCTGACCGACAAAGACTTCGTTGAGGTAAGCCTCAAGGATTTCCTTTTTGTCGTAATGCAGCTCAAGCAGCATCGCCATCATCGCTTCGGTGAGCTTGCGGGTCAGGCTGCGTTCGTTGGTGAGGTAGAAGTTCTTGACCAGTTGCTGGGTCAGCGTACTGCCGCCTTGGGTCATCTTGCCGCCCGAGGTGTTGACCCAGACTGCACGGGCAATCGATTTCGGCGACACGCCCCAATGGCTGTAGAAATCCCGGTCTTCCACGGCGACCAGGGTTTCCAGCAGATACGGCGGCACCTGATCGAGCTTGATCAGAATCCGGTCTTCGAGGTTTTTCGGGTAGATACCGCCGATCATCAGCGGCTCCAGGCGTACCACGGAGAGCTTCGAACCGTTGGTCGCCGAGAGTTCGGCCACGTAATCGCCGGAGAAACGCACGCGCACCGGCTGCGGTTTCTCAAGGCCTTCGTAGAACTGGAAGCCACGGGTATTCAGATCAACCGTGTTGCCGTTGACCGCCGCCGCGCCGGGACCGTTGCTCACGGCTTCGCGGCGATAGCCCAGGGCATCGAGTTCGGTGAGGAAATCGTCCTTGCTCAGCTTCTGTCCGACGAACAGCTCGAGCGGACGCGCGTACACCTTGGCTGGGATGGTCCAGCGCTTGCCGGAGAACTTCTCCTGCACCACGGCATCGAGGTAAACGGCGAAGCCGGCCAGCACCACAAGGCCGACCAGACTGAGTTTAAGGGCCCAGCCCAACCATGGGCGCAGGCCCCGGGAAGCTGGTTTTTTAGGGGTACGGGGGGATCGAGTACGAGTCATGGCGGCGGATTATACGCACTTTATTCATACTCAACAGGAGCGCTCCGAGGTTTGCGTCGGGCTGGCGAGCGGCCATAATGAGCGCCTTGAATTTCCCCCAGTCTCTGAAGGATCGTCCGTGAGCCAGTCCCTGATCGCTGCCCTGCAAAACCCGGCCCTCTACCCGCACCCCGTCGAAGGGTTCCAGGTCATCGAAACCCATATCTCGTGGGTACTGCTCACCGGCCCCTACGCCTATAAAGTGAAGAAGCCGGTGAATTTCGGCTTCCTTGATTTTACCGCCCTCGATTCCCGTGAACACTTCTGCGGCGAAGAGCTGCGTCTGAACCAGCGCCTGACCGAAGATTTGTATCTGGAAGTGATTCCAGTGACCGGCAGCGCCGAAGCCCCGCAACTGGGCGGCGAAGGCCCGGCCATCGAATACCTGCTGAAAATGCGCCAGTTCCCGCAGACCGGCCTGCTCAGCACCCTGCAAGCCAACGGCGAGCTGACCACCGCACACGTCGACGCGATGGCCGAGCAGATCGCCCGCTTCCACCTCAACGCGCCGAAAGTCCCGGCCGAGCACGATGCCGGCACGCCTGAAAGCGTAATGGCGCCGGTGCGCCAGAACTTCGAACAGATCCTGCCGTTCCTCAGCGACAAAAACGACCTGCTGCAACTCGACGCCCTGCAAGCGTGGGCTGAAAGCAGCTTCGATCGCCTGAAACCGCTGTTCGCCAAGCGCAAGGCCGACGGCTTAACTCGCGAATGCCACGGTGACATTCACCTGGGCAACGCCACGCTGATCGACGGCAAAGTCGTGATCTTCGACTGCATCGAATTCAACGAGCCATTCCGCTTCACCGACGTCTGGGCCGACACCGGTTTCCTGGCAATGGACCTGGAAGACCGTGGCCTGAAATCCCTGGCCCGTCGCTTCATCAGCCAGTACCTGGAGCTGACCGGCGACTATCAAGGCCTTGAAGTGTTGAACTTCTACAAGGCTTACCGCGCACTGGTACGTGCGAAAGTCGCATTGTTCAGCATGCCGGCCGATGCCACTCCGGTGCAGCGCGCCACCACCCTGCGCCAGTACCGCAACTACGCGAACCTGGCTGAAAGCTACAGCACCATTCCTTCGCGCTTCATGGCGATTACCCACGGCGTGTCCGCTGTAGGCAAAAGCCATGTGGCCATGCGCCTGGTCGAAGCGCTGGGCGCGATCCGTCTGCGCTCCGATGTCGAGCGCAAACGTCTGTTCGGCGAGCAAACCGTTGCCAATGATGTTCAGGCCGGGATCTACAGCGCCGATGCCAGCACTGCGACTTATGCTCGTCTGCATGAAATCGCCGAAGTGATCCTGCACGCCGGTTTCCCGGTGGTGATCGACGCCACTTACCTCAAGCGCGAACAACGCGACAACGCCGCCAAGGTCGCCGAAGCCACTGGCGCGCCATTCCTGATCCTCGACTGCAATGCTCCGCAGGCAGTGATCGAGAGCTGGCTGGCGATTCGTCAGGCGGACAAGAAGGATCCGTCCGACGCGACCCTCGCCGTGATCGAAGCACAACAGGCCAACCGCGAAGCCCTGACGCCGGAAGAAATCCTGCGTAGCAAACGCGTGCAGACCAATGAATCCGGCACCCTGGACACCGTCGTGGCGCAGATCCGCCAGCGCCTGCCAGGTCTGTAAGAAACTATTTCGGCCGTGAAGCCCTCGCTCGCTTCACGGCCGTCAAATAGTGGCACTATACTGGCGTCATAAAACCAACAGGTGATTTGACATGAGCCAGCCGAAACTTCTCGACACCCCGCTTTATGCCTTGCTGCACAAAGACGACATCACAGGTTTCAACAATGAACGCCCGAAAGACGGCCCGATCGACATGGTCGGCGGTGACTTTCGTGGTCTCGACCTGCGCGAACTGAACGCCGATGGCGTGGATTTCCGGGACGCCTACTTCCGTTCCGCCGACCTGCGCGGCATCGACTTTCGCAACGCCTCGCTGGAAGGCGCGAGTCTGGCTCACGCGCAGATCTCCGGGGCCTACTTCCCGCCGGAGCTGAGTGCCGACGAAATCCTGATGTCGATGAATTTCGGTACGCGCCTGCGTTATCGCACTCGCTGAAGCTTTTAAAAACCTGAACTGTCCAGCGCCCCCGCTTTGCGCTGGACTGCGTGCTATTGGTAATTCTCCCTCGCCCTCCCCATCCTGATTCATCAGCGAAAACTGACGTTTCTTAGAAGCGTTTGCGTTGAATCCGACCAAACAACCACGCTTTTCCTACTGATGGCTACACTCCTGAGAAGCTCGCCCACGCACCATTCGGCCGTCGCAAGGAGGCTTGATGAATGATGAACTGCAACACCTGAAGAATCTTGGCAAGACGTCGGCGCAATGGCTGCATGCCGTGGGCATCCATAGCGCCTCCGACTTGCGTCGCCTGGGCGCGGTGGATGCCTACCGGGCCGTGCGCACTCGCGGGTTTCGGGCGTCGAAGGTGTTGTTGTACGCGATCGAAGGGGCGCTGATGGATGTGCACTGGAACGACATTCCCGCCGAACGCAAGGACGCGCTGAACAAGCAGCTCGAAGCCATTTCCTCTCGCCATAAGAACTGACGGGCGCTGACTGCCATGTACCTGCTCGGGGAACAATCGGCCCAGGCCGATGCATTGATCAACCACTTGCAGAGCTTGCCCGCGCAGTGGCTTGAAGGCCTACCGCCGTGCGGGCCAGCGCTGGAACTTGAAGCCACGGATGATCTGTTGGCACGTTTGCCGGACGACCAGTTGTTCTTGCTCACGCAGGGTGTCATCACCGGCCGGCTGGGTGGACGTGGTCTGTTCTATTGGCATGAGGGCGACTTGATCGGCCTGCAACAGGGGTCGGAGTGGGTGGATTGCACGCTACACACGGACAACCCGTTGACGTTACTGCCCTATCGCCGAAGCGATTTGTTTCAACATGTGTACGGCGAAACGTCGCGCTCGGAGCAGTTTCTGCGCTACCTGCTCGGGCAGATGGCGTTGCTGGCGCACGCAGTCGCCGAGTTCAAGCCGCGCGAGTTTCGCAGCACCAACGGTTTCAAGCGGGTTGAAGCCGGGGACGTTCTGATCCGCGAGGGCGATGACGCCGACCATGTATTCGTGATTATCGAAGGACACGCCGAAGCGTTTGTTAACGGGCACAAGGTAGGCGACGTGCCCAAGGATGAAATATTCGGCGCAATGGCGGTGTTCACTGGCGAGCCGCGCAACGCGACGGTCATTGCCCGGGAGGCGAGCACCGTAATGCTGATTCCCGGCGATCAGTTTCTGAGCATGACCCGCACCAATCCGAAAATCGCCCACAGCCTGATCGAAAGCATGGCGAGGCGTATCGACCAGCTCAACAAGCAGCTCACAGCCCAGATCTGACGCCCGGATTCACCGGGCGTTTACGCCATTGCCGGGACAAAACGACAGAAATGAAAAAACAGCAGTTGACTTGGTAATGAGAATCGCTATGATTATCACAACTGGTCGCGAGATCAGTCGATATTCTGAAAAGCCCTTGGTTCGGACTCTCAGATTATCTCCTCATCAGGCTAATCACGGTTATTTGACCCGGTTTTTACCGGGTCTTTTTTTGCCTGTGGAAAAGTCATTTTTTACTGAACTGTTTACGCATCTCGGCGCAATAATCCGGTTTCGGGGTGGCGGGTGTGTACCAGACATAATCAGCCATCGCCGCCGTAATCTGACTGCCCTGCTCCGCCAGCATCAGCACCGTCGGCGCTTCGGGCGCGCCCAAATCCAGCACATGCAGCGGCACCCCCACATCCTTGCGCGCGTGATACGCACCCGCCAATAACAAGGCAGGCGCAGGCGCCGCCAACAAACGCGAGGCCATGCGCCGATCCCGTTGTTGTTGAACGGCCAGCATCGCCGGCATTTGTGATGACGGCAGCAAGCCGCAGTGAGAATCGCCGATCTGCTCCAACAGCGTCTCTTTCACGGATTTGGCGTTGCTGTGCTCACCGCTCAAAACCGGAGGATCGCGATAGAACGCACGAATTTCGATGTTATCGAGGTTGGCTGCCAGCAACGGCCAGGATTGCGTCAGGGCGAACCGCACAATCGGGCCGTAGAGATTCCAGTCCCAACCGTCCTGCCAGGCCAATGCAGCGGGAAGATCAACCGGTGGCGTTGCGGCATGGCGCACGTCATCGACGCGCGACTGTTGATCGGGCGTCAGCATCTCCAACAGGAGACTGCCCTGGGGCCGCGCGTCTTCGAGGTTCTGCAGCAACCACAACTCAAGGAGATGATGATCGGCATTGTCGTGCTGCTCGCCAATGATCAGCCGCGATGGCTTGCTCAGCTGCGTCAGTAATTGCTGCGCCGTCAGACTCTCGCCGCTGCGCAGATCACGGATCTCGCCCACGACCGGCGGCGCCGCAACATGCTGACAACCTGCAAGCCACAACACCGCCGACAGCAAAATCCCGCGCATAAATTCACCTCGATGACGACATCAGCGGGCGATGATTAGCGGATGCCCGCGCTCCGGGTGCGGCTGCACCAATACTTCCAGACCGAAAACTGCCTTCAGCGATTCCGGGCGCAACACCTGTTGCGGCGTATCCAGCGCCACCGGGCGCCCGCCCTCCAGCAGCAGGATGCGATCACAATAGCGCGCCGCCAGATTCAGATCATGCAGGATCACCAGCACCGCCGCGCCGCGATCGGCAAATTCGCGCACCGCTTGCAGCGTCGTGTGTTGATGTAGCGGATCGAGCATCGAGGTCGGCTCGTCGAGCAGTAACGTCTGCCCCGCCTGTCCCGGCCAGAGTTGCGCCAGCACTCGCGCCAGATGCACCCTCTGACGCTCGCCACCGGACAGCGCCAGATAACTGCGGCCACTCAAGTGCCCGGCATCGGCCGCCAATAACGAGGCAGCGACGATCTCGTCATCGCGCACCCGCCCGCTCTGATAAGGCAGACGCCCCATGCCGACCACTTCCTCAACACGAAAGGCGAAATCCAGGGTCGACACCTGTGGCAACACCGCCAGCCGCTGGGCGCGCTGAGTGCCGCTCCAATGACTCAAGGCCTCACCGTCCAGCAGCACTTCCCCCTCGTGCGCACTCAACTCACCGCACAACGCACCGAGCAAGGTGCTTTTGCCGGCGCCATTCGGCCCCAACACGCCAAGCACCTCGCCTGGTTCGAGTTGCAGGCTGACGTCGGCCAAAACGGTCTTGCGGCCACGGCGGATGTGCAGATTGTGCGCACGCAACATCAGGCACGCCCTCGCAGCAGCAGCAGCAGATAAAGGAAGAACGGCGCACCGATGAATGCGGTGACGATGCCGATCGGTAGTTCCGCCGGTGCCAGCGCCAGCCGCGCTACCAGATCCGCCAGGAGCAACAGACTCGCCCCGGCCAGCACCGATGCGGGCAGCAACACCCGATGATCCGGCCCCGCGAGCAAGCGCACCAGATGCGGCACTACCAGCCCGACAAAACCGATCATGCCTGCTGCTGCCACCGCCGCGCCGACACCCAGCGCCGTACAGAACACTAATTCGCGCTTGAGCCGCTCGACATCGACCCCCAGATGCCCGGCTTCCGATTCGCCGAGCAGCAACGCATTGAGCGCCTTCGCCCGACGCGGAAGCCACAGCGCAACACCGGCGGTGATGATCAGCAACGGCCACAACCGCGCATAGCTCGCGCCGTTGAGGCTGCCCAGGTTCCAGAACGTCAACGTGCGCAATGTCGCGTCGTCGGCCAGATAGGTAAACAGCCCCACCGCCGAACTGGCCAGCGCCGTCAGGGCAATCCCCGCCAGCAACATGGTCGCGACATTGGTCTGCCCATTGCGGCGACCGAGTCGATAGACCAGCGCCGTCACCCCGAGCCCGCCAAGAAACGCGCAAACCGACAGCAGATAAGGCCCGAACCACTCCGGCAATCCGCCAAAAAACGAACCGCCGACAATCGCCACCGCCGCGCCCAACGCCGCACCGCTCGAGACGCCGACCAGCCCAGGATCGGCCAGCGGATTACGAAACAACCCCTGCATCGCCACCCCGGACAGCGCCAGCACACCGCCGACTGCCAGCCCGAGCAACGTACGCGGCAGACGAATCTGCCCGAGAATCAGTTCAGCCTGTTCCAGCCCGTCCGGCGCCAGCGGCACACCGATCAAGCGCAGCGCAGCGCGCAAGGTATCGAACAACGGCAGACTGACCGGCCCCAACGCCAGCGACAGCCAGATCGCCAGCAGGCACAGCAAGATGAGGCCGATGAACAAGCCACGGGGATTGACCAGCGTGGTCATTGGCCGCTCTGGGCCGGGTAGAAACCGTCAGACAGGGTCTTGAGCGCAGCCGGCAAACGCGGCCCGAGCCCGCCCACCAGCAGCGTCGGATCCAGCTCCAGCACGCGTCCGGTCTTGGCCGCACGGCTGGAATTGAGGATCGGGTTTTCCTTGAACAGCGCCGTTTTCGCCGCCTCGCCGGTCAGCGCACGGTCAGCGAATACCAGCACTTCAGGATCGAGACTGGCCAGGGATTCCACGGAAAACGGTTTGTAACCGGTGTGGGTCGCAAGGTTATGCCCGCCCGCCTGTTGCAGCAGCCAATCGGCGGCGGTGTCCTTGCCGGCGATCAGCGGTTTGCCGCCAGCATGCCCGAGCAGCAACAACACGCCCGGCGCTTTCTGCCGGGTCTGAGCTTCAGCTACACGCGCCTTCTGAGCATCGAGTTGCTGTTGATAACTTTGCAGCAGCTGAGTCGCCTGACTTTCGGCGCCCAGCAACTGCCCCAGATGAGTAACGTTTTTTTCCAGCGTCGGCAGATCCGGCTGAGCCGAGAACAATTCCACCTGCACCTTGGCACTGCGAACCTGCGAGATCACTGGCGGCGGGCCCATTTCTTCGGTGCCGATCAGGATGTCCGGGCGCAGGCTGAGAATGCCTTCGGCCGACAGGCTGCGCTGGTAGCCGATGCTCGGCAGCGACTTGAGGGATTGCGGATGCTGGCTGGTGGTATCGACGCCTACCAGTTTGGCCTCGCCACCCAGCGCACTCACCCACTCCGACAACGCGCCGCCAGCGCTGACCCAACGTTGCGGCAACTCGGCCGCTGCAGCCTGGTGGCTGACCAAAAGTCCGACACACAGCACGGCAACGCGGGTACTCAGGCGCATAGACAGCTTCCTTGAAAGGTTTTCCCGGGCATCGGAACGGCAGGCCAAGTATCCTCGGCAGCGGTCACCTCGCCACGGGTGAAGGCGGCCATTTGATAATTGTTTGCATTTGAACGTCAAGCTCGGACATATCCAGACACGAGCCGACATTTGAGGATAGCCATGAAGTTTCTTTGCGCGGGCGCCGATCTGGTTGAGGACGGCAGTCGCGGTTTCGATATCGACGGGAAAAAACTGTTTGCCGTGCGCCGCGCGGGGCGGGCTTACGTCTATCTCAATCGCTGCCCGCATCGGGGCGTTGGTCTGGAATGGCACCCCGACCAGTTTCTCGACCCGAGCAACAGCCTGATCCAGTGCGCAACCCACGGCGCACTGTTTCTGATCGAGGACGGTGAATGCGTCGCCGGCCCGTGCGCCGGGCAATCGCTGACGGCCATCCCTTGCCGTGAAGACGCGCGAGGGCTATGGATCGATGTTTAACCGTTGAGCAGCACGTCCAGGCGCCGGTGGATCACCATCTCTTCATGGCTCAAACGCACGCCGTACGCCAGGACTTCGACCCCGCACGCCACCGCCTCACGCAGCGCAGCGGCGTAGGCCGAGTCGATTTCCTCGGCAGGACGCACCGCTTCGATGCCGGTGAGATTGACGCAGTACAACTGCACCGCGCGAATCCCGTCCCTGGCCAGATGCGCCAGCTCACGCAAATGCTTGGCGCCGCGTTCTGTCACCGCATCGGGAAACGCTGCCACTGCCGTGCCATCGAAACCCAGCGTGACACTTTTCACTTCCACGTAGGCCGGGCCCGTCGGATAGTCGAGGCGAAAATCGATCCGGCTCTTTTCCTGCCCGTACGCCACTTCGCGCTTGAGCCCGGTAAAGCCGTTCAGTTCACTGATTACGCCCGCCTGCAAGGCCTCTTCGACCAGTGCGTTGGCGCGCCCGGTGTTCACGCAAAACAGCCGGCCCTGCGGTGTTTCGCCGACTTCCCAGGTACCGGGCAGCTTGCGCTTCGGGTCATTGGAGCGGCTGAACCAGACCTGCCCGCCCTCAACCTGGCAATTGAGCATCGAGCCGGTGTTCGGGCAATGAATGGTCAGCAACTCGCCGCCAACGGTTTCGATATCGGCGAGAAAACGCTTGTAACGGCGGATCAACCGGCCTTCTTCAAGAGGAGGATGAAAGCGCATCAGCCTTGCCAGCTCTTCAAGCCACGGGCTATGCGTTCCACCGCTTCCTGTAGCCGAGGGAGGTTTTGCGTGTAGGCAAAACGCACATGATGACCGGCCTGATAGCGACCGAAATCCAGCCCTGGAGTAAACGCTACATGTTCGGTTTCGAGGAAATGACGGCAGAACGCGAAGGCATCGCCGCCGAACTGGCTGATATCGGCATACAAATAGAACGCGCCTTCCGGCTCCACGGCAATGTTGAAACCCAGTTCACGCAATGCCGGCAGCAGGAAGTCGCGACGACGGCCGAACTCGGCGCGGCGCTCTTCGAGAATCGCGATGGTGTCCGGCTCGAAACAGGCCAGCGCTGCGTGTTGGGCCATGCTTGGCGCGCTGATGTAGAGGTTCTGCGCGAGCTTTTCCAGCTCACTGACCGCCGCATCCGGCGCCACCAGCCAGCCGAGGCGCCATCCGGTCATGCCGAAATATTTGGAGAAACTGTTGAGGACAAATGCACTGTCATCGACTTCCAGCACACTGGCTGCGTCGGTGCCGTAAGTCAGGCCGTGATAGATCTCGTCCACCACCAGATGCCCGTGACGCGCCTTGATGGCTGTGGATAAACCGGCCAGCTCATCGCGTGTCAGAATCGTACCGGTCGGGTTGGCTGGCGAAGCGACCAGCGCGCCGACGCTGTCGTGATCCCAGTGGCGCGCCACCAGGTCCGGCGTCAGTTGATAGCGAACGTCCGGGCCGACCGGCACAAGCTGCGCCGCGCCTTCGACCAGTCGCAGAAAATGCCGGTTGCAAGGATAGCCGGGGTCGGCCAGCAGCCAGTGCTTGCCCGGATCCACCAGCAACGCGCTGGCCAGCAGCAACGCGCCGGAGCCGCCCGGCGTGATGAGAATCCGTCGTGGGTCGATGTTCAGGCCGTAGCGCGCTTGATAGAAGCCGGAAATCGCCTCGCGCAGCTCGGGAATGCCACGGGCCGCGGTGTAACGGGTTTTCCCGTCTGTCAGGGCTTGCTGGCCGGCGCGGATGATCGGTTCGGCGGTGGTAAAGTCCGGCTCGCCGATTTCCAGGTGGATCACGTCGTGGCCGGCGGCCTGCAATTCATTGGCCCGCGCCAGCAACGCCATCACATGGAACGGTTCGATCGCACGACTGCGCGCACTGTAGGGCTGAGCCATTGGCCTTCCTTCAACGAGGGAAAAGAAACGATTCTACCCATCTGCCGGAACGAGCGAGAACCCGCAACGGTCACAGCCTCAAGAACACTGGACTGTAACGACCCGGGCGTACGCTCCAGGATTGACTAAAATCAGTGATTGAGCAGGTCTGCAACATTGCCGGACATGGCTTGGCAAACATTTGCAAGCCCCACTGGCCGCGCGCTCGACATCCGGGAGTAGCGCGGGCCGAATTGATCTGGTAAGTTCGCCCGCTTGCAGCCGCAGGGCCGGCAGGTGTCGGTGATGGAGCAATCCTGCGCAATGGATTACAAGAGTAGAGGCGGTCCATTTCATGCCCACCCAAGCAAAGCAACAGGCAAGTCAGACACTCAGCGGTTTCGAACCCTACGTCCCGAAAGCGGGCGAAGAGTACATGGGCGCTCCAATGCGCGCGCACTTCACCAAGATCCTGACCAAGTGGAAACTGGACTTGATGCAGGAAGTCGACCGCACTGTTGATCACATGAAAGACGAAGCGGCCAACTTTCCTGATCCGGCCGACCGTGCCAGTCAGGAAGAAGAGTTCGCCCTCGAGCTGCGCGCCCGCGACCGCGAGCGCAAACTGATCAAGAAGATCGACAAGACCCTGCAACTGATCGAAGACGAAGAGTACGGCTGGTGCGACTCTTGCGGCATCGAGATCGGCGTCAAGCGCCTCGAGGCCCGTCCGACTGCCGACATGTGCGTCGACTGCAAGAACCTGGCGGAAATCAAGGAAAAGCAGGTCGGCAAATAATCCCGGCCTGAACGAAAAACGGAGCGTGCGAACGCTCCGTTTTTGTTTCTGCTGTTCTTTGACTCTCAAGTAACATCGCCCTCATGACTGCCAACACCTCCCCCGCCTACATTGGCCGCTTTGCCCCGACCCCCAGTGGACACCTGCACTTTGGCTCGCTGGTAGCGGCGCTCGCTTCTTATCTGGATGCCCGCTCGGTGAATGGCCGCTGGCTGGTGCGCATGGAAGATCTCGATCCGCCTCGCGAAGAGCCGGGCGCGCAAGCGGCGATTCTCAAGGCACTGGAAAGCTATGGCTTCGAATGGGACGGCGAAATGGTCCGCCAGAGCGACCGGCACGAAGCCTATGCTCAAGTCCTCGACAGCCTGTTCAATCACGGCCTGGCCTACGCCTGCACCTGCTCGCGCAAACAACTGGAGCCGTACCACGGCATTTATCCGGGACTGTGCCGCAATGCCGGCCATGGTCAGGAAGACGCCGCGATCCGCCTGCGCGTGCCAGAGCTGGAATACCACTTCATCGACCGGGTGCAGGGCGAATACCGCCAGCACCTGGGCCGTGACGTGGGAGATTTCGTGATCCGCCGCCGCGACGGCCTCTACGCCTACCAACTGGCGGTGGTACTGGACGACGCGTGGCAGGGCATCACCGACATCGTGCGCGGTGCCGATCTGCTCGACTCCACGCCACGCCAGCTCTATCTGCAGGAATTGCTGGGCCTGCGCCAGCCGCGCTATCTGCATCTGCCACTGATTACCCAGCCGGACGGCAACAAGCTCGGCAAGTCCTATCGCTCGCCACCGCTGGAAGCCGATCAGGCCACACCATTGTTGCTGCGGGCCTTGCGCGCACTGGGGCAAAACCCGGGGCTCGAACTGGCCCACGCCTCGCCGCAGGAACTGTTGAACTGGGGCAGCGCCCACTGGGATGCCTTGAAAATCCCGCGCACACTGACCCTGCCCGAAGCGCAACTGCTGTGACGACACTTGCAGTGGCGCGCCCATCCGTTACCATCGCCGCACGTTTTCGGGCACGCGCATAAAAAAGAGAGGCCGGGATGTACATCTATCGCTTGGTCCTGCTTCTGGTCGTGGGGATCTACCTGTTTTCTCCCGCCATCATGGATTGGTGGATCGACGCTACGGGCGCCTGGTATCGCCCTTATCTGCTCTGGCTGATCCTGATTGTCGTGACCTTCATCCTGCAGAGCCAAAAAGATGCCGATGAGCTTTAGCCTGACCCAGATGCTGCTGATCAGCGCCGCCTACCTGGCCGCGTTGTTCGGCGTGGCCTGGATCAGTGAACGGGGCATGATCCCGCGGGCGATCATTCGCCATCCGTTGACCTACACCCTGTCGCTGGGGGTCTACGCCAGTGCGTGGGCGTTCTATGGCACGGTGGGTCTGGCCTATCAGTACGGCTACGGTTTTCTGTCCAGTTATCTCGGGGTATCCGGCGCGTTTCTGCTGGCGCCGGTGCTGCTGTATCCGATCCTCAAGATCACCCGTACTTATCAACTGTCGTCGCTGGCGGACCTGTTCGCCTTCCGCTTTCGCAGCACCTGGGCCGGTGCGCTGACCACGATTTTCATGCTGATCGGCGTATTGCCGCTACTGGCGTTGCAGATCCAGGCCGTGGCCGATTCAATCGGCATCCTCACCGGCGAACCGGTGCAGAATCGCGTGGCCCTGGCGTTCTGTGCGCTGATCATCCTGTTCACGATCTTCTTCGGTTCCCGTCATATCGCCACCCGTGAAAAGCACGAAGGGCTGGTATTCGCGATTGCCTTCGAATCGGTGATCAAACTGGCGGCCCTCGGCGGCGTTGGCCTCTACGCGCTGTACGGCGTATTCGACGGCCCGCAACAGCTCGAACTGTGGCTGCTGCAGAACCAGACCGCCCTCGCCGCCTTGCACACGCCATTGCAGGAAGGCCCGTGGCGCACGTTGCTGCTGGTGTTTTTCGCCTCGGCGATCGTGATGCCGCACATGTATCACATGACCTTCACCGAAAACCTCAACCCACGCTCGCTGGTCAGCGCGAGCTGGGGCCTGCCGCTTTTCCTGCTGTTGATGAGCCTGGCCGTGCCGCTGATTCTCTGGGCCGGCCTGAAACTCGGCGCCACCACCAATCCGGAATACTTCACCCTCGGCATCGGCATCGCCGCCAACAGCAAGTCGCTGGCGTTGCTGGCCTACGTCGGCGGACTGTCGGCGGCCAGTGGCCTGATCATCGTCACCACGCTGGCGCTGTCGGGCATGGCACTGAACCATCTGGTGCTGCCGCTCTACCAGCCACCGGCCGAGGGCAATATCTATCGCTGGTTGAAATGGACCCGCCGGGCGCTGATCGTCGCGATCATCATGGCCGGTTTCTGCTTCTATCTGATGCTGGGCGCCGAGCAGGATCTGGCCAACCTTGGCATCGTCGCCTTCGTCGCGACCCTGCAATTCCTGCCGGGTGTGCTGTCGGTGCTGTACTGGCCGACCGCCAATCGCCGCGGCTTTATCGCCGGTCTGCTGGCGGGGATTGTGGTGTGGGTAGTGACCATGCTCTTGCCGCTGGTCGGCAATCTGCAGGGTTTCTATATTCCGCTGCTGAACATGATCTACGTGCTGGACGACACCAGTTGGCACATGGCAGCCATCGCCTCGCTGGCGGCCAACGTTCTGATGTTCACGCTGATTTCGCTGTTCACCAATGCCAGCCCGGAAGAGGCCAGCGCTGCCGAAGCCTGCGCTGTGGATAACGTGCGCCGTCCGCAACGCCGCGAATTGCACGCAGCCTCCCCGCAAGAGTTCGCCACGCAACTGGCCAAGCCGCTGGGCGCCAAGGCTGCGCAGAAAGAAGTCGAACAGGCCCTGCGCGACCTTTATCTGCCATTCGACGAGCGCCGCCCTTATGCCCTGCGCCGCCTGCGTGACCGGATCGAAGCCAACCTCTCCGGCCTGATGGGCCCGAGCGTCGCCCAAGACATGGTGGAAACCTTCCTGCCGTACAAGGCCGGCGGCGAAAACTACGTCACCGAAGACATCCACTTCATTGAAAGCCGCCTCGAGGATTACCACTCGCGTCTGACCGGGCTGGCCGCCGAACTCGACGCCTTGCGCCGCTACCACCGCCAGACCCTGCAGGAACTGCCGATGGGCGTCTGCTCGCTGGCCAAGGATCAGGAGATCCTGATGTGGAACAAGGCCATGGAAGAACTGACCGGGATTGCCGCGCAACGGGTGGTCGGCTCGCGCCTGAGCACCATCGCCAATCCGTGGAAAGATCTGTTGCAAGGCTTCATCCACCTGCCCGACGAGCACTTGCACAAGCAGCACCTGGCTCTCGACGGCCAGACCCGCTGGCTGAACCTGCACAAAGCGGCCATCGACGAGCCGCTGGCACCGGGCAACAGCGGCCTGGTGCTGTTGGTGGAAGACCTGACCGAAACCCAGATGCTCGAAGACAAACTGGTTCATTCCGAGCGTCTGGCCAGCATCGGTCGACTCGCAGCGGGTGTTGCTCACGAAATCGGCAATCCGATCACCGGCATCGCCTGCCTCGCGCAAAACCTGCGGGAAGAGCGCGAAGAGGACGGTGAGCTGACGGAAATCAGCGGCCAGATCCTCGAGCAGACCAAGCGCGTTTCACGCATCGTCCAGTCGTTGATGAGCTTCGCCCACGCCGGCAGCCATCAGCACAGCGACGAGCCCGTCTGTCTGGCGGAAGTCGCCCAGGACGCCATCGGCCTGCTGGCCCTGAACCGACGCAATTTCGAAGTCCAGTTCTACAACCTGTGCGATCCCGATCACTGGGTCGAAGGCGATCCGCAGCGGCTCGCCCAGGTTTTGATCAATCTGCTCTCCAACGCCCGTGACGCCTCGCCTGCGGGCAGTGCGGTACGCGTGAAGAGTGAAGCCGGCGAACACACGGTCGATCTGATCGTCGAAGACGAAGGCAGCGGTATTCCGTCGAGCATCATGGACCGATTGTTCGAACCCTTCTTCACCACCAAGGATCCTGGCGAAGGCACCGGTCTGGGCCTTGCACTGGTCTATTCCATCGTTGAAGAGCATTATGGACAAATCACCATCGACAGCCCGGCTGATGTTC
>Ga0207696_1000893_pt1 | contig 18509 bp, 15 predicted proteins | sample KBSS54metaG_FD_184403 | JGI IMG/M metagenome (GOLD analysis project Ga0207696, IMG submission 184403) | Switchgrass rhizosphere microbial communities from Kellogg Biological Station, Michigan, USA - KBS S5-4 metaG (SPAdes) (version 2) | ecosystem: Host-associated > Plants > Roots > Rhizosphere >...
GGAGGAAAATGGCAAAGCCCCAGTTGTGGGCCATGAGTCCTGTCGCTTCGGTCATGCTGGAAATCCTTAACAGAGAGCAAAGGTCTCTGAGCTCGAAAAAGTAACGATGCAGTGACGATATGTCGCACTGCAATCAATCGCGGTGATTTTATGGCTAAACACCGGGCAAGTAAAATTCCTAGGGCGAAATTATTCGATGGAATAAGCACATAGTGCACCTTCTTGGGGCTGTAGCCCTTGTGGGGCGGGCATTAGCGGGCATTTGATCAAATGTGTTTTGTTTAACCTGTAACGAAGTTTTTATGTTCTAAATGATAATGAATATTGTTTGCGTGGGGTTTAAGCGATTGTTTCTCATACAGCGGAGTAAGTTGCCGTTACTTGCCTGATTAGCGCGAGTTGTTGGAGCGGATCTTTTAACCGATTTATCTGCAGCGAATACCGCTCTGGATCAAGGTTTTGCACAAAATCTTCAGGCTGCAAGCGTTCCTCATGTGGGAGGGAGTTGCCTCCTCCCACATTTGGCTTTGGTGAACCAGCGTGATGTGTACCGGCAAAAAAACGCCCCGAACCAGTCGGGGCGTGATTGTCGTGCGGCACTGCGGTTAGCTCTTTAACGGGTCCGCCGTGGCCGTGTACTCACATCGATCAGTGGAACTGCTCTTCTTCGGTCGAACCGGTCAGCGCGGTCACGGACGAGGTGCCGCCCTGGATCACGGTGGTCATGTCGTCGAAGTAGCCGGTGCCCACTTCCTGCTGGTGAGCCACGAAGGTGTAGCCTTTGGCGGCGTCAGCGAATTCCTGTTCCTGCAGCTTCACGTAGGCAGTCATGTCGTTGCGGGCGTAGTCGTGCGCCAGGTTGAACATGCTGTGCCACATGTTGTGAATGCCGGCCAGGGTGATGAACTGGTGCTTGTAGCCCATGGCGGACAGTTCGCGCTGGAACTTGGCGATGGTCGCGTCGTCCAGGTTCTTTTTCCAGTTGAAGGAAGGCGAGCAGTTGTAGGACAGCAGCTGGTCCGGGTATTCCTTCTTGATTGCTTCGGCAAAGCGACGCGCTTCGTCCAGGTCCGGCTTGGCGGTTTCGCACCAGATCAGGTCGGCGTACGGCGCGTAGGCCAGGCCGCGGGCGATGGCCTGGTCGAGACCGGCGCGCACTTTGTAGAAACCTTCCTGGGTACGTTCGCCGGTTACGAACGGCTGGTCGTACGGGTCGCAGTCCGAGGTCAGCAGGTCCGCGGCGTTGGCATCGGTGCGGGCCAGGATGATAGTCGGCGTGCCGGCAACGTCAGCCGCCAGGCGGGCAGCGGTCAGCTTCTGTACGGCTTCCTGGGTCGGTACCAGTACCTTGCCGCCCATGTGGCCGCATTTCTTCACCGAAGCCAGTTGGTCTTCGAAGTGCACGCCGGCCGCGCCAGCCTCGATCATGCTCTTCATCAGCTCGTAGGCGTTCAGTACGCCGCCGAAACCGGCTTCGGCGTCGGCCACGATGGGCGCGAAGTAGTCGATGTAGCCTTCATCACCCGGGCCTTTACCGGCTTTCCACTGGATCTGGTCGGCACGACGGAACGAGTTGTTGATGCGCTTGACCACGGTAGGCACGGAGTCCACCGGGTACAGCGATTGGTCGGGGTACATGGATTCAGCGGAGTTGTTGTCCGCTGCCACTTGCCAGCCGGACAGGTAGATCGCCTGGATACCGGCTTTCACCTGTTGGACTGCCTGGCCGCCAGTGAGGGCGCCCATGCAGTTGACGAAATCTTTCTCGGGGCGGAAGGACGGCTTGGCACCTTGGGTGACCAGCTTCCACAGCTTCTCGGCGCCGAGTTTTGCAAAGGTGTGCTCAGGTTGAACCGAGCCACGCAGGCGGACGACGTCAGCAGCGGAATAAGCGCGGGTTACGCCTTTCCAGCGTGGGTTTTCAGCCCAGTCTTTCTCAAGGGCTGCAATTTGCTGTTCGCGTGTCAGTGCCATGGGGGAAAACCTCGTCGCATAGGTCTAGGTGGAAAATTCCATTTGCCAGCCACGTAGTGAATGCGTGGTTATGGCTGCTCGCTGACCAGAAGCTCAGGTGTTCAAGTCGAGTTCGGCGGGGCAGGCGACGGGATGAACGATGGCTCAAGGGGGGAGTTGAGCAGGTAGGGGCGAACTGCGAACGGTCTTCGGGCATCGTGGGCCTTTGTACGATCCATCAGTGTGTAGCCGGGTTACCTGGTTAGCTTCCGTCCCTCGGGACAACTTCGTTCCAGTCGCAACCTCGTCAAACACACCTTGTGGGCGGTACAGACACGAATCGGCTCGGGTGGGTAGCTTGGAGCGGCGATCCGAAGGCCCTTGCCAGGGCCCCTGATTAGCGGGAGCGAGGCCATCATGCCCATGCTTTTTTGGATCGTCAAATGTTTTGTAGTGCTTTTTTTCAGGCACTACATCTTTAGTCTAATACGACTCATCAGTCAGTTTTTGGTGCTTCAGTTCAGAGTGTCGACCTTGACCCGCAATGTCAGGTCATCGCGGCCCTGGGTAGAGTAACTGCGGGTTGTGGAGGATTTGTCGGCCTGGGTCTCGCGGTTGATGCCGGCCAGGGGGATCCATTCGCCCAGGCGCCCGCTGACGGTTGTGTCGGTGCTTTGCACATTCACTACATCGGGACGTTCCTGGCTCATGCGGTCACGGTTGGTACTGATCGCCAGGTGCACGGTCTCGCCGGTGACGCTGGCGGTGACGTAGAAGCCCTGGGTGACGTTGCGATACTGGGTCTGGTTCTGCGGACGGCCGTAGGCGTCAGGCTGAGTAGTGGTCAGTGGCACGCTCTGGCCGACCTGGATCAGCGCGGGCACGCCTTCGCTGGCCTGGATCTGCTGGATGCCGCCGTCGCGGCTGGCGGTACCGTAGCTGATGATACGGGTCTGGCTGTCGCCGCTGTTCTGTTGGTTGTTTTCATTGGTATCGATGGTGATCAGCAGGCGCTTGGCCGGTGTGTCCAGTTGGGCGAGCAGCGCGCGCAGGTCCTGGATCTTGCCGGGGGCAGCGTTAACGATAAGCTGGTTGCCGTAGGCGCTGACGGTGCCGTCCCTGCCAATGAAGTTCTGTGCAACCGGGAGCAGGTCGGTGCTGGTGCGATTGCTCAGGTTGACGACTTCGGTGTCGGCCATTGCCGAGCAACTGGCAGTGAGGAGGAGGGCGGTGAGCAGGGTGCGTAGGGACATGTCCGTTATCTCTGCGAGTCAGTTAGGCTTGATAGTGCCAGTTTGTCGGCCGGGCGGGTCGCAATTTGAATCGTAGACGGCAAAATGCCCTGGCATGGCAGGGCATTGTCGGTGTTGCTGAAATAGCTATCGGGGGCAAGCCCCCTCCCACATTTTGACCGAGTACATCCTCGGGGATGCAGTCAAGTGTGGGAGGGGGGGGGCTTGCCCCCGATGGCAGCGACGCGGTCTCGAATCAGCCCCCGCGCACCATATCGACATGGGGAATCCCGACTTCCAGGAATTCCTCGCTGACGATCTTGAAGCCCAGTCGCTCATAGAACGGCGCCGCATACACCTGCGCACTCAGGAACTGCTTGGTCTGGCCACGTTGCTCGGCCACGCCAATCACCGCTTCCATCAGCTTGTCGCCGACCTTCAGCCCGCGCCAGTCCTTGAGCACCGACACCCGGCCGATCTCGCCGCTGGGCAGCAGGCGCGCGGTGCCAATCGGAAAGTCGCCTTCGAATGCAAGGAAATGCACTGCGTCTGCGTCGTCCGCATCCCACTCAAGCTCAGGTGGAACCGATTGTTCAGCGATAAATACCGCTTCACGAATGCGCCGAATCTCGGCGATATCCTTATGCCAGTCCGCGACACCTACGTGAATCCTATTCATCGGCAAACCCCAGGCTTCCTTGCTTGACCAGCTCGCACAGCAGGTCACGGGCGTCTTCGTCCAACAGCCATTCGCCAAGGTTTTCGGCGTGCAGGGCATCGGCGGCGCAGACCAGTTTCAGCAGTTCGCGCAGTTTGCCCGGCAGGTAACGGCTCTGGCCGCTGGCGAACAGCAGGACGTCATCGTCGACTTCCGACCAGGCCATGCGCGCGCTTGGGTTGCGCACCAGGATCGCGCCGTCCTGCAGGCTGTTGATGAAGTCGTCTTCGCCCAGTTCTTCGCCTGCCACCAGTTCCGGGTAGCGCGGCTCGGTCATGAATTGGCCGAACCAGGTCAGCAGCATGCGCTCGTCGCTCATGTGCTCGGCCAGCAGGCTCTTGAGGCGGTCGAGGGCGTCGCTCTGGATCTGGTGCGGGTCGCTGACCGGCTGCGCGTCGGCGTCGGTGTAGCGCTCTTCGTCGGTCAGGTACTGGGCGAGGAAGTCGGTGAAGTGGGTCAGTACTTCAGCGGCGCTTGGGGCGCGAAAGCCCACCGAGTACGTCATGCAGTCATCTTCGGCGATGCCGAAATGCGCCAGGCGTGGCGGCAGGTAGAGCATGTCGCCCGGTTCCAGCACCCATTCGGCGCTTTCTTCGAATTCGGCGAGGATGCGCAGGTCGGCGTGTTGCAGCAGCGGGCTTTCGGAGCTGCACATCTGGCCGATCTTCCAGTTGCGCTTGCCCTGGGCCTGCAGCAGGAACACGTCGTAGTTGTCGAAGTGCGGGCCTACGCTGCCACCGGGTGCGGCAAAGCTGATCATCACATCGTCGATGCGCCAGCTTGGCAGGAAGCGGAACTGCTCCAGCAACTCGGCCACTTCCGGCACGAACTGGTCGACCGCCTGTACCAGCAGGGTCCACTCACGTTCAGGCAGGGTGCTGAAGGTGTCTTCGGCGAACGGGCCGCGGCGCAGTTCCCACGGGCGTTCGCCGTGTTCGATCACCAGGCGCGATTCGACTTCTTCTTCCAGGGCCAGGCCGGCGAGTTCGTCGGCGTCGATCGGGCTTTCGAAGTCAGGGATCGCCTGGCGGATCAGCAGCGGTTTTTTCTGCCAGTAGTCGCGCAGGAATTCCCGTGCCGTAATGCCGCCCAGAAGTTGAAGAGGGATATCAGGATTCATGTGTAACCTATTGAAAAAAAGCACTTTTCAGACTGAAATAAAAACGCCCGGCGCGGCCGGGCGTCTCAAGGGGGCTTGCGCGAATCAGATGCGCTTGGCTTGCTCTACAGCGTTGCCGATGTAGTTGGCCGGGGTGAGCAGTTTCAGCTCGGCCTTGGCCGCGGCTGGCATGTCCAGGCCGTCGATGAAAGTTTGCAGTGCTTCAGGGCTGATGCCCTTGCCACGGGTCAACTCTTTCAGCTTCTCGTAAGGGTTTTCGATGTTGTAGCGGCGCATCACGGTCTGGATCGGCTCGGCCAGCACTTCCCAGCACGCGTCCAGGTCAGCGGCGATTTTCTGCGCGTTGAGCTCCAGTTTGCTGATGCCTTTGAGGCTGGCTTCGTATGCGATCACGCTGTGGGCAAAGCCCACGCCGAGGTTGCGCAGTACGGTGGAGTCGGTCAGGTCGCGCTGCCAGCGGGAGATCGGCAACTTGCTGGCCAGGTGCTGGAACAGGGCGTTGGCGATGCCGAGGTTGCCTTCGGAGTTTTCGAAGTCGATCGGGTTGACCTTGTGCGGCATGGTCGACGAACCGATTTCACCGGCAATGGTGCGCTGCTTGAAGTAGCCCAGGGAGATGTAGCCCCAGATATCGCGATCGAAGTCGATCAGGATGGTGTTGAAGCGCGCGATGGCGTCGAACAGTTCGGCGATGTAGTCGTGCGGTTCGATCTGCGTGGTGTACGGGTTGAAGCCCAGGCCCAGTTCGTCTTCGATGAAGGCGCGGGCGTTGGCTTCCCAATCGATCTCAGGGTAGGCCGACAGGTGGGCGTTGTAGTTGCCCACGGCGCCGTTGATCTTGCCCAGCAGTGGGACTGCGGCGACTTGAGCGATCTGGCGCTCCAGGCGGTACACCACGTTGGCGAGTTCTTTGCCCAGGGTAGTCGGCGACGCCGGCTGGCCGTGGGTACGCGACAGCATCGGCACGTCGGCGAAACGGATGGCCAGCTCGCGGATGGCTTCGGCGGTCTGGCGCATCAGCGGCAGCATCACGTCATCACGGCCTTCGCGCAACATCAGGGCGTGGGACAGGTTGTTGATGTCCTCGCTGGTGCAGGCAAAGTGGATGAATTCGCTGACCTGGGCCAGTTCCGGCAGCTTGGCCGCCTGCTCCTTGAGCAGGTATTCGATGGCCTTGACGTCGTGGTTGGTGGTGCGCTCGATCTCTTTCACACGCTCGGCGTGCTCCAGGGAGAAGTTGTCCGCCAGGGCATCGAGTACAGCGTTGGCTTCGGCGGAGAACGCCGGCACTTCGCTGATGGCGGGGTGAGCGGCCAGGCGCTGGAGCCAGCGCACTTCAACCAGTACACGAGCACGGATCAGGCCGTATTCGCTGAAAATAGGGCGCAGGGCCTGGGTTTTGCCGGCGTAGCGGCCGTCAACAGGGGAAACCGCAGTGAGCGAAGAGAGCTGCATGGGGTGTTCTCGGACAGTCGGGCAACGAAATGGGGCGCGTATCATACATGAAAAAATCCGCCGGTCCGTTGCCAACTGACCGGCGTATTACGCGTAACGGCTTGAAAATAGCCTGTCGGTGCGACTTATTCGTTGCGCATCAACGGGTAAAGCTCTTTGAGCAATTTGCGTCGGCTGATCACCAGTTGCCAACGATGACCGCCCAATTGCCGCCACAACCGCGCCGAACGAATGCCGGCGAGCAGCAGTGCGCGGATTTTCGAGGCGTTGTTCGGTTGCTGCAGGTTGCGCATGTCGCCGTGCACCTGGATGCGTTGGCGCAAGGTGCTCAAAGTGTCCTGGTACAGCGCACCGCAGGCGGCGATCACGTTTTCGTGGGCCGGGCCGAAGTGTTCTACCTGGGACTGGATCTGTGGCAGGCGTTTGCCGATGGTTTCCAGCATGTCTTCGCGCTTGGCCAGCTGGCGCTCGAGGCCGAGCATCGACAGGGCGTAGCGCAGCGGTTCACGCTGCAAGGTGCTGGGGTCGCGCTCCAGGGCGCCGATCAGGGCGCGATAACCTTCACGCAGTGCGAGGTCGTCGCCGCCGTAGACTTCCAGGGTGTCCTTGGGGTCGCGGATCAGCAGGCTGCCGAGCATGCAGGTCAGGCCGGCTTCGGTGACCTGGCCGGTCTTGGCGATCTTGTCCACCAGCACGGCGGAAAGAAATACCCCGCCGAGTGCCGTCAATTGCTCCTGGGTCGGGCTCATGCCGGGTTGCTCCAGGCTTCGGCGACTTCAATCACGCCGCCGCCCAGGCAGATTTCGCCGTCATAGAACACCACGGACTGGCCAGGGGTGACCGCGCGTTGCGGGTCATCAAAGGTGGCGCGGTAGCCCGTCGCGGTTTTTTCCAGGACGCAGGGCTGGTCGCTTTGGCGATAGCGTACCTTGGCCGTCAGGCGGCGCGGGGTGCTCAGGTCGATCGGGTTGACCCAATAGATCTCCGAGGCCAGCAGTGCGCCCGAGAACAGCAGCGGGTGTTCATTGCCCTGGCCGACGATCAGCACGTTGTGCTCCAGGTCCTTGACCAGCACGTACCACGGCTCTTCGCCGGCATCCTTCAAGCCACCGATGCCCAGGCCCTGGCGCTGGCCGATGGTGTGGTACATCAAGCCATGGTGACGGCCGATCACTTCGCCGTCGGTGGTCTTTATCTCGCCCGGCTGCGCCGGCAGGTACTGCTTGAGGAAGTCGCTGAAGCGGCGCTCGCCGATAAAGCAGATCCCGGTGGAATCCTTCTTCTTGGCGGTCGCCAGGCCGTGTTGCTCGGCGATCCTGCGGACTTCGGGCTTTTCCAGCTCGCCCACCGGGAACAGGGTCTTGGCGATCTGTTCACCGCCGACGGCGTGCAGGAAGTAGCTCTGATCCTTGTTCGGGTCCAGGCCCTTGAGCAGTTCGGTGCGGCCATCGATGTCACGGCGGCGCACGTAGTGGCCAGTGGCAATTAAGTCGGCGCCAAGGATCATGGCGTAGTCGAGGAACGCCTTGAACTTGATTTCGCGGTTGCACAGGATGTCCGGGTTCGGCGTGCGACCGGCCTTGTATTCGGCCAGGAAGTGCTCGAACACGTTGTCCCAGTACTCGGCGGCGAAGTTGGCGGTGTGCAGCTTGATGCCAATTTTGTCGCACACGGCCTGGGCGTCCGCGAGGTCGTCCATGGCGGTGCAATATTCCGTTCCATCGTCTTCTTCCCAGTTCTTCATGAACAGGCCTTCCACCTCATAACCCTGCTCCATGAGCAGAACGGCGGAAACGGAAGAATCCACGCCGCCGGACATGCCGACGATGACGCGCTTCTTTTGTATGTCAGAAGGGGCTGGATCACGCATAGGGTTTCAACGGGTGTCTTGAAAAAGGACGCGATTCTAACAGGCCTGGGCCCGCAAGGCTAAAGAGAAGGGCGGATCAATTCCAGGCTGTGACGCTGGCCGGCCAGGTAATCATCGATACAGCGGATGATCAGCTCGCTGCGCCAGTCGTCGCGCACGGCCAGCAGCTCGTCACGGCTCAGCCAGCGGGCGCGCAGGATGCCTTCGTCGAGCTGATGGTCCGGGTGGTGTTTCAGGGCTTTGGCAATGAAGCACACCCGTTGGTAAGTCACGCCGTTGCTGGGGGCGGTGTACAGGTAGATGCCGACGATACCCGTGGCTTCCACGTCCCAGCCGGTTTCTTCGAGGGTCTCGCGCACGGCGGCCTCGGTCAGGGTTTCATGCGGGTCGAGATGGCCGGCAGGCTGGTTGAGCACGGCGCGGCCGCCCTTGAGCTCTTCGACCATCAGGAACTTGCCGTTGTCTTCGACGATGGTGGCGACGGTGATGTGGGGTTGCCAGGTCATGGGATGCCTCTCGATTCTGAATGCAGCGCAGTCTTGGAGCAGGATTACAGCAGTGTGGGAGGGGGCAATCCCCCTCCCACAAGGATGATGCATAAGCAATCTGCATGATGCGCCTGACATTTTATGATTTTACCGATTTCAGCGCCTGGCGCAGCTTATCTCTCCAGAACCCTCAGTTTGGAGAGTGTCATGAACCCGATTGCCGATAAAAGCTACGAAGTACGCCTTACATCGCCACTGCCCATTGCCTTCATCCTGCTGTGGAGTTCCGGCTACATCGGCGGTGCGTTCGGTGTGCGTTATGGCGAGCCCTTCACCATGACGTTCTATCGGTTTGCCTTGGCTGCCCTGGTGTTCCTGGGTGTTGCACTCGCCATTAAGGCGCAATGGCCGAAACGACTTGCACCCTACTTCCATGCTGCGACAGTGGGGCTGCTGTTGCAGGCCCTGCAGTTCGGCGGCCTTTACACCGGCATCAGCCACGGCGTTCCCGCAGGGCAGGCGGCATTGATCGTTGGGCTGATGCCGGTGTTCGTGGTGATCGGTGCCTATTTCTGCCTGGGTGAACAATTGAGCTGGCGCGACCTGCCGGGTTCGATCCTGGGTGTTGGCGGCGTGGTCATCGTCGTGGCCAGCAGCTTTTTTGGCTCCGAGGCGTCAGTGGGTGGTTACGGCGCGGTGGGCCTGGCGCTATTGGGTATCACGCTTGGCACGCTCTACCAGAAGCGCTTTCTTGGCGGGGTGAATCTATGGGTGGGGTGTTTCATTCAGATGGTCACCGCGTCGTTGGTCATGTTGCTGCTGGCATACACCACCGAAACCATGCAGGTCACCGAGTGGGTTCCATTCGCAGCGTCGGTGGCCTGGATCACGCTGATGAACTCCGTGGGGGCGCTGACGCTGCTGTATTTGATGATTCGACGCGGGGAGGCGAGTAAGGCGACGAACTTGTTTCATGTGATTCCGGCTGTCACGCAGATCATGGCGTCGTTGGTGTTGGGTGAGGTGCCGAGTGGGGTGGCGATGGTGGGGTTTGTTGTTTCAGGGGCAGGGGTTTATTGGATGAATCATGTGCGCGCCAAGTAGGTAGTCTTGACAGGTATAGCGGGCGCCTTGCACTAATGGCGGGGAATAATTACTCACTCCCATGGGTGTGGCATGAGAGTCAATCTTGATATTCAGTCGCTGCGCAGTTTCCTCAAGGTCGCAGAACTGGGCAGTTTCACTCGGGCCGCGCAAGCGTTGAGCCTGACCCAGCCGGCAATCAGCCAGCAAATTCGACGACTTGAGGATTTGCTGGGTGTCGAGCTTTTTGCCCGCGACAATCGGCAGGTGTTGCTCACCCTCGAAGGAGAGCGCTTGACCGGCTATGCCCAGCAAATGGTCAGCGTCAACGACAAGGTGGGGAGCCTGTTTGATGCCAGTCGCACTCAAGAGTCCGTGACGCTGGGTATTCCCGAATATTTCAGCGAGGAAATCCTGCAGCGCGTTATTCCTGCTCTGGCGCTTGAATTACCTTCAGTGCGAATTGTGGTCAAGGTGGCGCGTTCCCTGTTGCTCGCGGAGGCGTTCAGTGAAGGACGAATCGATATTGGCCTGATGATTGATGAGTTGCCAAAAGTCGCTGGCGTGCCTTTGCATGCCCTTTCGTTGATGTGGCTGGGTGCCGAGTGTGCGGCAGCCCCCATGGAAGGGCAGGAAGTTTCGCTGGCGCTGTTCAAGGCGCCCTGCGTGTTCAGGAGCCTGGCGATTCGGCGTTTGGAGGAGAGTGGCATCAGGTGGCGCTGCGTGTATGAGTCTGAAGACTTGATGTCGCTGCGTTCAGCGGTCCAGGCGGGAGTCGGTGTGACGCTTTTACCCTGGTTTGCCCAGGTACCGGGCTTGAAAAACGTCGAAGCGCTCGCGCATTTGCCTGCGCTGCCGGGGTTTGGGGTTGAACTCAAGCAGAGGGCGGGCTGGGAGCCTTGGTACAAACCGCAGTTCCTGGCGATTATCGAGGCCGCATGGCGCGAGGAATACGGTGTTGCATAAACCCTGAAAACACAAACCCCGGCATGTGGCCGGGGTTTGTGATGCATCCCTACAACCTTACTTCAACTTGGCAATCGCCGCGTTGAGGGTGTTGCTTGGGCGCATGGCCTTGCTGGTCAGCTCCGGGTTCGGCGCGTAGTAGCCGCCGATGTCCACTGGCTTGCCCTGTACGGCATTGAGCTCGGCAACGATGGTTGCTTCATTCGCGGCCAGGGTCTTGGCCAGTTCGCCGAATTGGCCTTGCAGTGCAGTGTCTTCGGTCTGGGCGGCCAGGGCCTGGGCCCAGTACAGCGCCAGGTAGAAGTGGCTGCCGCGGTTGTCGATGTTGCCGACTTTGCGCGATGGCGACTTGTTGTTGTCGAGGAACTGGCCGGTGGCCTGGTCCAGGGTCTTGGACAGTACCAGGGCTTTCGGGTTGTTGTATGTCACACCCAAATGCTCGAGGGAAGCGGCCAGGGCCAGGAACTCGCCCAGGGAATCCCAGCGCAGGAAGTTCTCTTCCAGCAGCTGTTGCACGTGCTTCGGCGCCGAACCGCCGGCGCCGGTTTCGAACAGGCCGCCGCCATTCATCAGCGGCACGATGGACAGCATCTTGGCGCTGGTGCCCAGCTCCATGATCGGGAACAGGTCGGTCAGGTAGTCACGCAGCACGTTGCCGGTCACCGAGATGGTGTCCAGGCCCTTGCGGGTACGTTCCAGGGTGAACTTCATTGCGTCGACCGGCGACATGATGCGGATGTCCAGGCCTTCGGTGTTGTGGTCTTTCAGGTAGGCCTGGACTTTCTCGACCACGACGCCGTCGTGTGCACGCTTGGGGTCCAGCCAGAAGATGGCCGGGGTGTTGCTGGCGCGGGCACGGTTGACGGCCAGCTTGACCCAATCCTGGATCGGCGCGTCTTGGGTCTGGCACATGCGGAAGATGTCGCCGGCTTCGACTTTCTGTTCCATCAGCAGGTTGCCCTTGCTGTCGGTCACGCGGACGACGCCGTCAGCCTTGACCTGGAAGGTCTTGTCGTGGGAGCCGTACTCTTCGGCTTTTTTCGCCATCAGGCCAACGTTCGGCACGCTGCCCATGGTGGTAGGGTCGAAGGCGCCGTTGGCCTTGCACTCTTCGATCACCGCCTGGTAGATGGTGGCGTAGCAGCGATCCGGGATCACGGCCTTGGTGTCGTGCAGCTGGCCGTCGGTGCCCCACATCTTGCCGGAGTCACGGATCATGGCCGGCATCGAGGCGTCGACGATGACGTCGCTCGGCACGTGCAGGTTGGTGATGCCTTTGTCGGAGTTGACCATCGCCAGGGAAGGGCGAGCGGCGTAGACCGCCTGGATGTCAGCTTCGATCTGGGCCTGTTGCTCGGCCGGCAGGGCCTTGATGCGGGCGTACAGGTCGCCGATGCCGTTGTTCAGGTTGAAGCCGATCTGTGCCAGCACGTCTGCGTGCTTGGCCAGGGCGTCTTTATAGAACTCGGCAACGATCTGGCCGAACATGATCGGGTCGGAGACCTTCATCATGGTGGCTTTCAGGTGGACCGACAGCAGCACGCCTTGTTTCTTGGCGTCTTCGATTTCAGCGGCGATGAAGCTGCGCAGGGCGTTCTTGCTCAGTACCGCGCTGTCGATGATTTCGCCGGCCTTGACGCTGGTCTTTTCTTTCAGGACGGTGGTGGTGCCGTCCTGGGCGACCAGCTCGATCTTGACAGCGTCAGCGGCTTCGATCTGCACGGCTTTTTCGCTGCCGTAGAAGTCGCCGTTGCTCATGTGGGCAACGTGGGACTTGGAGTCTGCAGCCCAGGCGCCCATCTTGTGCGGGTGCTTGCGAGCGTAGTTCTTGACCGACAGCGGCGCGCGGCGGTCGGAGTTGCCTTCGCGCAGTACCGGGTTCACGGCGCTGCCCTTGACCTTGTCGTAACGGGCACGGGTTTCTTTTTCCGCGTCGGTGGTTACGGTTTCCGGGTAGTCCGGCAGGGCGTAGCCCTGGGCCTGCAGTTCCTTGATCGCCGCTTGCAGCTGCGGGGTCGAGGCGCTGATATTAGGCAACTTGATGATGTTGGCTTCAGGGGTAACGGCCAGGTCGCCCAGTTCGGCGAGGTGGTCCGGTACGGCCTTGGTGCCCAGTTGCTCGGGGAAGCTTGCGAGGATGCGCCCTGCGAGGGAGATGTCGCGGGTTTCCACGGCAATATCAGCGGAAGCGGTGAAGGCCTCTACGATAGGCAGCAGTGAATAGGTGGCGAGGGCTGGGGCTTCGTCGGTGAAGGTGTAGATGATCTTCGAGCGGGTGGGCATATTCGGATTAACTCTCTTCTTTGCTGAAAGCGTGCGCAGAAACTCGAGATGCGCCGGGTGGAGCGCGTTCGTTCAAAGTCATCCATGAGCGAAAGGTCGAGGTTTCTTCGCGGTGATGTTGGGTTGCATCAGTCGAGCGTCAAGCGGGTGGACTATTGTATTAGTCCTGCTTTGTAGCGGAGGGCCCTGTTCCAGAGCGGTCTGCCATCGTGACTCTTTGGTCAGCGGCGGCATTATACATAGGTCGCTATGCTTACGCCGAGCCTTCATACAAAAGGTGTGTCGTCCATTGGTCTAAAGGTCGCAGGTACCGGGTTGCGCCTAAAGTCGCACGAAGTGCTCAAGATTGGCGCTTTTCCCTTTGCTTTCAGGCTTGTAGGCGACAATTTATGCTGTTTTCGATGCAAATGAGCATGGCGCGAGGTTTCAGTCGCCATTTATCTGGAGTAGGCTCGAACGCAGCCAGATGTTCAATCCATAGATGGAGTTCAGCATGGGATACAAGAAGATTCAGGTTCCGGCAGTCGGCGACAAAATCACCGTCAATGCAGACCATTCTCTCAATGTTCCTGACCAACCGATCATCCCGTATATCGAAGGTGACGGTATTGGCGTCGACATCAGCCCGGTGATGATCAAGGTGGTCGACGCAGCTGTTGAAAAGGCCTACGGCGGCAAGCGCAAGATCTCGTGGATGGAGGTGTACGCCGGCGAGAAAGCGACCCAGGTCTACGACCAGGACACCTGGCTGCCCCAGGAAACCCTGGATGCGGTCAAGGATTACGTGGTGTCCATCAAAGGCCCGCTGACCACTCCGGTAGGGGGCGGCATTCGTTCGTTGAACGTGGCCCTGCGCCAGCAACTCGACCTTTACGTGTGCCTGCGCCCGGTGCGCTGGTTCGAAGGTGTGCCCAGCCCGGTCAAGAAACCAGGCGACGTGGACATGACCATCTTCCGCGAAAACTCCGAAGACATTTACGCCGGGATCGAGTGGAAGGCCGGCTCGCCGGAAGCGACCAAGGTCATCAAGTTCCTCAAGGAGGAAATGGGCGTCACCAAGATTCGTTTCGACCAGGATTGCGGCATTGGGATCAAGCCGGTATCGCTGGAAGGCACCAAGCGCCTGGCGCGCAAGGCCCTGCAGTATGTAGTGGATAACGACCGCGACTCGCTGACCATCGTGCACAAAGGCAACATCATGAAGTTCACTGAAGGGGCCTTCAAGGAATGGGCCTACGAAGTGGCGGCTGAAGAATTCGGTGCGACCCTGCTGGATGGCGGCCCGTGGATGCAGTTCAAGAACCCGAAGACCGGCAAGAATGTAGTGGTCAAGGATGCCATCGCCGATGCCATGCTCCAGCAGATCCTGCTGCGTCCGGCCGAGTATGACGTGATCGCGACCCTTAACCTGAACGGCGACTACCTGTCCGACGCCCTGGCGGCGGAGGTGGGTGGTATCGGGATTGCGCCGGGTGCCAACCTGTCCGACACCGTCGCCATGTTCGAGGCCACCCACGGTACTGCGCCCAAGTATGCGGGCAAGGACCAGGTCAACCCGGGTTCATTGATCCTGTCGGCGGAAATGATGCTGCGTCATATGGGTTGGACCGAGGCAGCAGACCTGATCATCAAGGGTACCAATGGTGCTATTTCGGCCAAGACCGTGACCTATGACTTCGAGCGCCTGATGGATGGCGCGAAGCTGGTGTCGTCGTCGGGCTTTGGGGATGCGTTGATTTCGCATATGTAAGTCAACGTTATAAAAAACCGGCCATTCAGGATGGCCGGTTTTTTACAGGCTGTTACTCAAAAGCAGATCAGGCCGTTTGTTTCTTTTTTGGTTGAGTGGGCTGTTCTGCTTTGCGCTTCGTTTCATGTGTTTCGTCGTGGGCTTTTTCGGGTGTAGCTGCGCAGGCTGCACAAATTTCGACGGCGTGCAGCCCTTTCGGTCCTTGAATGATTTCAAACTCCACAGGTTGGCCCGCCTTCAGCGTCTTGTATCCTTCCATCTTGATCGCTGAATAATGCGCAAAGAGATCTTCGGACTTCCCGTCCTCTACAACAAAACCATACCCTTTGGCATTGTTGAACCACTTGACCTTGCCACTGATCTTGACGCCAGACATACCCATATCCCTCTGCACCAGACTCCATCACTGGAGTATCATCCAGTTTATCCGTCCTAACCCGAATAAATAAGGTTGACTGCGCGGACCTTTTTTACCCACTGTGGGTTCTATTGGTTGTAACACCGATTTGCCGATAGTCAAGGCGACCGGGTGGTCAGGAGTTGAAATTCTGACAGGTCGCCCCCACCACTGTATTTGAACCACTGACGAACCTTTCTTTCCATGCATGCAATCAGCCAGATTCGACTAACATTCAATCAGGATCGACCGGATCACGAACACGATGACGACGGTTCTGCAGGCATTGCTGTTCAGGAGGCCAAGCCTGCTTTACAGGCGCCGCCGATGTACAAGGTGGTTTTGTTCAACGATGACTACACACCGATGGATTTCGTGGTCGAAGTGCTCGAGGTGTTTTTTAACCTGAACCGCGAGTTGGCGACCAAGGTAATGCTGGCCGTTCACACAGAAGGACGGGCAGTATGTGGAGTGTTTACCCGTGACATCGCCGAGACAAAGGCCATGCAGGTCAACCAGTACGCCAGGGAAAGCCAGCATCCGCTACTCTGTGAAATCGAGAAGGACGGTTAACGCCGACCACTTGGGTATGAGGTGAAGCTATGTTAAACCGCGAGCTCGAAGTCACCCTCAATCTTGCCTTCAAGGAGGCTCGTTCGAAGCGTCATGAATTCATGACCGTCGAACACCTGCTGCTGGCACTTTTGGATAACGAAGCTGCCGCCACGGTTCTGCGTGCGTGCGGCGCCAACCTCGACAAGCTCAAGCATGACCTGCAGGAGTTTATCGACTCCACCACGCCACTGATCCCCGTGCATGACGAGGACCGTGAGACCCAGCCAACCCTGGGCTTCCAGCGGGTATTGCAACGTGCTGTTTTCCACGTACAGAGCTCCGGTAAGCGTGAAGTCACAGGCGCCAATGTGCTTGTGGCGATCTTCAGCGAACAGGAAAGCCAGGCAGTGTTCCTGCTCAAGCAGCAGAGCGTTGCCCGTATCGATGTCGTCAACTACATCGCCCACGGTATCTCCAAGGTGCCTGGGCACGGCGATCATTCCGAGGGTGAGCAGGATATGCAGGACGACGAGGGCGGCGAGTCTTCTTCTTCAAGCAACCCGCTGGATGCCTATGCCAGCAACCTCAATGAGCTGGCGCGCCAGGGGCGGATCGATCCGTTGGTGGGGCGTGAGCTTGAGGTGGAGCGCGTAGCGCAGATCCTGGCGCGCCGTCGCAAGAACAACCCGTTGCTGGTGGGTGAGGCGGGCGTGGGCAAGACCGCGATTGCCGAAGGCCTGGCCAAGCGCATCGTCGACAACCAGGTGCCGGACCTGCTGGCCAACAGTGTCGTCTACTCCCTTGACCTGGGCGCGTTGCTCGCCGGGACCAAGTACCGTGGCGATTTCGAGAAGCGCTTCAAGGCGCTGCTCGGCGAGCTGAAAAAACGCCCGCAGGCGATCCTGTTCATCGACGAGATCCACACCATCATTGGTGCCGGTGCGGCATCCGGTGGGGTGATGGACGCTTCCAACCTGCTCAAGCCGTTGCTGTCGTCGGGTGATATCCGCTGCATCGGTTCGACCACCTTCCAGGAATTCCGCGGCATCTTCGAGAAAGACCGTGCCCTGGCGCGTCGCTTCCAGAAAGTCGACGTGTCCGAGCCGTCGGTCGAAGACACCATCGGCATCCTGCGCGGGCTCAAGGGGCGTTTTGAAGCGCACCACGGCATCGAGTACACCGATGAGGCGCTGCGTGCGGCGGCCGAGTTGGCGTCGCGCTACATCAATGACCGGCATATGCCGGACAAGGCCATCGACGTGATCGACGAGGCCGGGGCCTACCAGCGCCTGCAGCCGGTCGAGAAGCGTGTGAAGCGCATCGACGTGCCTCAGGTCGAGGACATTGTCGCGAAAATCGCGCGGATTCCGCCAAAACACGTCAACAGCTCCGACAAGGAGCTGCTGCGTAACCTGGAGCGCGACCTCAAGCTCACCGTGTTCGGCCAGGACGCAGCGATCGACGCGCTGTCCACCGCGATCAAGCTGTCGCGTGCGGGCCTCAAATCGCCGGACAAGCCCGTCGGTTCGTTCCTGTTCGCCGGTCCTACCGGTGTCGGCAAGACCGAGGCGGCACGGCAATTGGCCAAGGCCATGGGGATCGAGCTGGTGCGCTTCGACATGTCCGAATACATGGAGCGTCACACTGTGTCGCGCCTGATCGGTGCGCCTCCGGGCTATGTCGGTTTCGACCAGGGCGGCCTGTTGACCGAGGCGATTACCAAGCAGCCCCATTGCGTACTGCTGCTCGATGAAATCGAGAAGGCCCACCCGGAAGTCTTCAACCTGCTGCTGCAGGTAATGGACCACGGGACCCTGACCGACAACAACGGGCGCAAGGCGGACTTCCGCAATGTCATCCTGATCATGACCACCAACGCCGGTGCCGAGACGGCCGCGCGGGCTTCGATCGGCTTTACCCATCAGGATCACTCGTCCGATGCGATGGAAGTGATCAAGAAGAGCTTCACGCCGGAGTTCCGCAACCGTCTGGACACCATTATCCAGTTTGGTCGCCTCAGCCATGAGGTCATCAAGAGTGTGGTGGACAAGTTCCTTACCGAGCTTCAGGCGCAGTTGGAAGACAAGCGCGTGCAACTGGATGTCACGGAAGCGGCACGCAGCTGGATCGCCGAAGGTGGCTACGACGCGGCAATGGGCGCTCGCCCGATGGCGCGCCTGATCCAGGACAAGATCAAGCGGCCGTTGGCCGAAGAGATCCTGTTTGGCGAGCTTTCCGACCATGGTGGCGTGGTGCATATCGACCTGAAGGATGGCGAGCTGACCTTCGAGTTCGAAACCACGGCTGAAATGGCCTGATCGTTCTGCAATAACGCAAAAGGCGCCGAAAGGCGCCTTTTTGCTGTCTTGAAATGCAATTCTCAGAATGGGGCTTGCCCCCCTCCCGCAGGATTCCTCGGTGTTTGAGAAATCCCATGCACACAAAAACGCCCGGCATAACCGGGCGTCTTGTATTGACTTGCTTAGCGAGCGCGGTAAGTGATACGCCCTTTGCTCAAGTCATAGGGCGTCAGCTCGACGCGCACTTTGTCACCGGTAAGAATACGAATGTAGTTCTTGCGCATCTTGCCGGAGATATGCGCGGTTACGACGTGCCCATTTTCCAACTCCACACGAAAC
>Ga0207696_1000895_pt1 | contig 18491 bp, 29 predicted proteins | sample KBSS54metaG_FD_184403 | JGI IMG/M metagenome (GOLD analysis project Ga0207696, IMG submission 184403) | Switchgrass rhizosphere microbial communities from Kellogg Biological Station, Michigan, USA - KBS S5-4 metaG (SPAdes) (version 2) | ecosystem: Host-associated > Plants > Roots > Rhizosphere >...
CCCGGATTGCCGGTAACGACCTTAAGATGGGTCGGTTTTGGTCGTCTTCCGGCCATAAAAACCTCCCAGAAAAAAACTTTTCATTTCGCGGTTGTGCATAAAAAGGGGGGCGGGCGGTCAGGAGGTCATTAGCCCCTGAACTCTGATTCCACCCTCCCGGGTGGTGTTGATAATCGTTCGTATTTGAACCCAACCCCCTCTCACCCTTGACATAAAATGATATTCATTCTCATTTGCGCCAATGGGATGAGGGATCGAGCGGCAGTCCGTTCTCATCGCACCCGATGACGTGACCGCGCTTCTCTTCGCGCTGCTTGGTTGAGTCGTGGTGCTGTTTACAGAGGGGCTGCCAGTTAGCCTTGTCCCAGAAGAGCTTCTGAGCCTTCGCTATCTCGTCCTGCTTACCAACGTTAATGGATTCCTTTAGTCTGTGAGGCTTAATGTGGTCAACAACCGCAGCTGCCACTGCTCTGCCCTGTCGGTGACACATTGCGCATAGAGGATGTGTCTTAAGGAATGACAGTCTGGCTTTGTCCCAGCGGCTGTTATAGATGCGTGGCTCGGACATTAGAATTCCCTTCTGGCTGGACGTGTTTAACCCTCGGCAATGGTGAGACCACCAGCCTATTATTCATTGTGTTTATGCTGAAAATTGCACTCAGTAAATGAATTTTTCAGCAAAAAAAACCTCCCGAAGGAGGTTATGAATTTTTATGAGCTTTCTTTGCAGCTGCCATTTGTATGATGTTATTAGCTCTTGCTTTTCGCTCTTCTCTATTGATGTACCAATCCTTAATCAGAGTCTCAATCAGCTGAATTAGTAATTGCGCTTCTTCAGGATGCACATCAATGATGAGATCAATGTCTTTTTCCATATGCGCACCGATGTTGCCAATACTTCGAATTGCATCGATCGCCTGCCAAGTATCAGGATCAACTTTATCACTAATTGCCTGAATCTCGGCATGAAGGTTTTTTTCCTTAACCCCCCAAAAGTCGCGAATCATTCCCTGCAAACAACGACGAGACAAAGTGGCTGACGCTTTAGGAGATAGCTCCTGAATAAGACATGCCTCTTTGTAGTCGGACAGAATTGCTATGGGAACATACTCTGGGAAAACCTTTACACTACCTTGAGGGCGTAATGTCCATGTCTCAATAAGGTCATATTTGTAATAGGGAGCTTCATAGTATTTTCGATAATACGTCGCAAAAACCTGCACCTCTTTACAGTCAGGATTTGGGCAAGTATACGACGTGATCTCAACATTAGAAGTTCCCTCAATAGTTCTGTTTATATCGTGGGTAGAGCTTTCAGTACTTACAGATTCTTTTGTCGAAAGATGATTGCAAAACGGACAGAGCCAGCTAGCCATAAGCTTCCTTATTGCGAATTTTGTTCATCACATCATAAACAAAAAAATCAGTTATTACACTGCACAGTGATTTACTACAGAATGTTGCTATTTGCTTTCCATGTTACGAACTGCTGCCCGATCAATATTGCACTGCGCAATAACGCCATAAAGCTTAGCATTCAGCATCACGCTGTCACCGAACGTCATGAGCACCGGCGGCGGCGGCGATTCTATCTTGCTGGTCAGTTCCGCCGGAAGATTTAACCGGGGCTGCTTTATTGTCCTGTACTCCACCAGCGGCTTTTGCTGCGTCGCGCAACCGGTCAATAGCATCAGGGGGAACAGGAGCAACAGCACACTTGTCCGCCGCGAGGTAACGCTTAATTTCATTCTGTAGTTTCCGGTTCTGCTGGGCGGTTACGGCACGCTGCTCTGTGACCTGACTCATCACCGCATTCTGCTGATTAACTGCTTTGACCAGGTCGTTAACACTTGATGCCAGACCATCGTTTTTTGAACGCAGATCGTTAATCTGCTCGTCTTTGCTGTTCGCCAACTTCTCAAGGCGCTGATTGGTTGCTTCAAGCTGTGAGCTTCTGGCATTCAGCATCCAAAGTGCCAGGCAGATAAGGGCAATGACGATGACAGGTGAAAAAGTTTTGATGAGGTTTAACGGGTTCATGTCAGAAATACCTCTCTTTCAGCTGCGCGGCGTTTAACAAGGCCGGACAACTTCTTACCACCAGCATTAACCCACTTGCCGAACTCATCAGCTGCGCCAGCATAATCCTCAGCGTTGAGTTTCTTGATAAGTGTCGATTTAACGAAGTTGCCTGATCCGAGGTTAAACACGAATGACACCAGCGCATCGAATTGCCCTTGGGTGAGTTTTACCTTCACGTTGGTGTTAACGGTCAGCTCTGCTACCTGCAAATCTTCACGAAGGAAAGCATCAGCTTGTTCGCCGGTAATAATTTCCCCTGCTTTAACTGCGTGGGTGTGGCCGTAACCGATAGTCAGAATGCCAACACTGTCTCTGTAAGCTTTAAGCTCCAGGCCTTCAAAGCGTTTGACGAGGTTAATTCCGTTATTGCTAACCTTCATTGGTTTCCCCTGCCTTTCTCTCTATCAGCCTGCGAAGCCTTTCGCTGATGTAGTCATTGCCTACATACCCGATGTAAACCGCGAATACCTGCGCAGCAGCGTCGGGGATATTCCAGTTAAATAAAGCGCCCATCACCTGCAGCGTCGGGCCAGCAAAGAATGCCAGCGCACTGCAGGAGACAGCGTCAAGAACCCGCTTACTCCACGGGCTTTTTGCATAGGCACTGCGTAATAGTGAAAACATGCCTGCTACCCCGGCATATCCCCATTCTGTTTTGTGGGCATACAGCCACAGCAGCACTGTGGCCCAAAAGCCCGGGTCTTTTTCTGGAGGCATGCTCTGATTCCCGCCACCGGGATGATGGCGGCTTACTTTTATTGAGAGGATTGCGCAGCACCACGGTATCAAAAGTATGTGTGGAGACTGATTGGTGTGCGCAAAAACGAGAAAGGCCCACCGAAGTGAGCCTTTTTTATAAATAATTGGTCTTAAGTTAGGTTTGGGTCTTTTATTGCTTTCATAAAGCTATTTTTTATCAATGTAGCTGCTTCGTATAATCGGCCAGAATCGTTCCCTTGCAATACCGTAACGTGGGACCTTTCATCTCCTGACACAACATGAAGCGAACCTGACTGATAGAACATTTCTACAGGAACATACAACCATCCAGCCGAAAGGCCTTCACCAGCTATTAGTAGTCCAATATAAAAATTCAGGACATGATTACGATCAGTCTGCAACCCCTGCGGCGGCCTGCGCTCATAGTTCCCCGCATGATTTTTTATATAAACATCAACCCACGGGTGGTGGCGCTCGTCTTCACCGATATAATCCTGCTCAGGAAGATAGAGCCATTTTTTTAGCTGTTGCATAAGGTTGGTTGCGTCGGCTTGCAACCTTTGCTTTCTTTCAATGCTCTTCTGCTTCTGCTGCTGCGCTTCATTAACCAAATGGCTATAAATTATCTCCATGCCCTTCTCCAATTCAGAATTATCTGGGAAGTACATATTAACCACCTTAACTGAACAGAAAACACACCTTGATGAGCAAAAAGCAGAATTTGGTCCTTAAAAAAGGCCGTTCTAATGGCGATCTCTTTGTGTAGGAACCCTGACGCGATAGCGGTAAGTGCCTTGCCCGTCGGCAACAGGGTGAATTTCTTATCCCCTAAAAGGGATAGGCAGATTGCCATCCCCTACAGGGTATATTTAAAAACAAAAAAACGCCTCCAGGCTGGTAAGACCCGAGGCGCTTTGGCATCCACATTTGGAACTCACTTTACGATGATAAGCAGTACTGCGTAGAAACCACTCTTATCACAATACACATGTTTTTGCGGACCGCACTAATGATTTTTTCAGACAAATGCTTTATTTTCGTATTCTTCTGCGGTCCGAACTCATAAAAATGTCTAACTGTTCGGTATAACTTACACTCACAGCACAAGAGGACGCCATTTTGGCTCAGGAAGAACTCCTCGTTTCGACTGAAGAACAAGCATATCAACTAATTGAGAATTACTTGACTGGTCATCAACTACCAGAGCACATTTCGTTTGACGGATGGCCCAACCTTTCGTTTAAGCTTGAAGGCGATAACTTCAACCAAAGCTTGACCCCTTCCGTTATGAAAGGTTTTATTGAGATGCAAAGTCAGATCAATAGAGCTTTTGCCCTGGCAAAATTCGGTACTCCCGATCCTCGGCGCCTGACGAAAGAAGACCGTGAAGAGCTTGAAATCTCGGTTGAGGTAAAGCAGGGATCATCAATCTTAACGGTTGATATGAACGGTTTTTTAACAAAGCTTTCTCAAGAACTTGTGGGGAAAATGAGCGCACAAGAAATAATGATCACTGTCATCAGCGCCGGTTTAATTTGGGGTGGAGTTTCCATTTTCCGCCGCTATCTCGATAATCGAAAAGAGGTCAGGCTTGCTGAAATTAACAAAGATGGTGATAAAGAACATCTCAAAACAATGCAAACTATGAGCCATGAAGAGACAAAGCGCATAGAGATCATGGCAAACTTCATGAAACAGCAGCCATTGCTCGATAACATGGACCGCATGGCCTACGATGCAAAAAGCGAAATGGTCAAATCTTTCGTGAGAGCCGACAAAGCAGTAATTGATGGCGTCACATTAGACTCGGAAATGGCACGCGAATTGACTACCAATGCACGTCGGCGTTCTTCGGAAATGCGAATCGATGGTATTTACAGGATTGAGGAAGTAAATAACACCGATCCGGAAGCGTTTAAGGTTAAAGTAAGGAATGTACGTAGCGACCAGCGGCTTACCTGCTTAGTTCAGGATATATTTCTCGATGAAACAGGTAATAAAGAAGCACTGCAGCAAGCTGAATGGGAACGTAGACCTGTTCACCTGAGTATTAATGCAAAGCATGTCGATGGTGAAATTAAATCAGCTATAATTTTGTATGTAAAAGATGTTGATGCCGAGGAAAAGCCCGATTAATCGGGCTTCATGCTGTCTAAGCTTTACTCCATCTCAAGTTTGACATCAAGCATTGAAAGACAGCCGTCAATAAAGCCTTCTGCCATTTGCACTTGGATTCGAATCAACTTTTCGTCACATTTTGCGCGTTGCGCCAGCTTTCTTTTTGAGATGTCATAAAAGTAATGCAGAACAATTAATTTATGCTCATCGGGACGCTTCGACTTTAGTTTAGCCAGGCATGATTCAATAATTAACCCATCATCATCGCTGCATGATAAGCTCATTTTTGACATTTGAGGTAAAAGCCCCTTAAAGCCAGCTGCAATTGGTGAGTAATCAACGCCACTGCTCTCTGATTTTGCCCATCCCGCCCAACGCTCTAATATCTGTGACATGTCACGCATAGTTATTCCTCTCCACACACTTTATTTTTTGTCTGTCCCAATCACTCCGACTGCAATCGCGAAATCGAGGAACCTGAATAGCAGCTCAACCTGGCTGCCATATTTTGCTTCAAACGCTTTCATGTCCCGGTGCAGTTCATCGTGATGCGCCCTGCAAAGCGGTATCACGAATAAATCATGGGCCTTTGTCCCCATTCCCCCCTGACTGTGACCGATGATGTGATGAGGATCGTCCGCCTGCCTGCCGCAACATGCGCAGCTCTGCGACTTAACCCATCGTGTGTACTTCTCATTCTCCCAGCGTTTGCGCTTGGGGCGCTTCATGAATGATTCCGGTGATTCCGGATCGGCACGGAGGCTGATTATCTTTTTGACAACCTGTGCCGCGTCCTGAATAACCTCGCGTGCCGGACGCGCCGGAATGATTCTGGCCTCTTTGAGTTCGCCAGCCTGAATAACCTCTTTTGGCATGCGCAGAACGCGCCGGGCCGGTGCTTCCGGTATGAGATCAATCAGGTCATTCAGTGAGGCCCACCAGCACAGCTCAGGTAACGTCAGCTGGTGGTCACCGCTCAGCGCCATCTGGTTGCATGCCGCTCTGATGATCCAGAGCGCGGTATTGCCTTTGGCGATGTTCTCCAGGCTACCGGGAACGCCGTTTTCCCTGAATTCATTATCGTGGCTGTAGCAAAGGGACACCAGGCCGTTTTCGATTTCTGACACTGTGAACTCATGGTGATGCCATGATTCGGGCTGTTCCCACTGACAGCAGCCAAATGACTGGACGAAAGATGCCAGAGCATTAGGCCCACCAGCAGCCGCTATCACACGTTCGTGACCGAAGAAGGGAATCAGTGAGGGTTCATCAAGCAGCGGCTGGGTGCCGTCATTCAGCCGCCCTGATGGCAGGTCTGCCATATCCATTGTCGGAGTGCTGATCACAACGCGAGACTTAAACAGCTTCATCAGTTCTGGTCCCGGCCTGAACAGAACTATTCCTGTGCGCGGCGCTATTTCAGGTGTAAGCAATGCCCTCACTCAGCACCGCCTGCAGCCTTATGCGCCGTCCATAGCCCGCCAATCCACTGAACGCCCTTAGCGGTGAAGCGGGACTGACTGAACATATAATTTGATTCGGTAGTGGTTCCGGTTCTGACCTCAAAACGACCAGCCTCGATGTGCTGGCTGTAGGGCGTCAGGACGCCATTAAGGCGGTACATAACCCGGCTTTCAATCAGGAACAGGCGAAGCTCTGGCTCTTTAGCATCAAGAAGCTTTGCTACCTGCCGGAATGTCATTGAACTGGTGGCCGTGACATAGCGATCCACGAAAGCAACCTTTGGCGCGGCTTCAGTAAGCTGCAGCTGCAGGCGCTCCTTCTCCTCTTCCATTTCGGCGGCCAGGCGGAGTGCCTCAGCAAAGGTCTGCGGGATTTTAACTGGCTGGCTTTCCTCTAACTCATGCAGTCGCTTGATCACTTTCATGCGAAGAATGGCGCTGTAACCGGTGATAAGGCATTCGGTATGCTCACGGTCGAGGTGATACTCAGTCTGCTGGCGGTTCATGCTGTCAAAGTAGATGTGAGCAAATCTGCTCGCATCTTCCTGAAGCTGAAGCAGCATGACTTCAATGTCTCTTTTAACATCTGGATGACGCTTAGCTGTGAGATCAGCAATTTCACGGCTGGTCATGATTGGGGATTGAATAGCATTGACTACAGGCGCAATAGCACCCGCTGATTGATTCAGCATTTTGACCTCTCCACACACTGGAACAACATTTTTAAATGGCCCCGCCCCATCACCTGCAAGTGAGCGGGACCAACCTTGGTACGGCGACTGCAATCACCAGTACAGCACTCACTATACCCAATTTTACTGTTCATGTAACCAGTTGCGGACCTATGCCGCTACCGGCTCAAACTCGCTGATTACCACCTCCGACTTACCGCCTTTGGTTACCGGACCCCACTCTACAGCGAATCGCTTAATCTGCTTGTCATCGCCCCATATACCGGCATGAGTGAGGCTGTCGAACAGGGCTTTGAGGTAGTTATCAAGGTCGCGCTGGCGCTTATCTGGCGGGAACAGCAACACGCTAACCTGCACGTTCACTGTAATCAGCTGTGGTCGGCGCTTAAGTTGCTCCAGGACGGCGGCGAGGGAATTGGAGCGGAAACAGCGCCCGGAGGCGCTGATCAATACTCCCTGTCTGGTGTTACGCCAGTACGTGTTTACGCTTGGCGGGAACGGGAGGGTTAACTTCATGCCGCACTATCTCCCATATCAGGGATAGTCCTCTGACCAACCACCTCACGGACTGCCTGACGCAGCATGCGGATGTTTGTCCAGCAGTCACGGTTGGTCTGCTCCACCAGCGCGATAAATTCCTGAACCGTGCAGGGCTGATCCTGGCGAATCTCTGACAATACTGCTGAGAAGCGCATCAGCTGCTCAGCAGCAACGTCTGCATCATCGTGCTGCTCTGACAGCCACAACTTCAGTTCAAGATCGTCCTGGTGCTGTTTGATGAGACGAACGGCACTGGCAATCGTCTCTGCTGGTACTGTCACACAGGTAGGGTTCTCTACAGAGTCTGCCGCCCAGGTGTGCGCCCACTTGGATTCGCTGTAGGTGTACTCAGCTTTCATTTTGAACGCGGCGATAACGCAGGCCCACACCTCAACACCGCTTTGCTCAAGGATTTCGTGCTTCAGCAGTGGCAGATCATCGCCATAGTCTTTTTCAGACTGAGCACCTTCTTCGCTATCAGCCTTCAGATGCTCACGCGGCTCACCGTCTTTAGGTTCGGGCCACTTACGGGCCTTGTTGACGCTGAGCTTCAATGCCATCGCAGCGTTAAGCTCTTCCTCGGTAATACCGGCGCGTCGCATTGCATCCCACAGCAGAAACTGAAGGTCAGCCCATTCCGACAGGTCGTCAGGTGCTTCGGCTGCTTCCATCGCTTCTTTAGCCAGGTGCTTAAGAGGACCAATCGGGCCTACATCTCCGAATGTTTCCTGTGACCATGCCGCGTGCTCTGCACGGATTCTTTCGCGCAGTTTTACCGGTGATACGATGGCTGCTGAGCGGGTCAGCTTCTTCTTGCCAGCGGCTTTAGCCTTCTGCATCTGCTCCTGCGCTACTGATGATGCTTTCACGCCATGCTCACGCTGCAGGGCTACTGCGGTTGTCGCGGCCACTTCGCCAGACTTCACCATCTCAATCAGCGGTTCGCCAACGGTCAGCAGCTGGAGGTGCTGTTCTACATCGGTGATCGAACGCTTCACCTTGGCGGCAATCTCAGCTGGCTCTAAACCCTGATTCACAAGGCGCTGATAGGCAGCTGCACGTTCCAGTGGCAACAGAGCACGCCCCTGGCTACTGGTGACCATGAACGCCACGCTGTCAGCTTCACTACCCACGAAGTCCTTACACTCAAGGCGCAGGGTGTAGCCCGCTTCCTGAGCCAGCTTCGCACCGTAATAGCGGTGGTGGCCGTCGATAATCTTGATGCCCTTCTCAGTGACCTTAACAGCCAGCGGAGGCACATGCTCACCAGCTATAAAGGCGTCTCGGAACTCCTCGACATGGGTCTGATCGATATCACGAATGTTGTAATTAGTTTCAACATACAGCTCATCAACGCCCAGCAGGTAGGTTTTACGGGTGGTGATATCGGTGTCGCTGTTTTTCTTATCGTCGTAAATGCGCGCTAAAGTACTCATGCTGTGGTCAGCTCCCATGTCAGGACAAAAATCAGGGCGGCAATCATCACTAATGCTGTGCGGATGGCCTGGTAGAAAATCTCATTGCGTTGGTAGTGGTTCTTCAGGTGCGCTCTCATAACAAATCCCTGTTCACGCTGGCTGAAATGATGCGGCCGGTATCAAGTCCGCCATAGCTGCCACAGTTGAGCGAGCCCTTCACAGCGCAGCGGTCGCAGTTCTCTTTGGCTTCGTTGCGTGAGGCGTCGAACTTCGCCACCAGCATCGCTTCACGCCAGACCTGCGCGGCACGTAGCCAGAACCCTTTGCTCTCCAGTTCGGCGGCTTGCTTAGCCTTGTGGCTGTATCTTTCGCTCTCAACCGGCAATGGGTCGGTGTTAATTAAGTAGCTCCAGTCGCTTGCCCGCTTAAGCAGACCCTTAGTGAACAGCGGTTTGATAAAACGCTTCACAGAGGTCTCATGCAGTCCAGTCAGCTTGCAGAGTTCGCGCACCTTCAGCGGGCCATTGCGGGTAATCAGTTCAAGAATTTTTGATTCGTGGTTGATCATGATTATTCTCCTGTTAACCGCGAAAGCCGTGAGGCACTGAGCTGTCAGGCTGCGGAATGACAGTGATATCCCGCTGCATGTTGCGCTTCAGAGCATTCCATTCAGAGCGCGGCGGGCGACCGGCCTTATCCCATTTGGCAGCAGACTGCAGATAGCCAGGAAGGTTGCCGGGTATGAACAGGGTTTTGGGGCGCATGTACTGGTACTCCTCGGTGCCTTCCCAGTGGGTGTGTTTGTAATCCACCACCAGACAAAGCTCTTCCACCGTGAACGAGTCTTTCAGGCGGGACTTAATGTGACCCATCGACGACTGCGCTTCGGTGTGCTTTGCGCCGGTGATTTTGTTCAGGTGGCGTAAAACTTGACGAGAGCGATTGATAATTGACCACTCATCGTCTGGTTGCGACGCAACCTGACAAGAAGGGGTTGTTGTAATCTCTGTAGTATTCTCTGTTGTAATCTCTGTAAGAGTGGGACAAGTTGACCCTATGGATTGGGACAAGTTGACCTTATCCATAGGGACAGATTGCCCTTCTCGATGAGGACAATTTGTCTTCTTCGATGGGGTCAATTTGTCCTTATCGGCCAGCAGAGGGTTTGAGTGGTTAATCGAATAAAAATTAGTACGATCATGCTGTGTTTTCTTCAGCTGCTCGACATAAATGAGTCCATGCGCCTTTAACGACGTGAGCGCCCTTTTCACAGTCTTCTCAGACCAGAACGGGAACTGATTAGTCCACTCTTCGATAGTGTTATAAACCCAGCGACGGCCCGCATGCTCAACGCCTGACGTGGTGTCTTCCAGCCAGTAACAAATCTGCTGCAGCACGATGGCTTCATTGAGGCCAATACGCTGCGCTAGTTCGGGGCTGATAACCAATGGCTTAACCTTCAGCAACAAACTCATGACGCCACCTTCCTGAACTTCTGGCTGAACAAAGCGCGGGGCTGCATGCAGGGATGTGGATAGTTGGGACGCATGTAAATTACGCGGTGATTAACAACATCTACACCAACGGTCTCTACTACCACGCCGCGATGGTCCTTAAATCTTTCCACCCAAGGTTTAATGATCTCGTTTTCCATCAGATCACCCTCGACTGCGCCGTTCGGCTGTAGAAATTTTCCCAGGCGGACTCAACTACCAAACGCGTGGTTGTCTGGTAGTTGTTAGGGCCACCAGTCACCGGTATGATTTGCTCATAGACACGGACGCCACCGATAACGCGGCAACGGAATTGCCCAACCGCTCTATTTTGGCTTACAATGGACATGCGATTGATTCTCCACACACGTTGATAAAATCGCGACAGACACCCGGGGACTGCAATCCTGCGGGTGTCACTTTTTTGGGGCTTAAAAACTTTTTCATTTTCAAATGTCCTGCACTTCAATTTGCATGCCTGATGCATCGATTTTCCTGCCGTTCGCCACGAACATATCCACCGAATGCTCAGCAACACCGACGCCATACAGCGCCATAAAACCCAAGAAGCCGTGAATCTGGTGACGCATTTTTTTGTGGAACAGTGCGGATAAGGTTTTGCGTTCATGGTTATCGATCACACCGTCAGAAGCTGCGGCGATCTTTGCTATAGCCAACTCACCAGCTGCTGCGCTCGCTTTCATCTCGATGTCATACAGATCGACCTTATCCACCTCATTAACTGCAGAGACATCCACCAGCAACTTTCCGTGACGTGTCGCGAAAAAGTCTGCCAGGCATGCCGTGCCGGATAAATCTTCCATCTTCATGAGTTCGTCCAGAGTGAAGAAACGACTGCCACACTTGCGATACATGTGGTTGTGAAACTGATCGATGGTCATGCCTAAGTCATCGGCCATACCTAAACGACCCGCTTTATGTGCTTTGCACATCAGTCGAATTGCTGTGTTGATTGTGTCTACCATTTGCATTTCCCTAAGGTAGTTATGCAGGTTGTTAAACTCACTTAAAATCCGCCATACCATCGGACGGGCTCGGGTAAATATCTGGCCTCAACTCATGAGGTGTTACGCCAGTAACCTGAAAGATGCTGATTACGCGCTCTGCTGGAACCATGCCAGCTGAACGGCTTTGCCAGTAACTTACGGTCATTGGAGAAACGCCAAGCTTTAAAGCCAATGCGCGGGCTGAGCCTGCAGCTTCAATAGCTTTGGTTAATGCTTCCATCGGTTATCTCCGGTTTATATTCGACAGAGACATTAAACAATAAGTTTATACTCAAGTCAACTTTTGGTTTATAGATTCATATAAACATAACGTTTACAATCCGGATTGGTAATTGAACGGTGCGATGATGTTTATGAGCAAGGCAAATAGACTGGACGAAATTCTCCAGGTGACAGGTTTTAGCAAGGCGCATCTCGCAAGGATTGCAGAGGTCTCACCTCAAGCGGTGAACAACTGGTTCAAGCGCGGGGAAATGGGCAAGGATTCTGCTATCAAAATTTCTGCGGCTACTCAGTTGCCTCTTTCATGGCTATTGGGTGAAGAAGAAGATTTAAACACTGCGGTTACCTCACAGAATTCCAAAGCTGCTCTGGGAAGCTCCAAGCTTCCACTGCCATCAGAGGCAGATGTGATTGGCAAGATGCGTGACGGTCTAATCCCTGTGATAGGAGATGCCGTTTTGGGAATGGACGGTCTGATAGATATGATGGAGTTTCACGCGGGTTGGCTGCGCATTTACAGCGATGATAAATCAGCTTATGGGGTTAGGGTTCGTGGCGATAGCATGTGGCCGCGCATTCAATCTGGCGAGTTCGTTGTCATAGAGCCAGGAACAAAAGTGGCTCCCGGCGATGAAGTGTTCATCAGGACTAAGGATGGACACAACATGATAAAAATCCTCAACTACAACAGAGGGGGTGACTATCAATTTACCAGCATTAACAACGATCACAAACCTTTCACCCTCACAGCTGACCAGGTTGATAGGGTCCATTTTGTGTCAGGTATCATCAAAGCAACGCGCTTTATATCTGCTGATGATGTAGCGAAAGAGTAAAGAGATTCAAAATAAATTAAGCCGGCGAAAGCCGGTTTTTTTGTGCCTAAAATCCGCAAAAAAGAAACAACGCAGAACATAAACAAAATATTTATCAACCTAAGGTTGACGTTATTATAAACATATAGTTTAATTAGCACATCAACAGCGAACAGGCAGGACGACCACGAAGTAGCCGCCCGAGGCGTAAGAAGATCGGGATGATTCGCTAAGCAAGTTGCAGTGGTGTGAGGGCGGTGCTGTGAAAATGATTAAGAACATGTCGAATACAATGGTTCGGGACCTGATTACCTTTCTGCGTCTCTTCCCGGATGCCGATGTGATCTGCTGTGGTGATGCAGGTGTAGTGAGTGTGCGGTGTGATGTTGAAAACGTGGTTCTTGGACCAGTGTTTTAAGAGTACAGAATTGCTGTGTTGGCGGTTACTCATGAAGGTTTGTTTAACCGCCTTTTTTCACAACGATAAGGGCATTTGCAAAGCGGGTGTTTTCGAACGCTTTAGAGACGTGGAGTAAGTGTCCTTTTCGTTGTGGTGAATACGCAGGCTGATGCGTGGGTGAGTTGATAGTTCCACGCACCTATTTGACTCTATCTGCAAATGCCGGAGATCAGCACCGGTCGCCACAACATCGGGGGCAGCACCGTAAAAGTCTGCCAGTTCGTAAATCACGTTAGCGTGTTACCCGAACCAAGCTGGCTGGGAGGTCAGCACACAACGGTGAGAGCATTGAGTGGTGAATAGCAAAGGACACCACGTGCCTGGTTAGCCAGTGCTCTCAACCGTTGTGGTGAATGCGGCCAGCGCACGCGGAAGACTGACAAAAACTGCATACAGTCTAAGAGTCTCCGCTCTGGTGTCTGTCAGTCTGACCAGAGCACCGGGAGGCCCCCGGCACCGCAACAACCTTTCAAATGTGTGGAGTAATCGGGCTGTGGGTTATTGCAGTAGCTCACCAGCCAACTTAAACGAATCCAAAAAGCTTTTTATTGCCATCACTGGCAAGGGATTCATGCAACCAAAAATCGTGTGTGGAGAGATTCATGGAAAAGCCAAACGACCATATCACCGTAGGCATTATCACCCTGCCCTACAGCCATATCCTGAACGGCTGGATTATGCCTGACGGCTCTGTAGTCACCAATCCAATTAAGGCGCAGAACGAAGCTGAGCGCCTTAACAGCACCATCACCATTCACTGAGGGCGATGACATGCATCATTTCAAATCGAATAAAGAAGTCGTCGCTGCCGGCCACCAGTTCGCTAAGAACATCGGGATGGATACTCCTCTGATCGAAATGGCAAAGATGGTGACTGAGCTGTCGTCGCGTCTCGACGTCGCCACCGTTCGCGCCAATCTGATGGCTGCAGAAGTTCTGCGCATCAACAGCGTGCTGCCAGACACCATTACCGCGCTTCAGGCTGCCGGGGCTGACATGACCCTGATTGATGACCTGAACGCAGCGTTAGCCACCCCAGCATGTGACCAGTGGATTCGCACGCTCCGTGGTGAGGCTCTCGGGGAAGCACGCCGCGCTGTAGCCACATTGGGTAACCACCAGCAGCCTGGCATTTCACACGCGGTCAACATCATTTCCCAAATGGAAATGGATTTGCTACGCACACGCACGGTAACCCTCAAGGTGGTGTCATGAAACCATTAAGCGAAAGAATCAAAGATTTCCCTGCGAACCAGTTTGTTGACTGGCTTTGTCTGTCATGTGTCGATGTTCGTGAAGTAAGCAGCGAAGAAGACGCCCAGGATGAAATCAACAAAATCCGTCAGGCAGTGACGGATCGTCTTACGGGGCTGGAGCAGCGAGCAGAAGCAGCTGAGGCGAAGCTGGCTATCAAATGGCGGCAGGTAAGCAAAGACGGTCAGCCGGTTCATGAGCTAGGCGAGAGTGCGCTCTATTGGGTTTGTTATCGCAGTAATGGCAATGGTCAGCTCTATGTTACACAGGCCGTATGGTTCAACCAGCCAGAGCCTGAAGATAATGACGAAGATGATAGTGCCGATTGTGAGCTGTACACACCTGACGGTGAACCCTACTGGCCTGTGGGCTGGCATCAGACTTTCTGCCATGAAGATTTCTCAACCTATTATCTGGGCTGGGATTGCGGTGAGATTGTTGCTTATGCCGAACTGAATGCTCCCGGCGTTCCATATCATTTGCTGACTGGTAAGGATGGTGAGTGATGAAAACCATTATCCGCATCGACCAGATGAAGCTGGTTACTGCAATCAGTTTTGAAGTCTCTCGCCAGTATCCCGGCGTGACAGTAGACGCTGACCAGTTCAACACCATTATCGCGGCAGCCAATAGCGTCAAGGCTGCTTACGATGGCACCGAAATTGAAGCTGTGGAAGAGGATGAAGAAGATGCGTGAGCGCCCAATCATCTTTAACGCCGACATGGTCCGTGCAGTTCTCGACGGCAGAAAGACGCAGACGCGCCGGATCATCAAGCTGGACCATGAGCGTGGAATGCAAAATCCGGTTGTTCGCGGTAAAGGTGGCGCGGTGAGCTATGTTGGCTGTCGCCTTGCTGCCACTCTGTGCCCGCTTGGTGCTGTAGGTGATCGCCTGTGGGTGCGTGAAGCATTCCGGGTTCATAGCCGGGCAACTGACGTGGCCACACTGGTTTATAAAGCCAGTGAGCAGCAGAGCTGGACGCAGCAGACGCACCGCGTGCCAATTGAGAAATGCATTAAGCCAGCCGTGGTCGATAAGTGGACGCCTTCAATTCACATGCCGCGCTGGGCTTCCCGCATAACGCTGGAGATTACCGGCGTTCGTGTGGAGCGGTTGCAGGATATCAGTGAGCACGATTCAGTAGCGGAAGGAGTGCCACCAGCTGGTGATCTGTTGCCTGATTATCCTGACACATACCTAACGCCAAAAGGCGACTTTGCCACAGCTAAAGTGGCATTCCAGAGATTGTGGGCATCCATCTACGGCGCTGACAGCTGGCAGGCTAACCCGTGGGTGTGGGTCATTGAGTTTAAGCGCGTGGAGGTGGAACGATGAACGTCCAGCGATTGAAGCAATCATGTCAGGCTCAGAAAAACCCCGACCTTAAGGACGGCGTTATTCTTGAGCTGATTGAAAAGCTTGAAGCAGCAGAGGCGAGGCTGGCAGAACTGCAGAATCAGCAGGCTGTTGGCGTTGCCCGCATGGAGATGGCGATAGGCAAAGAAGGGTTGAGGCACTATCAGTGCTTTGTGGATATGCGTCCCGACTTAGTGGTTGCTGAGCTAAACACCGGCATGGAGCTATTCACCCGCCCCGCACCCGCCGTCAGCCTAGCTAAGCTGATGCCGGAAGGCTGGAGATTGGTGCCGGTTGAACCAACAGAGGAGATGATAGCTGCCGGCGATCAGTTTATGGATGGTCTGTCTCGATTGGGCAATGCCTATGAAGCCATGCTGGCAGCAGCGCCGGAGGTGGAGTGATGGAACAGCCAATCCTCGATATGTGCTGCGGCTCTCGCATGTTCTGGCTGGATAAGACTGATTCTCGGGCCTTATTCACCGACATCCGTAATGAGCAGCACACGCTTTGTGATGGGCGAAACCTGCACATCAACCCGGATGTAATAGCCGATTTTCGCGCCCTGCCGTTCCCTGATTGCAGCTTTGCTCAGGTAGTTTTTGACCCGCCTCACCTCGACCGCGCCGGAGAGAACGGCTGGATGCGTAAAAAGTATGGTGCGCTGGATAAGCAGAACTGGCGCGACGATATACGCGCTGGTTTCAGTGAGGCTTTCCGGGTATTGCGGCCACACGGCACGCTGATTTTTAAATGGAATGAGACACAGATACCGGTCAGTAAAGTCATCGCACTGACCGACCAAAAGCCAACCATCTGGCAGCGAACCGGCAAGGGTGATAAGACGCACTGGATTCTCTTCCTGAAGCCTGCAGCATGACCACCACCTGCGACGACATCACCCAGGGCGAGCTCTTAACTAACCTAGCCCTTTTTATTGCCCTAATTATTGCGTGGCTCTGACCGCCAAAGGAGTAGATATGGAAAACGTTGTTCAGCTGATGCCGAGCAAATGGGTATCTGAGTCCGTGCTGATGACTATCACTGGCATGAAAAAGAACACCATCAAAACTGCCCGCGAGGTTTCATGGATGGAAGGTCGCGAATACAAACACGTCTCCCCTGATGGCGCGCCGCGGGATAACAGCATGTGCTTTTACGACTGGAAGGCGATCGAGAAGTGGATTGATAACCAGCCGGCAGCGATTGCCAGGAAGAAATCTGCTTAAATGCAGATCCATTTCAACAGGAGAAGGCATATGTCTGGATATCCGACAGGAGTGGCTCCCAACAAGAACCACCTTCGAATCTGGTTCATGTATGAGGGGCAAAGGCGGTGGGAGGCGATCGGCGTTCCCGATACACTCAAAAACAGGAAGATGGCTGGCGAACTGCGTAGCAACATCGTCTACCGCATTAAGACAGGGACGTTTGATTACCGGAGTGAGTTTCCTGATTCACCACTATTTAAGAACGAGGCTGGCTCTTCAAATTCGGTGGCTATCAGGGATGTGGCGGATTTATGGCTGAAGCTCAAAAAGCCTGACTGGGCCAACAGCTCTTATGTCACGACAGAACGTCGCGTCAGGGTGACGCTGGATATCATCGGTAACGGAAAGGATATCAGGTCGGTCATGCAGAAGGACCTGCTCAACCTGCGCATCGAGCTTCTCAGTGGCAGCTACTTTACGGGCAGGAAGATGAATATAGAAAAGAAAGGGAGGACGGCGGCCACGGTAAACTCCAGCATGGCAGACCTGAAAGCTATCTTCGCCTTTGCTCATGGCAACGGGTATATAGAGGCAAACCCGATGATTGGCATCAAGCCTCTGAAGAAGTCCAATAAGCGGCCTGACCCGATCACGAGGGAAGAGTACCCTCGCCTCATCGCGGCATGCTCAACACGCCAGACGGCAAACATGTGGTCCCTTGCCATCCTGACGGGGTTACGGCATGGCGAGATATGCGCGCTGGCATGGGAGGACATTGACCTTGACGCGAAGAAGCTGACAGTCAGCCGTAACCTCACGCCACAGGGCTTGTTCACGCCGCCGAAGACGGAAGCGGGAAACCGTGTCATATGCCTGATGGATGCAGCGGTCGATATCCTGCGTGACCAGCGAGAGTTGACGCGAATGTATCCACAGTCCTCTGTCACTTTTCATACCAGGGAGTATGGCGAGCGAATCGAGGAGCAGAAGACATTCGTGTTCAATCCCAGCGTGAACGCAGTTAATGGCCGATCGGGAGCCTATTACTCAACAGAGTCACTCGGGCAGATATGGACCAGCGCACTCAGGCGTGCAGGCCTCCGTCACCGGAAAGCCTATCAGTCACGTCATACGTTCGCATGCTGGGCTCTCTCAGCAGGCGCCAACCCGAACTACGTCGCATCGCAAATGGGTCATTCCGATGCGCAGATGGTGTACCGGGTTTATGGCGCCTGGATGTCAGAGAACAACACTGACCAGCTATCGCTCATCAACACGAAAATGAGCGATCTTGTGCTACATACGTGCTCCACCAAAGTGGCAGTATGATAAACCTCAACAGCTTCAGATAGTTACCCGTCTAAACCTGCATATTCATAATTTCACTATACGCCGACACCAGCTTGTTCCTGACCTGAATACCCATCTGCATTGAGATGGACGATTTCTGCAGATCGACCATCACGTCATTAAGCGCGATACCCGGTTTCCCCATCTCAAAATCCTGCGCCTGGGTGCGGGCGGTGGTCTGCGTCTCGCTGATCTTATCCAGCGCCGCTTTCATAGTTGCACCGAAATCGATCTGATTAGGGGCTTCACTGCTGCGGTTGCTGGCCT
>Ga0207696_1000900_pt1 | contig 18421 bp, 20 predicted proteins | sample KBSS54metaG_FD_184403 | JGI IMG/M metagenome (GOLD analysis project Ga0207696, IMG submission 184403) | Switchgrass rhizosphere microbial communities from Kellogg Biological Station, Michigan, USA - KBS S5-4 metaG (SPAdes) (version 2) | ecosystem: Host-associated > Plants > Roots > Rhizosphere >...
CGACTTCAACCTGCACACCTGCGAGTGGGCACCGATGTGGGTCGTCGACTTCCCGATGTTCGAAGAGAACGAAGACGGCAGCTTCACCGCGCTGCACCACCCGTTCACCGCGCCGAAGTGCTCGCCCGAAGAGCTGGAGGCCAACCCGGCCACCGCTCTGTCGCGCGCCTACGACATGGTATTGAACGGTACCGAGCTGGGTGGCGGTTCGATCCGTATCCACCGCAAGGAAATGCAACAGGCTGTGTTCCGTTTGCTCGGTATCAACGAAGCGGAACAGGAAGAGAAGTTCGGCTTCCTGCTCGACGCGCTGAAATACGGCGCGCCGCCCCACGGTGGCCTGGCCTTCGGTCTCGACCGCCTGGTGATGCTGATGACGGGCGCCCAGTCGATCCGCGAAGTGATCGCCTTCCCGAAAACCCAGAGCGCTGCCTGCGTCATGACTCAGGCCCCGGGCCTGGTGGACGCCAAGGCACTGCGCGAGCTGCATATTCGCCTGCGCGAACAGCCCAAGGCTGAGTAAGAGCTGAACCAGAGCGCATCTTCGGATGCGCTTTTCACATGGCAGACAGGTTTATTTCCCTGGGGAACGCTGTTTTTGTGGGAGCTGGCTTGCCAGCGAGTTGTTGGAGGCTTGAACACCTCACTGGCAAGCCCGCTCCCACAGAAACATCTGCAATTGTTTTAGAGAAGAATTACGGAGTTGTTATGGCTGGCCATTCCAAGTGGGCGAACATCAAGCACCGCAAAGAGCGTCAGGATGCCAAGAGAGGCAAGATCTTCACCAAGTGGATTCGCGAACTGACCGTCGCCGCCCGCCAGGGCGGTGGTGATCCAGGTTCCAACCCGCGCCTGCGCCTGGCCCTGGACAAGGCCCTGGGCGCCAACATGAGCCGTGACATCATCGATCGCGCCGTGGCCCGCGGTACCGGCGCGGCCGCCACCGATGACATGGTCGAGCTCACCTACGAAGGCTACGGCCCGGGCGGCGTGGCGGTGATGGTCGAGTGCATGACCGACAACCGCAACCGCACCGCCGCGGCCGTGCGTCACGCGTTCAGCAAGTCCGGTGGCAACCTGGGCACCGACGGTTCGGTGGCCTACCTGTTCGAGCGCAAGGGGCAGATTTCCTTTGCCGCCGGCACGGACGAAGACGCGCTGATGGAAGCGGCCATGGAGGCCGACGCCGATGACGTCACCACCCATGAAGACGGCTCAATGGACGTATTTACTTCGTTCGCCAGCTTCTACGCGGTGCGCAACGCCCTGGAAGCCTCGGGCTTGAAGTCCACCGACGCGGAAATCGTCATGGTGCCAAGCACCAGCGCCGAGCTTGACCTGGAAGGGGCCGAGAAAGTCATCCGCCTGATCGATATGCTCGAAGACCTGGACGACGTGCAGAACGTCTACTCCAACGCGCAGATTCCGGACGAAGTGATGGAAAAGCTCGGCTGATCCCGCGCCACGTTCTACTCTTGAGGCCGGAGCAGCAGAATCGCGCGAGTGAGCGCGGCTTTGCCGCTCCGGTTTCTGCTTTTTCGGCCTTTCGAGCTGCAGGCTTTATGACGTTAATTCTTGGTATCGACCCCGGTTCGCGCGTCACCGGCTATGGTGTGGTGCGCGATACGGGCCGTGGCTGCGAATATGTGGCTTCGGGTTGCATCCGCACCGGTGGTGGTGAACTGCAGGCGCGCTTGCAGATCATCTTTCGTGGCGTGCGCGAAGTGATCCAGACCTATGGCCCTGTCACCATGGGAATTGAAAAGGTATTCATGGCGCGCAATGCCGACTCGGCCCTGAAACTGGGGCAGGCCCGTGGCGCCGCCATCGTCGCCGCCATGGAGGAGGGCCTGGAAGTGGCTGAATACTCCGCCACCCAGATCAAGCAGGCCGTGGCCGGTACCGGTGGCGCCAGCAAGGAGCAGGTGCAGATGATGGTCATGCACCTGCTCAAGCTGGTGGCCAAGCCGCAGATGGACGCCTCCGACGCCCTGGCCATCGCCCTGACCCACGCTCATACCCGTTCAAGCCTGATTCCCCATGGCCTGAGCACGGCGCGCAGCCGTGGCGGGCGCCTGCGGTTGTGACTGGCATCATCTGCTGAACATTTTTGACTTGCATGGCCGGTGGGGCCTGCAATGATGGCGGGCATTGCCTGCCGGTATCGCAACTATAGGATTGGACAGTGATTGGACGTTTGCGCGGCACCTTGGCGGAAAAGCAGCCGCCGCACCTGATTCTCGACGTCAACGGCCTGGGCTACGAGCTGGAAGTGCCAATGACCACCCTTTATCGCTTGCCGCCGGTCGGCCAGGCGGTGACTTTGCATACCCATCTGGTGGTGCGCGAGGATGCTCAGTTACTCTACGGTTTCTTTGAAAAACGCGAGCGCGAACTGTTCCGCGAGCTCATTCGCCTCAATGGCGTGGGCCCCAAGCTGGCGCTGGCGCTGATGTCGAGCCTGGACGTCGATGAGCTGGTGCGTTGCGTGCAGGCCCAGGATGCCTCCGCCCTGACGAAGGTGCCGGGGGTCGGCAAGAAAACCGCCGAGCGCTTGCTGGTCGAGCTCAAGGACCGTTTCAAGGCCTGGGAGACCGCCCCGGCGATGTTCGAACTGATGCCTACCGGTCCCAATACCGCGCCGCCGGTGGCCACCGCCGAGGCCGACGCCGTCAGCGCCTTGATTTCCCTGGGCTACAAACCCCAGGAAGCCAGCAAGGCCGTGTCGGCCATCAAGACCAAAGGCCTGAGCAGCGAAGAGCTGATCCGCCACGCCCTGAAGGGAATGATTTAAGTGATCGAAGCCGACCGCCTGATCGCCGCCACCACCGGCCGTGACCGGGAAGAACAGCAGGACCGGGCCATTCGCCCCCTGAGCCTGGCCGACTACATCGGCCAGCCCACCGTTCGCGAGCAGATGGAGCTGTTCATCCAGGCTGCGCGCGGGCGCAACGAATCCCTGGACCACACCCTCATCTTCGGCCCGCCCGGGCTGGGCAAGACGACCCTGGCCAATATCATCGCCCAGGAAATGGGGGTGTCGATCAAAAGCACCTCCGGGCCGGTGCTGGAACGCCCGGGTGACCTGGCCGCCCTGCTGACCAACCTCGAACCTCACGATGTGCTGTTCATCGACGAAATCCACCGGCTGTCGCCCATCGTCGAGGAAGTGCTGTACCCGGCCATGGAAGACTTTCAGCTGGACATCATGATCGGTGAAGGTCCGGCGGCCCGCTCCATCAAGCTCGACCTGCCGCCTTTCACCCTGGTGGGCGCCACGACCCGTGCGGGCATGCTGACCAACCCGTTGCGTGACCGCTTCGGTATTGTCCAGCGCCTGGAGTTCTACAGTACCGCGGATCTGGCTACCATCGTCAGCCGCTCGGGCGGCATTCTCGGCCTGCCGGTGGAAGACGAAGGCGCCTACGAGATCGCCCGCCGTGCCCGTGGTACCCCGCGTATCGCCAACCGGCTGTTGCGCCGGGTGCGTGATTTCGCCGAAGTGCGCGGCAAGGGCCACATCACCAAGCCCATCGCCGACCTGGCGCTGAACCTGCTCGACGTCGACGAGCGCGGCTTCGACCATCAGGACCGGCGCCTGCTGTTGACCATGATCGAGAAATTCGACGGTGGGCCGGTCGGTGTCGACAGCCTGGCCGCGGCCATCAGCGAAGAGCGCCACACCATCGAGGATGTGCTGGAGCCGTACCTGATCCAGCAAGGCTATATCATGCGAACCCCGCGGGGCAGGGTGGTCACACGCCACGCCTACCTGCATTTCGGCCTCAATGTGCCAGGCCGTCTGGGCGAGTTGCCGGTGGCGGAACAGTTCGTCGATCCAGAAGACGAATAAGCCGATGGTGGCGATTTAATTGAGGTTTTTGCGGTCCTAGGGTGCAGACGAGGTTTTGCACCACCTGAACGGCGTGAAAACGAAGAAAAAACAGTTGCCTGGCCGGATTGGCAACCTGAGGAGTAAGCACTAGAGTATGCGCGCGCAAAATGGGGTTGGGTCGTTCGCACATCGTTGTCGCGTCTACTACGAAGACACCGATGCGGGCGGCGTCGTTTATTACGTCAACTATCTCAAGTTCATGGAGCGGGCACGCACCGAAAGGCTGCGTGGCCTGGGTTTCGTGCAGTCGGTTCTGGCACGCGAGAACGTGCTGTTCGTGGTGCACTCCAGCGAAGCGAGTTACCGGGTGCCAGCCCGTCTGGACGACGAGTTGCTGGTGACCGCGCAGGTGATTGAATTGAACCGTGCCAGCCTGCGCTTCAAGCAGCAGGTGTGGCGCGAAGCGGATATGACGCTGCTCTGCGAAGGGCAGTTTTTGGTGGCCTGTGTGCGCGCCGATACTTTCAAACCCCGGGCCATTCCCGAAGCTCTGCGTGCGGCCTTCGCTGCCGCAGACGGTCCGGGTACACACTCAATAGCAGGAGATTAAGCGTGGAAGCTAACGTCGTCGACCATACCTCCATGTGGAGCTTGGTCAGCAATGCCAGCGTGGTTGTGCAGCTGGTGATGCTGATTCTGGTGGCCGCCTCGGTCACTTCATGGGTCATGATTTTTCAGCGCAGCGCACTGATCCGTGCCGGCCGCCGTGCACTGGACACTTTCGAGGAGCGTTTCTGGTCGGGTATCGACCTGTCCAAGCTCTACCGCCAGGCCGGCAGCAACCCTGACCCGGATTCGGGCGTGGAGCAGGTCTTCCGTGCCGGCTTCAAGGAATTCTCGCGTCTGCGCCAGCAGCCGGGTGTGGACCCTGACGCGGTCATGGACGGCGTTGGCCGTGCCATGCGCGTGGCCATCTCCCGCGAGGAAGAAAAACTGGAGCAGACCCTGCCGTTCCTGGCGACCGTCGGCTCGGTGAGCCCATACATCGGCCTGTTCGGTACAGTATGGGGCATCATGAACTCCTTCCGCGGCCTGGCCGGTGCTCAGCAGGCCACCCTGGCTACCGTTGCCCCCGGTATTTCCGAAGCGCTGGTGGCCACTGCCATCGGCCTGTTCGCGGCCATCCCGGCGGTCATCGCCTACAACCGCTTTGCCGCCCGCAGCGAAACCTTGATCAGCCGCTACTACACGTTCGCTGACGAGTTCCAGGCCATCCTGCACCGTAAAGTGCACACCAGCGAAGAGTGAGCAGGTAATTACCCATGGCCCGAGTTCGCCAGAAACGCAAGCCGGTCGCCGAGATGAACGTGGTGCCCTACATCGACGTGATGTTGGTACTGCTGGTTATCTTCATGGTCACCGCACCGATGCTCAACCAGGGCGTGAAGGTTGACTTGCCCAAGGTTTCCAGCGAAGCCTTGCCGCAGGACAACAACACCCAGGTCCTGACCATTTCGATCAAGGCCGACAAGACCTACTACTGGAACCTTGGCAGCGAAGTCGACGCCGACAAGGTCCAGGACAAGGCAATGACCCTGCCTGCCATGACCGACGCCGTCACCAAGATCATCCGCGCCGGCAACGAAGGCGGCAAACGTACCCAGGTATTCATTCGTGGCGACAAGTCCGTGGACTACGGCGCCGTGATGGGCGCCATGGGCGGGTTGCAGAAGGCGGGTGTCGGTAACGTTGGCCTGATTACCGAGGCGCCCTGATGCGACAACGAGAGCCCTCCGCCTCGGAAAGCTATTTCTGGCCCAGTGTCTGGGCCATTGCCCTGCATATCCTGATTTTTGGCATGCTGTTCGTCAGCTTCGCCATGACCCCGGATCTGCCCCCTGCAAAGCCGATCGTCCAGGCTACGCTGTACCAGCTGAAGTCGAAGAGCCAGGCCACCACCCAGACCAATCAGAAGATTGCCGGGGAGGCCAAGAAGTCGGCTGCCAAGCAGACCGAAGTCGAGCAGTTGGAACAGAAGAAGGTCGAGCAGGAGAAGCAGGAGCAAGCTGAGAAGGCCGCGGAACAAAAGCAGGAAGAAGCCGCTCAAAAGGCCCAGGAAGCCAAGAAGGCCGATGACGCCAAGAAGGCTGCCGCCGACCAGGCCAAGGCCGCCGCGGCCGACGCCGCGAAGAAAGCCGACGACGCCAAGAAGGCTGCTGAAGCCAAGAAAGCCGAGCAGGCCGATATCGCCAAGAAGAAAGCCGAGGAAGACGCCAAGGAAAAAGCCGAGGAGGACGCCAAGAAAGCGGCCGACGCGGCGAAGAAGGCAGCCGAAGACGCGAAGAAGAAAGCCGCGGACGACGCTAAGAAGGCAGCCGAAACTGCCCAGGAGGCGAAGAAGAAAGCCGCCGAAGACGCGAAGAAGGCTGCGGCCGACGACGCCAAGAAAAAGGCACAGGCAGCAGCTCGCAAGGCCGCTGAAGACAAGAAGGCGCAGGCATTGGCCGATCTGCTCTCCGACACACCGCAGCGCCAGCAGGCACTGGCGGACGAGCAGGGCGACCAGACCGCCGGCAACTTCGACGACCTGATCCGTTCCCGTGCTGCAGAGGGTTGGGCTCGCCCACCGTCCGCGCGCAAGAACATGACAGTGGTACTGCAGATCAACATGTTGCCTGACGGCACCATCACCAACGTTGCCGTGGCCAAGTCCAGTGGCGATGGCCCGTTCGATGCGTCGGCAGTGGCTGCGGTCAAGAACATCGGTCGCCTGGTCGAGATGCAGGGCCTGAAACCGAGTGATTTCAACCCTTACCGCAATTTCAAGATGACATTCACCCCTGAGGACCTTGCCTTGTGATTAACCTTCTTCGAGGACTGCTGGTTGCATTGTGCTGCGTTGCAGCCGTTGCCCAGGCAGATGAAAAGAACATTATGGTGACCAGCGGCAGCGATCGGGCCACCCCGATCGCCGTCGTACCTTTCGGTTTCCAGGGCGGCTCCGTGCTGCCCGAGGACATGGCACTGATCATCGGCAATGACCTGCGCAACTCGGGTTACTACTCGCCGATCGACAAGCAGAACATGATCAGCACCCCGTCGCAGCCAGGTGAAGTGGTATGGCGCGACTGGCAGGCCCTGGGTGCCCAGTACATCATGGTCGGCAGCATCGTCCCGTCGGGCGGCCGCCTGCAGGTGTCGTACGCACTGCTCAACGTCAACACCCAGCAGCAGGTCCTGACCGGCAGCGTTTCGGGTAGCGTTGATCAACTGCGCGACATGGCGCACTACATCTCGGACCAGTCGTTCGAAAAACTGACCGGCATCAAGGGCGCGTTCTCCACTCGCCTCCTTTATGTAACGGCCGAGCGCTTCAGCACCAACAGCACTCGCTACACCTTGCAGCGTTCGGACTATGACGGCGCGCGCGCCGTGACCCTGCTGCAATCGCGCGAGCCGATCCTGTCGCCACGCTATGCCCCGGATGCCAAGCGCATCGCCTACGTTTCATTCGAGCAGAAGCGCCCGCGCATCTTCGTTCAGAACGTCGACACCGGTGCCCGTCAGCAGATCACCAACTTCGAAGGCCTCAACGGCGCCCCGGCGTTCTCGCCTGACGGCAGCAAGCTGGCGTTCGTGCTGTCCAAGGACGGCAACCCGGAAATCTACGTGATGGACCTGGCGTCCCGTGGCCTGACCCGCCTGACCAATGATCCGTCCATTGATACCGAACCGTTCTGGGGTAAAGATGGTCGTACCATCTACTTCACCTCCGACCGCGGTGGCAAGCCACAGATCTATAAACAGTCGTTGGGCGGTGGCGGTGCCACTCGCGTTACCTTTATCGGTAACTACAACGCCAACCCCAAACTTTCCGCCGATGAAAAGACCCTGGTCATGATCCATCGCCAGGACGGTTTCACCAACTTCAAGGTCGCTTCGCAAGATCTTGAGCGTGGAAGTGTAAAAATCCTCACAGATTCAAGTCTTGATGAGTCGCCTACTGTTGCGCCCAACGGCACCATGGTAATCTACGCCACCCGCCAGCAGGGCCGGGGAGTCTTGATGCTCGTGTCGCTAAACGGCCGCGTGAGGCTCCCGCTTCCTACCGCTCAAGGCGAAGTCAGAGAACCGTCCTGGTCCCCTTACCTGAACTGACGCGGCGCTTTACGTTTTACTTAACACATTGGGGTTCATTAGGAGTTTCACGATGGAAATGCTGAAGTTTGGTAAATTTGCTGCGCTGGCTCTGGCCATGGCCGTAGCTGTAGGTTGCTCTTCGAAAGGCGGCGACAACGCTGGTCAAGCAGCTGTTGACCCTAACGCTGGTTACGGCGCAAACACCGGTGCTGTTGATGGCTCCCTGAGCGAAGAAGCTGCTCTGCGCGCAATCACCACCTTCTACTTCGAATACGACAGCTCGGACCTGAAACCAGAAGCCATGCGCGCTCTGGACGTCCACGCTAAAGACCTGAAAGCCAATGGCGCTCACGTCGTACTGGAAGGTAACACTGACGAACGCGGTACCCGCGAGTACAACATGGCTCTGGGCGAGCGTCGTGCGAAAGCCGTTCAACGCTACCTGGTTCTGCAAGGCGTTTCGCCAGCTCAGCTGGAAATCGTTTCCTACGGTGAAGAGCGTCCAGTTGCCACCGGCAACGACGAGCAGTCGTGGGCTCAGAACCGTCGCGTCGAACTGCGTAAGTAATTCGATATGCGAACGTGCCGCCGTGCTGTAACTATTCTGGCTCTCGCCCTGCCACTCGTGGCATGGGCCGAGGTTCCTGTGGTCGATGGTGATGGTTCCAGCAATGGCGCCAGCAGTTATCCACCTTCGGGTTATGGCACGAGCGGCGCCTACGCTGATTCCGGGGCGCAAGCCCCGGTTTCCGCGCAGGGTCAGCTGTTCATGCAACTGCAGCAAATGCAGGAAGACATCGCGCGTCTGCGCGGACAGGTCGAAGTCCAGCAAAACGATATCCAGCAGCTTAAACAGCAGAGTCTGGAGCGTTACCAGGATCTCGATCGTCGCATTGGAACCGGCACTGCACCTGCAGCCGCCGCGCCTTCCGAGAATTCTCCTGCCGGTGGCGATGTAAATGCCGCCGGTACGCCGGTGCCTCCGTCAGCAGCCGCCCAGGCGCCTGCGGCCAGCACCGAGCCGGGTGACCCGGCAAAGGAAAAACTGTACTACGACGCTGCCTTCGACCTGATCAAGGCGAAGGACTTCGACAAGGCCAGCCTGGCGTTCGCCGCCTTTCTGCGCAAGTACCCCAACAGCCAGTACGCCGGCAACGCGCAGTACTGGTTGGGCGAAGTGAACCTGGCGAAGGGCGACCTGCAAGGCGCCGGCCAGGCCTTTGCCAAGGTCAGCCAGCTGTACCCGAAGCATGCCAAGGTACCGGATTCGCTGTACAAGCTGGCTGATGTGGAGCGCCGCCTGGGTCATACCGACCGGGTCAAGGGCATCCTGCAGCAGGTAGTGAGCCAGTACCCAGGCACCTCCGCGGCGCAGTTGGCCCAGCGTGACCTGCAAAAAATGTGATCGGCGCTGCCGATTTGAAGAAACCCGCGCTTGCCGCGGGTTTTTTCGTTAGAATTGATGCCCTTTTATTTCAATACCCTTCCCTGAACTGCGCGTTGGCGGGTTCATCGAAGTGCCCAACGGAGGCGGTCAGCCTGTTTAGCTGTCATGCCCGTGGACCCTATGCAAGACACATTACGCATTACCGAAGTCTTCTACTCGTTGCAGGGGGAGACTCGTACCGCGGGGCTGCCCACGGTTTTCGTGCGCCTGACCGGCTGCCCGCTGCGCTGCCAGTACTGCGACAGTGCCTACGCCTTTTCCGGTGGCACCCTTCGCACCCTTGATTCGCTCATGGAGCAAGTGGCGCAGTTCAAGCCGCGCTACGTGTGTGTCACCGGCGGCGAGCCGCTGGCCCAGCCCAATGCCATTCCGCTGATCGCACGCCTGTGTGATGCAGGCTACGAGGTATCCGTGGAAACCAGTGGCGCACTGGACATCTCCAAGGTCGATACCCGCGCCAGCCGTGTGCTCGACCTCAAGACCCCGGCGTCCGAGGAATGCCATCGCAACCGCTACGAGAACATCGAGCTGCTGACCCCCAACGACCAGGTCAAGTTCGTGATCTGCTCGCGGGACGATTACGACTGGTCGGTTTCCAAGCTCATCCAGTACGGGCTCGACCGTCGCGTCAGTGATGTCCTGTTCTCGCCGAGCAAAGGCCAACTCAACGCCACCGACCTGGCCGACTGGATCGTTGCCGACAACCTGCCCGTACGCTTCCAGGTGCAGTTGCATAAACTGCTATGGAACGATGAACCCGGCCGCTGATCGCTTCGATCCCACATTCCTGAAGGACACCAGACATGACTGACAAAAAAGCGGTAATTCTGCTCTCCGGCGGCCTGGACTCGGCGACTGTCGTGGCCATGGCCAAAGCCGAAGGCTACACCTGCTACACCATGAGCTTCGACTACGGCCAGCGCCACCGCGCCGAACTGGACGCCGCCGCACGCGTTGCCCGTGACCTGGGCGTGGTGGAACATAAAGTCATCGGCCTGAACCTGAACGGCATCGGTGGCTCGGCGCTCACCGATAGCAGCATCGACGTGCCTGAAGCCCCTACCGAAGGTATCCCGGTCACCTACGTGCCAGCACGCAACACCGTATTCCTGTCCCTGGCCCTGGGCTGGGCCGAAGTACTGGGCGCCCGCGACATCTTCATCGGCGTCAACGCCGTCGACTACTCCGGCTACCCCGACTGCCGCCCCGAGTTCGTCGAAGCCTTCGAGCGCATGGCCAACCTGGCCACCAAGGCCGGTGTGGAAGGGCAGGGCTTCAGCATCAAGGCCCCTCTGCAAAACCTCAGCAAGGCCGACATCGTCAAGGCGGGCGTCGCCCATGGCGTGGATTACAGCCTCACCGTTTCCTGCTATCAGGCCGATGACCAGGGCCGTGCCTGCCGCAAGTGCGACAGCTGCCGCCTGCGCGCCGAAGGGTTCGCAGCCGCGGGTGTGAGCGACCCAACGCGATATTTTTGAATTTTTTTCAAAATAGGTGTTGAATAATCCTTAGAAATCAGTATTATACGCACCACAACGCGGCGACACAGACACACAGTCGCAAGCGATGCAACACAGCGGGTCGTTAGCTCAGTTGGTAGAGCAGTTGGCTTTTAACCAATTGGTCGTAGGTTCGAGTCCCACACGACCCACCATATGCAAGAAGAAAAGAGCCGGAAAGTGCACAGCACTCTCCGGCTTTTTTTGTGTCTGCGTTTTTTGGTTGGCCATTCTCTTGATTCCCGAACGTCCCCCGCCTCCCAAAGCAGCTGTCGCAACGACCTTGATCAGTCGCCTTTTTTCGCATTGCTAACTGTTTGCGATTGAATGCCTGCGCGTGAATATATTACAACTTGTGTAATTAAACGATATTTCTGTACATGTTGGCCGGTATTTGTAGGGAATGTCTGAGCGTTAATGCGAAATTTCCCAAGTTAACTTTGAGGGGTAGAACTCTCCTACTTATTGGTTTAATGTCCTGTCCAGTATGGCGCGACCGCCTTGGTCAGGTCTCGATTCATGGAGCTTGGCGCGGCGATCGCTGCTGGACCAATAGCGCATTATGCGCTTCGTTCACCTGTGTTCAATATGCACAGCGCAGATTGCTCGCCAAGGGAGTGCACATGGCTTCGAATAGCTTTCAAAATGAAGTACCCAAAGCACGTGTCAATATAAAGCTGGACTTGCATACCGGCGGGACACACAAGAAAGTCGAGTTGCCACTTAAGCTGATGGTCCTGGGTGACTACAGCAATGGCCGGGAGCAGCGGCCATTATCCGGGCGCGGCAAGGTCAGCATCAACAAGCACAATTTCGATAGCGTAATGGCCGAATTCGCCCCGGCGTTGGCCTTGGGCGTCGAAAACACGCTCGCCAACGACGGCAGCGAAACGGTCGCCGAACTGCAGTTCGCTGCCATGAAAGACTTCGAGCCCGAACAGGTGGCCAGGCAGCTCCCGCAGCTACGCGCTTTGCTGGCCATGCGCAATTTGTTACGCGATTTGAAATCCAATTTATTGGATAACGCAATGTTTCGTCAGGAGCTGGAACACGTACTCAAGGATGAAACGCTGAGTCACACATTGCGCGGTGAATTGTTGGCACTGACCTGCCAGGAAACGCGCTAGCGTTATCAAGCTTCGCTTATAGGAATTCGGCCATGTCTACCCAATCTAACGCGCAAACTGTGTGCGGCGCTGAAGTATTGCCTGAAGAAAGTCAGAGCATCTATAGCGCCTTGTTCGCCAAAGTCAATCTCAGCCCCGTGGAAGTGCTGAGCAACATTGAACCGTTTCAATATCCTGAAACGTTATCCGAAGCCTCCATCGATGAGCGTTTAACAGCCGCCATCAGTGTATTCCTGGAATTGCTGCACGCCTCGTCGCGCACGGTCGAACGGCTGGACAGGGCACTGCTGGACGAACATATCGCTACCCTGGATGCCCAGATCAGTCGGCAGTTGGATGCCGTGATGCATCACCCTGACTTTCAACGGGTGGAATCCACATGGCGTGGGGTCAAGTCGCTCGTCGACCAGACCGATTTTCGTCAGAACGTGCGCATCGAACTCCTGGACGTCAGCAAGGAGAATCTGGTCCAGGACTTCGAAGACGCGCCGGAAATTGCCCAGAGCGGGCTGTACCTCCATACCTACACGCTGGAGTACGACACACCCGGCGGCGAGCCCATCGCCGCAGCCATCTCCAATTACGAGTTCGATCGCGGCGCACAGGACATTGCCCTGTTGCGTAACATCGCCAAGGTGGCGGCTTCCGCACACATGCCCTTCATCGGCTCTGTGGGCCCGGCGTTCTTCGGCAAGCAGAGCATGGAAGAAGTCTCGGCGATCAAGGACATCGGCAACTACTTCGATCGCGCCGAATACATCAAGTGGAAGGCCTTTCGCGACAGTGACGACGCGCGCTACATCGGCCTGGCCATGCCTCGTGTACTGGGGCGCTTGCCTTACGGCCCCGACACCGTGCCGGTGCGCAGCTTCAACTATATCGAAAACGTCAAGGGCCCTGACCACGACAAGTACCTGTGGACCAATGCGTCGTTCGCCTTCGCCGCCAACATGGTCAAAAGCTTCATCGCCAACGGTTGGTGCGTGCAGATCCGCGGGCCGCAATCGGGGGGCGCGGTCACCGACTTGCCGATTCATCTGTATGACCTGGGCACGGGCAACCAGGTGAAGATCCCTTCCGAAGTCATGATCCCCGAAACCCGCGAGTTCGAGTTCGCCAATCTCGGCTTCATCCCCTTGTCCTACTACAAGAATCGCGACTACGCCTGCTTCTTCTCGGCGAACTCGGCCCAGAAACCGGCCCCGTACGACACGGCCGTTGCCACCGCCAACAGCCGGATCAACGCACGCCTGCCCTACGTCTTCCTGCTCTCGCGGATCGCCCACTACCTGAAAATGATCCAGCGCGAAAACATCGGTACCACCAAGGACAGGCGCCTGCTGGAGCTGGAGCTCAACCGATGGGTCAGCGGCCTGGTCACCGAGATGACCGACCCCGGCGATGCCCTCCAGGCGTCCCACCCGCTGCGCGAGGCCAGGGTCACGGTCGAGGACATCGATGACAACCCAGGTTTCTTCCGGGTCAAGTTGTACGCCGTGCCGCACTTCCAGGTGGAAGGCATGGACGTCAATTTGTCGCTGGTTTCGCAGATGCCCAAGGCCAAGGCCTGACTTGCCGAGGAAACCATGCCATGAAAATCGCTCGCCCCCTGTGGGCCTCCGGGGTTTTGCTGTCCCCGCAACAATTCCAGCAACAGGCCCGATGGGAAGCCTGGACCAATGAATGCCTGGCCCATCTGGCTGTGGCACACCCCTGGGGCGTGGAAGCGGTCGAATTCGATTTGCAGGCGTTGCGCCTGGGCAAGCTTCAGCCTTCAAGGCTGCGCGTACGCCTGGGTGACGGCACCCTGATCGATACCGAGGCGGCGGACGCCATGCCGGGGGCGATCGAACCCGACCAGCTCCTGCCGGCAGAAACCCACGACGCCATCGTGTTGCTCGCCCTGCCCCTGGAGCAGGCCAACGGCGACAACTGCCTGTTCGAGGGCGCCAGGGGGGACCACCCCCAGCGTTACCGGCAAGTGTGGCGACCGGTCCAGGACGCCTATGGTGACGATATCCAGCCGATAGGGGTGCTAGAACACATGCTCAGTCTACGGCTGGGTAGCACTGACCACGCCGGTTACATCACCTGCCCGGTCGCGCGGGTGGTCAGGGACGGCCAACGGGGGTGGTTGCTGGACCCTTCGTTCGTGCCGCCACTGATGAGCTTCGCCGGGCACCCCGGGCTGGTGGCGCAACTGAACAACCTGCTGACGCAGTTATCGGCCAAGCGCCAGCGGCTGATGGGCATGCGCCGAGAAAGCAACCAGCGCATGGCTGATTTCGCCGTGGCCGATGTGTCGCTGTTCTGGCTGCTCACTGCCTTGAACACCTACCAGCCCGTTCTCGCCGATATCAGCGCTTGCCCGGCTCGGCACCCCGAGCAGGTCTACCTGGAGTTGGTGAAGCTGGCCGGTGCATTGCTCACCTTTTCCCTGGAACACGATGTGGCCCAGATTCCGCCTTATCACCATCACGCCTTGAGCGAGGTGCTACCGCCATTGATGGGGCTGATCTCGGTATTGCTCGAGGCCAGTCTGCCATCGCGGGTTCTTGCCCTGGACCTTGAGGAAAAAGGGGCGTGCCGCTGGCAGGTGACGCTCAATGACCCCCGCCTGCGCGAGCCTGGCTGCGCCGACTTCTACCTGTCGGTCCGTTGTCGGCTGCCGGTGGCGCAGGTGCAGAACCAGTTCCCGCGGTTGTGCAAGGTGGGTACGCCCGATGACGTCGATCATTTGGTCAACGCTGCCCTTGATGGTGTGCCATTGCAGCCACTCAGCCATGTCCCGGCCGCCATTCCCCTGCGGCTGGAGAACCAGTACTTCGCCCTCGACTTCAACCACGCCAGGGGAGTGGCGGTGCTTGCCGAGGGCGTTTGCGCCTTCTATGTGCCCACCACGCTCACCGAGGTGAAACTCGAACTCTATGCGGTATTGCGCTCATGACCTTACCCATCAGGAACCACCCCCGCCCCCCTGCGCCGGATGTAGATGAGTTGCTTCAGGACACCTACTTGTTGGTGGTCGAGTTGCAGCAGGGCGCCGCGTTGCTTGAAACCGATCAGTTGCGCCAACGGTGCGTGGCGCAAATCCAGCACGCCCGTGATCAGCTCGCGGCCGGGGGGATGAGCCAAGCCAGCATAGACGCCATCAGCCATGCCCAGTGTGCGTTGCTGGACGAAACCATCCTCAGTCGGGCCAAGGGCGATGTCCATGGGGTGTGGGCGCGCGAGCCCTTGCAGGCGCAATTCTTCAACCGCCATCAGGCGGGGGAGTTCCTGTACGAAGAGCTGCGCGAACTGCTGGCCAGGCCGGTGGCCGACCCGCAGGTGCTGACGGCTTACCAGCGCGTGTTGATGCTGGGTTTTCGGGGCCGTTATGTCGATGCCCAAGCCCCGGAGCGCGAGCGACTGGTGGCTGCGTTGAACGAGCGGGTCGACCCCTTGGCCGTACACCACGCGATGCCGACGCAGGTGCGTCGCAGCGCCGGGCGCTGGCGACATCGTGCCGTGTCACCACTGGCTTGCTGGCTCGCCCCGGCGCTGCTGCTAGGGGCCATCTGGTGGGGGTTGGACCGTTACTTGGAGCACCTGGTGGCAACGCTTCTGGCGGGCCAGGCATGAGGGGCTGGCAATGACGCTCAAGTTCACGCGCGCCTTGTGGGCGTGGGCTGGGGTGCTGGCGCTGACCCTGCTGGTTGTGGTGCCGCTCGGCCCCGTGCTGCGTGCTGTTCTGACGCTAGGCGTGCTGGTGACTGTGGCCACGGCGTGGGTGGTGTCCGGCCGCAGTGCCGCGCGTCTGGCAGCCGCCGTGGGGTTGGCCAGCGAAATGGTACTTCCGCCGCCGGACTACCGTCTTCCCGTGGTGCTGGTTTGTGGTGATGGGCAACGCGGGCTGTCCAGTGGGGCATCAGCGGACCAGCCCGCGCCGCACATCACGGCCCAGGCCTGTTACATCCAAGTGGTCGAAATCGAACAGCTGCCGTTGATGGTAACGGGGTTGCTCGCCTTGCGCCCCGACTGGGCCGCACAACTGTGCGTGATGTTCGTCGTCAATCTGGGCGAGCATGGCGATGCGCCGGCCCTGGCGGTGCGGGTGCGCAGTTTCTTCGATCAAATCGCGGCGGCCCGTCGGCGCGGCGTGGATCTGCCCTTGCTGCAGATCAGCTATGTGCCCGCGGCCCGCGGCGCGGGCCCATGGTTCAGTTGGGAGGAGGGGGGGAGCGCCCCTCGGGTGCGCGAAAGTGCAACCAACCGTTCGTTGGCCGATTGGCAGCGCGAGCCGTCCAGCACGGCTGAACAAGCGATGCGCCTGCAGGTCAGCGTGCAGGTCAACAGTGCCGGGGCCTGGTTGCAGCAGCACTACCAGTCGGTCGGCGCGCACGTTCAACCTGGGCGCCAAGCGCCAGGGTTGGCAGTGACGCATGCCGTGACCCTGATCCCCCCTTCCTCCGAGCACTCGGCCGGAAACCTGTGGCAGCAGTGGCTACGTGAACGGGCTGGGCTGCTCGGTGGGCACATGCCTGCGGCTGACGGGCTCGGGCCGTTGCCGTTTCCCGATGCATTGGTGCCGCTGCTGCCCATCAATCCCCGGCACACGCAACGCTTGCGCGCGACGGCCATCGCCGGTTGGTTATTGGCGCTGGCAGTGCTCGTTGCCCTGCTCAGTTCAGCCTGGCAGAACACCCTGTTGGTACGCCAGGTCACCGATGACCTGCGTCGTTACGACGTCGCCACCCGACCCTCCGTCCATCGCCAGCCCGAATTCGCGCAGCAGGCGCAGGCATTGCAGACGTTGCAAGACGACGCCACGCGCCTGCATCACCATTATCGTCATGGTGTCCCCTGGGCATTGGGGCTGGGGCTGTACCGTGGCGAGCCACTGCGCCTGCGGGTGCAGGCGTTGCTCGACCATCAGCCGGCGCTCCCCATGGCACCGGCCAGTCCCGCACTAGTGCGACTGGACAGCCTGGCGTTGTTCGGTAGCGGCAGTGCGCAACTCAAGCCAGGGTCCACCAAGGTGCTGGTGAACGCCCTCGTAGGCATCAAGGCCCAGTCGGGCTGGTTGATTCTGATCAGCGGGCATACCGATGCCACCGGTACCCCCGAGCACAACCTGCCGCTGTCCCGCGCGCGTGCTGCAGCCGTGCGTGACTGGATGCAGCGCATGGGGGATATCCCCGCCAGCTGTTTCGCGGTTCAGGGCTTCGGGGCCGATCAGCCGGTCGCCAGCAATGACACCGACGCCGGGCGCGCGGCAAACCGACGCGTCGATATCCGCCTGGTACCGGAGGCGGGCGCTTGCGCGCTGTTTGCCGCGGAACCGGGCAGGCAACCCCAGTCGCATTCCGCGACGTCAAATCTCTAGAAGGAGCATTACATGGCTATTCCCGTTTACCTCTGGCTGAAAGATGACGGCGACGCTGACATCAAGGGTTCGGTTGATGTGCAAAACCGCGAGGGCAGCGTCGAGGTGGTCGCCCAGGACCACAAGCTGTACATCCCCACCGACAACAGTACCGGCAAGCTGACCGGCGCGCGCATCCACACGCCGTTCATGTTCACCAAGGAAATCGACGCCAGCACGCCGTACCTCTACAAGGCAGTCAGCACCGGCCAGACCCTCAGGAGCGCCGAGTTCAAGTGGTATCGCATCAACGATGCGGGGCAGGAAGTGGAGTATTTCAATACCACCCTGGAGAACGTGAAAGTGGTGAAAGTCGCACCCAAGATGCATGACGTCAAAGACCCCGCCAAGGAAAAGCATAACCACCTGGAGGAGATCGAACTGCGCTACGAGAAGATCACCTGGACCTACAAGGACGGCAACATCATCCATTCCGACGCCTGGAGCGAACGCCAGAGCGCCTGACCTGAAGCTGCCTGGCCGGGCGTCCTCGCGGGTGTTCGGCCAGGCGCAGCAGGCTTTCGCCCGTGCCGCTCCGCTGAACCTTCGAACAAGGACGTAGCCATGTTCCCTACCGCCAGCCGTTTGCTTCGCCGCGCCACCCTCCACTACGTCCAGGCACGGAGCGCGGGCGCCCCGCTGTGCCCGGGCCGCGCCTGCGCCTACCTGGGCACCCTGATGAAAACGCCTGAGTTCTTGGCCTGCCAGGTCACCGAGTCCGCAGGAGGTGAGGCATGAACCTGCGTGATCAGCTATCAGTCTTCTTCGACCACAGCCGCCACCGCCTGGACATCACCGGCCTCCAGGCCCCTGTGAGTGTCCTGGCCTTCGAAGGCGAAGAACGCCTGAGCCAGTGCTTCACCTACCGCATCGAATTCACCAGCCCCGAACAGGATATCGACGTCGCCGCCCTGTTCGGCCGCAAGGCGCGCTTTCATCTCTACCCCGCGCCGCAGAAGCCGCTCT
>Ga0207696_1000902_pt1 | contig 18404 bp, 17 predicted proteins | sample KBSS54metaG_FD_184403 | JGI IMG/M metagenome (GOLD analysis project Ga0207696, IMG submission 184403) | Switchgrass rhizosphere microbial communities from Kellogg Biological Station, Michigan, USA - KBS S5-4 metaG (SPAdes) (version 2) | ecosystem: Host-associated > Plants > Roots > Rhizosphere >...
TGAACTTCCCGGAAGTGGCCCTGCCGGCGCACCCTGGCAAGCACCGCCTGCTGCACATCCACGAGAACATCCCGGGTGTGATGAGCGAGATCAACAAGGTCTTCGCCGAAAACGGCATCAACATCTCCGGTCAGTTCCTGCAGACCAACGAAAAGGTCGGCTACGTCGTGATCGACGTCGACGCCGAGTACTCGGAACTGGCGCAAGAGAAGCTGCAACACGTCAACGGCACCATCCGAAGCCGTGTGTTGTTCTGATCCGTCGCTGAGCGACAAAAAAAGGGAGCCTTCGGGCTCCCTTTTTAATGCACGCGAAAACGTCATTCGACGTTGACGGTGATCTTCTTCGACACGATCGGCGGATCGAAGGCCATGTGGCCGCTGTCACCCAACTCCAGCTGCAAGGTGTGCTTGCCCGGCGCGAGTTTGATGTCGGCCTGGGTCTGCGCCTTGCCGAAGTGCATGTGGTTGGCATCGGTCGGCACGACGGAGCCGGCCGGAACGATTTCCTTGGCATCGATCAGCAGATGGTGATGGCCAGTGTTCTTGGTGACGTCACCGGCCGGTGCCAGCGCGATGTCCTTTACACCGAACTTGACCGTGAAGGTCTGCTGAACCGTGGCTCCGTCCTCGGGAGAAACGATGAACACTTCGGCGCCCTTCGGTGCCGGTGTGGCCGCACTGGCCAGTACCGAAACACCCATCAGCACACCGGCCAACGCTGCACGTGACATAAAGCTTTTCATTTTCTTCTCCAGTTTTTCCGTAAAATCCGCACGGTCATGACAACTTCATGACCATTCGTTGTCGAAGGCACTCGACAACCATAGCAAAGCGAGCCTGGAAAACAGGCCGATATCGATTTCAAAGGAGTGACCATGCGTTTTCTGCCTGGCCTGATCTGCCTGCTTCCCCTTCTGAGCCCTCTGGCTCATGCCGAACTGATTGATGACGTCTACGACCGTGGCGAGTTGCGCATAGCCCTTGAGGCTAATACACCGCCCTTCAATTTCAAGGACGGCGACACGCTCACGGGGTTCGAGGTCGAGCTTGGGCAACTGCTGGCCAACGAACTGGATGTGCGCGCCGACTTCATCGTCACCGACGAAGCCGATCTGCTCCAGGGCGTCGAAAGCGGCAAGTACGACGTCGCGCTCAACCACATAGCACTGACCCCGGAACTCAAGGATCGTTTCGACGTGAGCGAGCCTTACACGCAGGTCAATGCGCAGTTGTTGGCGAAAAAGGACGAGCAACCTCGGCCGATGGTTCTGGTGCAGGCGCTGACTGAAGAGAAACCGAAGGTCGGGCCGCCGGTGGATCTGGCGATTCCGTTTCAGAAGGGCAACCCGGCGTTTCACGCGAGCCTGGAGAATGCCTTGCAGCGGATCAGGGCGGATGGGCGGCTGGAGGCGTTGTCGAAGAAGTGGTTGAGTGTGCAGGCTACGGAAAACTGAAGTGAACGTGACTAGTCGAGCAAGCTGAGGGCCTGTGCGGCTTGCGGCAGTTCGAGTTCGCTGAAGACCTGTACGCCATGGCGCTTCAGCAACGCGGCGGTAACGCCCTCGCCACTCACCTTCACCCCACTGAACGTCCCGTCATAGGTCAACAGATTCCCACACGAAGGACTGTTGGCCTTGAGCACCGCCACCCGAATCCCGTGCTTCTGCACCAGCGCCAGCGCCTGCCGCGCACCATCCAGAAACTGCGCACTGACATCTTCGCCCTCGGTAGTGATCACCGAAGCGAGCCCGTCCAACACTTCGCTACCCTGCCCGCCCGGAATCTCTGCCGCTGCCCGTGGCGTCGGCAAACCACCGGCGACTTCCGGGCACAGCGGCACTACGCGCCCTTCGGCAATCCACTGTTCCAGCAGATCGAACGGCCCGCTGGCCCCACCGTCGTAACGCACGCGATGGCCCAGCAGGCAGCGACTGACCAAAATCCTGTGCATCTCAGAACGGCTCGTTGCCACGGCGGCGGAACCAGCCTGTCAGCGACAGCCGCTCGCGACTGGCTGGCAACACTTCGTGAGGGACTTCGCCGGAGAGAAACACCACCAGACAACCGCCCGTAGGCTGTACGTCATGAACGCGGTCATTCTCCAGGTACATGCGCAGCTGCCCGCCATCCTCCGGCAGCCAGCCGTCATTGAGGTAGATCACCGCCGAGACCATGCGCCGGTCATCGTCGCGGAAACGGTCGACATGCTTGCGGTAGAACGCACCCGGTGGGTAAAGGGCGAAATGGCATTCGAAGTCTTCCAGCCCGAGGAACAGGCCCCGGTTGAGCGCTTCGCGCAGGCTGTCCATCAGGTTCAGGTAGCGGTCACTGGCTTCGGCCTGACCGGGGTCGATCCACTGGATATGGTCGCCACGAATCCCCTCGCGGATCTCCGAAAACGGGCCACGCCCGACCCCCGCCGGCGCCAGTTCACCTTCGGCGTCACGTTTGCGGCACTCGGCCGCCAGTGCGCGGGTCAAATCCGCAGGCAGGAAAATGTTCTGCTGCGACCAGCCGCGCTCGGCCAGGTCGTCGACGATACGTAACAGCAGCGGGTGATCAGAGGATATTTGCATGGCGCGCATAGTATGCCTGCGGCAAGAAATCCGACAGAGCCACGCGGCGGCTTGATACGAATTCTCGACAAGTACTGGCACCGCACGGAGAATAGTCGGCTGCCGACAGGAGTCCTTATGCGCCGTTTGCTTTTTTCACTGTTGATGTTCTGCGTTTTGCCCGCCTGGGCGGACGGCCACGACCAGTTGTACAAGGTCGCCGGCTGGCCAGAACAACGCGCGCATTTCAACGACGCCCTGAGTGCCGCGCAGCAGCGTTACCAGAACAGCCTGCCGCCGGCGGTGTTTCAGGCGCTGGTGAACAACAGCAACCAGCGCTTCGCCCCCCAGGCCGTGGATCAACGCGCCGAAGCGCAGCTGCGCAAGAACCTCGCCGATCCGAAACCGGCCCTGTCGTTCTTTCAGTCACCGCTGGGCAAGAAGATCGTCGCCGCCGAACTGCTGGCGACCCGTCGCGATCAATTGGCAAAGAACGCCAAGGGCCTGCCGAAGATGCCGGCCAGCGACAGCCGTCTGCTGATCATCGGCCACCTCGCCCAGGCCCTGCCCGCCCGTGAAGCCGGTGCCGAAGTCAGCCTGGCGATTGCCGGCGTGGCGGCGGACAGCCTGAGTTCGATGATCCCCGGCCTGCTCGGCGGCGGTCAGGCCCAGGGCATGTTGAATGGTCAACGCCAGCGTCTGATGGATCAGATCGGCGCCGACCTGAACAACACGCTGCTGTACGTCTATCGCGACCTGTCGGATGAAGAACTGGAAGAGTTCGCGACCTTTGCCGAATCCACCGAAGGCAAGGCCTACTATCAGGCCGCACTGGCAGCAATCCGCGCCGGGCTGGCCGTGGGCCAGAGCACCTCGAACCTGAATCAATAAATCTCTGCTGCCTGACCGACCGCCTTCGCGAGCAAGCTCGCTCCCACAAAGGATTGCGATCTATTGTGGGAGCGAGCTTGCTCGCGAAGGGGCCCTCAGGATCACGAGTGATTCCGGCCCTTGATCCGTTTGCTCAAGAACTCGAAATATTCCTCGCGCATTTCCGCCGTCTCGTTGGCCAGGTGATGCCGTGCCTCGGCCAGCAACAGAATCTGCGGCCGGTCGAACTTCCATTTCATCACTTGCAGGTTGTGCTGCCAGTCCACGGTCATGTCCGCCTGGCCCTGAACGATCAGCGGCCGACGCGGACTTTTTTTCGCGTATTCCACCCGGTTGATCCAGCGCGACAACGCCCCGACCCACGCGGTCGGCAAGCGTTTTGGCTGCAACGGATCGGCCTGCAGGAACGGCAGGAAATCCGGGTCGTTGGAGTTCTCGCTGAAGCGCCGGGCGATGCCCCTGACAAAGGGCCGCAACAGGTAATAACTGAACTGCGACCAGCCCCAGGCACGCGGACGCACCAGCGGCGCCAACAGAATCAACTGTCCCTGGGCCGGACTGTTTTCACCATGATTGAGCACGTGATCGACAATGATCGCGCCTCCGGTACTTTGCCCGCACAGGTGCCACGGCTGCGGCAGGGCAATCGAACGCGCCTCGGCAAACAGGCCTTGCAGCGCATCCTGATATTCGGAGAAATCGCGGATACTCGCCCGCTCGCCGCTGGACAACCCATGCCCCGGCAGATCGCAGGCAATCACCGCAAAGCCCTGATCCAGCGCCCACTCGATCACATGCCGGTAGAGGCCGGTGTGGTCATAAAAGCCGTGCACCAGAAACAGCGTGGCCTTGGCCGTTTCCGCCGGCCACCAGCAATGGCTGACCAGTTGATAGCCATTGATGTCGAACCGGCCCATGCCACGCCAGACATCACGCTCCGGAAAGTCGGTCTTGTAGAACCGCTGATACGCCTTCGCCTCCTCGGACAACGGCTGCCACTCGGCCAGAGGCTTGAGGCTCGCACGCAGGTGATCGGGATCGAAGGCAACAGACATGGGCAATTCCAGAACGGTAAACAGACTTTATCGGCCTGCGATATTCATCTGTAGAAGCAAGCATGGCAAGCTAGCGCGCTCTCAAGGAATCAAAACCATGCGTTCGCCCTACCGCACCGCACTGTTTGCCAGCCTGCTCGCCATCGTGTGTGCCGGCGTGCTGTGGGCCGCATACGACTGGTTTCAGGGCCGCTACCTGCGGGCGTTCAGCGAACACACCGCTGTGTTTTCCGGCGACCCGTTGCGCCTACCCGACGAACTCGCCGGCCCCGGCAATATCCGTCTGGTGCACTTCTGGGATCCCGCCTGCCCGTGCAACGTCGGCAATCAACAGCACCTGACCGAAATGGTCGAACAGTTCGGCCCCAAGGGCGTCGAATTCTTTGCCGTGCAGAAGACCGGCAGCCACGGCCAGTTGCCCGCCACCCTCAGCAATCTTAAAACCATCGCGGTGCTACCCGGCTCCGAACAGATTCCCGCGAGCCCGGCCGTGGCGATCTGGGACCGCAGCGGCAAACTGGCGTACTTCGGCCCGTACAGCGAAGGCCTGACGTGCAACTCCAGCAACAGTTTTATCGAACCGATCCTGCAAGCGTTGAGTGATGATCGGCCGGTCAATGCGACTCATACGTTGGCGGTGGGTTGCTACTGCCCGTGGGTTGGTGGGGAGTGAACGGCTTCGGGCTGACATATAGAAATTGCATCAATCAAAGACGTTAGAAGCATATTGACAGTAAAAGACTAAACCGCCTTGAATCCGGGCTTGTTATTAGCAGCGCGCCATTCTTTAACCTCCTTTACAATCCCTTCAGGACTATCATCCCTATCATCTCTTGGGTAATAGATCAGATCCGAGCCGTCCGGATGCTCTGTTAACCGCCTGAATTCCAATACCAGTTTTACATCTTCCTCCTCTGTTCGAGCACTAGCATCACAAATTGAAATTACAAAATCCAAGAACTCTCTTTCCGCATAGTCCGAAATATTTAACAAGCCACACCACCCTGTAAAAATGCCCCTGACAAAATTGCCAGGGGCACAACCACATTTATGAATATCAAACCTCTTTAAAACCAGACTTTCCGTTGACTGCACGCCACGCTTTGACCTCTGCAACTACAGCTGCCGGTCCACTTTTTCCTGGCTCTGGATAAAAAATCAGATCCGATCCAGATGGATGCTCACTCAAGGCCTTGAACTCAAAAACAGCATCGATGTGTTCCTCTTCACTTTCATAGTCGTTGTCATAAATTCTCGTAACAAACTTCAGAAAATCCGACTCTGACATTTCGCTAATTAACTTAATCATTATCTGACCCTCTATGCATACCAATATGTCTCTTTGGAGTCATTGCGACTATGTTGTCAACCTCATAAACCCCGCCACCTTCAGAAATATATTTCCTGTGATGCAACTCAATCTTCACACGCTTCCCAACTTGCTCACTCTCTTTAACAAAAGGCGATTGGCCGTCTTTCATACTAGCTAGCGCGCTGCGATCAAACTGAGCCGCCAACTCCGGATCCCCAGCCACCGCCTTCCAAAACGCCTCTCGAAACGCCCGAAAATTCCTGAACTCCCGCCCTCGCAACTGATCGGCAATCTGCGCCGGCACCGGCGCGCCTTCGCCCTGCGATGCGCTCCCGAGCCAGTTGCCCGATACCGCCTGCCCCACACCTGATGCGACACCCGGATCCTCCCGCCGATCCCGAAACATCGTGTAGTTCGGCGGCAGCCCGGAGTCCTGCGGGAACACCAGCACATAGTCATCGAATCCAGCTTCGAAAACGCCCGGGAACGAATCGAGGCGTCCCTCTACCGGGACCACCGTCGAGCCAGTATAGGCAGGCACATCCGGCTGGCCGGCCGGTGAGGTCGTCGAGCTGTTTCCCGGATTGACGATCGGGGTCCACGTCAGGGTGCGTGGCGGAACATCGGTGGTGATCGCGGTGTAGACGTTGCGTTCGGCGTCGTAGGCAGCCGCCACCACCCTGACGGCCGACGGAATATTCCGCCCATCAGTCTTGACGACAAAAACCTCTGACTGCCCGTTCGCGTCGGTCTTTGAACTGACGCGGAAAGGCAGATCAACCGTCCCGCCAGCCGCCGCGATGGCGTGCAGATCGGGTGCGAAATCTGGTGCGAGGTCCGACAGCGGCGTGCTGAACGCGTAACGGTCAGGCAATTCGCCGTTGCCCAGTTTCGACGAGTGGACCAACGCTGAAACACCGACGACCGCGCCAGCCCCGACACTGGCCGCAAGGCTGCCTAACCCCGCGATAGCGCTGCGAACGGCCGCTTGCAGACTGGCCGAAGCGGCCTCGACAACCGCCACGGCTCCGGCTGATGTCATGAACAACGGCCCTGTAGCCGAAGCGGCACCTGGCGCGCGGAAGGTATGGGCGTTGCGAATGGCCTCTGCCGCTATGCGTGCTTGTTCCTCGGCAAGGCGCCTTGCCTCTGCTTCAGCGGCAATACGAGCCTGCTCCCGTATACGTGCCTGCTCATCGGCAACACGCCTGGCTTCAACCTGCGCGGCGATACGTGCCTGTTCCTGCAACTGCCGGGCTTCTTGCTCCCGGGCAACGCGCATCTGCTCCTGCAACCGCTCCGCCTCCTGGGCGCGGGCGATCAGACCGGCAAATGCGTCCGCCGCCGCTGCCATATGCCGGGCGTTTTCCGAATGCAGGAGTGACGCGTGATAGTCCTGCCAGCGCTTGCCCAGTTCGGTCGTGGCCTGCAAGTCCACCAGGTTCTTCAGCGCTTCGAGCTCAGGCTTGCTCAACGGGGCGTTGATCGCCGGATTGGCGATTGCATAAGGCCGGACGGCTGCCTGCTCGACAGCACGAATGCTGTCCGCTGCGATTTTATAATTGGTGAGTGTCTGGGAGAGACTGCCTCCGGTTGAGCCCGCTGCAGCGGCGATTTTTTCAACCAGAAAACCCGGCAGGAAGTGCAGGCGGATATTCGTTTCCAGATTCACCACGGATAGCCTTTCGGCAGAAAGAATCTGCTGGGCGTCCCTCGTGGTTGGCGTCGCGGCCTCAACCTGGGCTCTTCTTGTGGCCAACTCCGGAAGTTGATTGGCGATGATAGCCATCACCCACGAAAGGCGCCGGAGCTCCATTGCCGAGCGATAGGCCCTGTCGATCGCCGCATAAGCGACGGAAACATCCGGAACCGGCAATGCCAGACTGTCTCTTATCTTCTTGAAGGACAAATCCTTCATCAGGAAAAATGGATTATGTCCATACAGCGAGTAAGCGGTCTCGGTATGAGCCCGATACTCCAACAACTTTGAATGAATAACCTGAATGGTTACTTCTTGATCGGCCTTGACCTTCTGAGCCGCAGAAAGTCCAGCACTGGCTGCTTGCCTGGCCTGCTCTACTTCATTGTTTGATGCCGCGCCGATATTGCTGAATACTCCAGCGTACTCAAGATCAATATATGCCTGAGCATTCTGTTGCTCCTGCATCAAATCATTCCAGATAAATGGAGTTAACGGATCAAGTTTTCCAGACCCTTGACCTGTTCCTCTATGCGGTCCTTCATTCAAACCCCAACTTCCCGAGAAAAACCCACCCTGCCCCAATCGAGACGGAGCCCTGTCCCGAACCGGTATGGGGGCCAGTTCATATCTGCCTGGCCCGGTTTGTCTGTGAGGTCCAAGATAATTTTCAATATCACTCATACGACTTCTCCATGTCAGTTATTCCATGTATTGAATTCGCGAACTTTGTTTTCGCCCTCTGCTTTTTCTCGAGGTCTTTTATAGGCCCGCCCCGTTAAACGCAGCAACAACAAACTTGTAGTGCACTTCCCGAAAACCTGAAGGAAACTTCCTATTCAAGAAATACTGTGTTATGAAATCCCGGTTGCGATCCTCAAATAGATCAGCACCATCAATGCCTTCATATAAATAGAACGACAGGGAGCAGATTTTTCATGAAAAAAGGCCTGACCGTACTTGCGTTGCTGATCGTCATTTCCGCCATCGGGGTCGGCGGTTACCTCTACAGCAAGCAACCGACGCGTCAGGGCCAGGTGGAACTGCGCAACCTGCAAGGCTCGGTGACCGTGCGTTACGACGAGCGCGGTGTGCCGCACATCCGCGCTGAAAACGAGACCGATCTCTACCGCGCCCTCGGCTATGTGCACGCCCAGGATCGCCTGTTTCAGATGGAAGCCATGCGCCGTCTGGCCCGGGGCGAACTGGCCGAAGTGCTCGGGCCGAAACTGCTCGACACCGACAAACTGTTCCGCAGCCTGCGCATTCGCGAGCGTGCCGCCAGTTACGTGGCCGGCCTCGACAAGCAGTCACCGGCGTGGAAGGCCCTGCAAGCCTATCTGGACGGCATCAATCAATATCAGGACTCGCACGCCGCCCCGGTGGAGTTCGACGTGCTGGGCATCCCCAAGCGGCCGTTCACCGCCGAAGACAGCATCAGCGTCGCCGGCTACATGGCCTACAGCTTCGCCGCCGCGTTTCGCACCGAACCGCTGCTGACCTACGTGCGCGATCAACTGGGCGCCGATTACCTCAACGTCTTCGACCTCGACTGGCAGCCCAAGGGCGTGCTCGCCAAGGGCCACGCCGGCACCGCACCGGCCCTCGCCGCCGAAGACTGGAAAGACCTGAACACCCTCGCCCGCGTCAGCGAACAGGCGCTGATCGACAACGGTCTGCCGCAGTTCGAAGGCAGCAACGCCTGGGTGATCGCCGGCAGCCACAGCAAGAGCGCCAAGCCTTTGCTGGCGGGCGATCCGCACATTCGTTTTTCGGTGCCGTCGGTGTGGTACGAGGCGCAGTTGTCGGCGCCGGGGTTTGAACTCTACGGACATCATCAGGCGCTGGTGCCGTTTGCGTTTCTCGGCCACAACCTGGATTTCGGCTGGAGCCTGACCATGTTCCAGAACGATGACCTCGACCTGATCGCCGAGAAGGTCAATCCGGACAACCCGGATCAGGTCTGGTATCGCGGCGAGTGGACCGACATGGTCAAGACCGAGCAGCAGATCGCGGTGAAAGGCCAGACCCCGGTGACCATCACTCTGCGTCAGTCGCCCCACGGGCCGATCGTCAACGACGCCCTCGGCAGCGCCGCCGGGAAAACCCCGATTGCGATGTGGTGGGCGTTCCTCGAAACACCGAATCCGATCCTCGAAGGTTTCTACCAGCTCAACCGCGCCGACACCCTGGCCAAAGCCCGTGCCGCTGCCGCGAAGGTGCAGGCGCCGGGGCTGAACATCGTCTACGCCAACGCCAAGGGCGACATCGCCTGGTGGGCCTCGGCGCTGTTGCCCAAGCGGCCGTCCGGGGTGAAGCCTGGTTTCATTCTCGACGGCAGCAGCAATCAGGCGGACAAGGACGGCTATTTCCCGTTCAGCGCCAACCCGCAGGAAGAGAACCCGGCGCGGGGCTATATCGTCTCGGCCAACTTCCAGTCCGTGTCACCGACCGGCATGGAGATTCCCGGTTATTACAACCTCGCCGACCGTGGCCAGCAGCTCAACCGCCAGCTCGCCGACAAGAACGTGAAGTGGGACAACGAGGCCAACCAGAAGCTGCAACTGGGCACCACCACCGGTTATGGCCCGCGTCTGCTGGCGCCGTTGCTGCCGGTATTGCGTGAAGTGGTGAATGATCCGGCGCAGATGAAACTGGTCGAGCAACTGGCCCAGTGGCAAGGCGACTATCCGCTGGATTCCGTCAGTGCGACGGTGTTCAACCAGTTCCTCTATGACCTGGCCGACGCGGCAATGCGCGATGAGCTGGGCAATGATTTCTTCGAAACCCTGCTGTCGACCCGAGTGATCGATGCAGCCCTGCCTAGGCTCGCGGCGAATGCCGATTCACCGTGGTGGGACAACCGCAGCACGCCGAACAAGGAGACCCGCGCCGACACCGTGCGCGCTGCGTGGCAGGCCAGCATGGCGCACCTGAAATCGACCCTCGGCGACGACGCTTCCGGCTGGCAATGGGGCAAGGCCCACACGCTGACCCATGGTCATCCGCTGGGCCAGCAGAAACCGCTGGATCGCATTTTCAACGTCGGCCCGTTCGCCGCACCGGGCTCCCATGAAGTGCCGAACAACCTCTCGGCGAAGATCGGCCCCGCGCCGTGGCCGGTGACCTACGGCCCGTCGACCCGGCGGCTGGTGGACTTCGCCGACCCGGCTCACAGCCTGACCATCAACCCGGTCGGCCAGAGCGGCGTGCCGTTCGACAGCCACTATGACGATCAGGCGGAAGCGTATGTGGACGGGATGTATGTGCAGGCGCATTTCAGTGAGGAAGAGGTGACGGCAAATACGCGCAGTACCTTGAAGCTGTTGCCGGCGCGGTCAGCTCAATAGGTTTTTGCTGACTGGAGCGGCCCCTTCGCGAGCAAGCTCGCTCCCACATTGGATCGCGGTTTCCTGTGGGAGCGAGCTTGCTCGCGAAGGGGTCAGTCAGAACAAAACAGATCTCAAACCATCGCCGCAAAATTCAACCGAAACTGCTGCGGCGTCACCCCCAGCCGCCGGTTGAACACGCTGCGCATATGTTGCGCATCACGAAACCCGCACTGATACGCCACCGTCTTCAGCGGCGCCGTGGTGCTTTCGAGCATCACCCGCGCCGCATCCACCCGCGCCCGTTCGACGAACTCCGCCGGGGTGACTTTCGCTTCGCGAGCAAACACCCGGGAGAAATTCCGCGCACTCATGTTCGCGGCATTCGCCAGATCAGCGATGGTCAGGTCGCCCGTGAGATTGGCCAGCACATACAACTGCACCATCGCCACCGCCGACGTCGGTTCGGCGTGGGGCGTAAGGAACGGGCTGAACTGCGACTGCCCGCCCGAGCGCTGGGTGAACACCACCAGCCGCTTGGCCACGCTCAGCGCGACCTCGGCCCCGTGATCAAGCGCCAGCAGGTACAACGACAGATCGATCCCCGCCGTCACCCCTGCCGAGGTGTAGAGCTGGCCATCCTCGACGTACAACCGATCAGCCTCGACCCGGCTCGACGGGCACAACTTCGTCAGCGCTTCGGCGTCATTCCAGTGAGTAGTGACCGTGCGCCCGTCCAGCAACCCGGCACGGGCGAGCATGAACGCGCCGTTGCAGATCGAGCCGAATCGCCGCGCCCGTCCACAGGCCTCACGCAACCAGGCATCGAACGTGCTGCCGAAGTCCAGAAACGGCAACTGCGGCCCACCCGCCACCAGCAGTAAATCGTAAACCTGCGACGCTTCGCTGAAATGCCGATGCGCACTCAGGGTCAGCCCGTTGGAGCACGCCATCGATCCGCGCTCGACGCCGATCACGTCGAGCCGGTAATGATCCTCCGGCGCCAGGAAGCGGTTGGCCTCTGCGAACACATCCATCGGCCCGCTGACGTCCAGCGCCTGCACGCCGGGGAACACCACGATGGCGACGGTTCTGTTCATGGCAATCTCGGCTCCCGGGGAATTGCGGATCAGCGCCAACCCTAGCCAATCCTCGCCGCAGAAGCGAGCTGGCACGATTTGCAGGTGGAATGGCAAGGATCGCAGCCATGGATCGATTGTCCGGTTTAGCCCCCGAGAACAGACTTTCCCCATCAGCGCCGTGACGGCGTTTTCGACGAGGAAGCTCAACATGACCACGACCATCGCCGGTATCCAGATCCCCGACAGCGCCCTCGCCCGGGCCACCACCGAATACATCCGCGACATCGAATCCGACCTGCTTTACCACCACTCGCGCCGGGTGTTTCTGTTCGGCGCCTTGAGCGGTGAGCGCCAGCAACTGGCCTACGATCCGGAGCTGCTGTACGTCGGCGCGATGTTCCACGACCTGGGTCTGGTCGAAGGGCATCGCAGCGATGACGAGCGCTTCGAAGTCGATGGCGCCAACGCAGCCGCCGCGTTTCTAAAACCGTACGGGTTGAGTGACGACGACATCGAGCAGGTCTGGCTGTCGATCGCCCTGCACACCACGCCGGGGGTGCCGAAGCATCTGCGTCCGACCGTGGCGCTGGTGACCGCAGGCGTCGAAATGGATGTGCTGGGCATGGACTACGCGGCGTTCACCACGGTGCAGCGCGAAGCCGTGGTGCATGCGCATCCACGGGGCGAAGGCTTCAAGGAGTGCATCATCTGCGCGTTCGCCGATGGCTTGCGTCATCGTCCGCAGACCACGTTCGGCAATGTGAAGACCGATGTGCTGAAGGATCAGGAACCAGGGTTCACGCCGATGAACTTCGTTGAAGTCATCCGCAATTCTCCTTGGTCTGCCTGAAACCAACTGTGGGAGCGAGCCTGCTCGCGAAGAGGGCGTATCAATCAACACTGATGTTGAATGACGCACCGCTTTCGCGAGCAGGCTCGCTCCCACAGTTTGGATTGGGGGTTGATCACAGTGTTGTGATCAACCCCACTGGCTTAAGCCGCTTCCGGCGTCGGCGCCCGGCGCACGTCCGGTTGCTTCCACGAATCGGCAGCACTTTCTTCGATGGCTTGCTGGATCGCCTTGCGGCGGGCTTCTTCGGCACGGCGGCTGAAGAACCAGACCAGGAAGGTCACCAGCGACACCGCCAGCAGAATCAGACTGGCCACGGCGTTGATCTCTGGCTTCACGCCCAGACGCACCGCCGAGAACACTTCCATCGGCAGGGTCGTCGAACCCGGGCCGGAGACGAAGCTCGCCAATACCAGATCGTCCAGCGACAGCGCGAACGACATCATGCCGCCCGCCGCCAGCGACGGCGCGATCATCGGGATGGTGATCAGGAAGAACACCTTCCACGGACGCGCACCGAGGTCCATCGCCGCTTCTTCGATCGACAGGTCCAGCTCACGCAGACGCGCCGACACCACCACCGCCACATACGCCGCACAGAACGTGGTGTGCGCAATCCAGATGGTGACGATGCCCCGCTCCTGTGGCCAGCCGATCATCTGCGCCATCGCCACGAACAGCAGCAACAGCGACAGACCGGTAATCACTTCAGGCATTACCAGCGGCGCGGTGACCAGACCGCCGAACAGCGTACGACCCTTGAAGCGGGTGATGCGGGTCAGCACGAAGGCTGCCAGCGTACCCAGCGCCACGGCGGCAATCGCGGTGTAGCAGGCGATTTCCAGCGAGCGCACCACCGAGCCCATCAGTTGCGAGTTGTCGAGCAGGCCGACATACCACTTCACCGACCAGCCGCCCCACACCGTTACCAGTTTCGAGGCGTTAAACGAGTAGATCACCAGGATCAGCATCGGCAGGTAGATGAACAACAGGCCGAGCACCAGCATCAGGCTGGAGAAACGGAAGCGCTTCATTCTTTACCCTCCATTTCCTTGGCCTGACTGCGGTTGAACAGGATGATCGGCACGATCAGGATCGCCAGCATCACCACCGCCAGGGCGGACGCCACCGGCCAGTCACGGTTGTTGAAGAACTCTTGCCAGAGCACTTTACCGATCATCAGGGTTTCCGGACCGCCGAGCAGCTCCGGGATCACGAACTCGCCCACCACCGGGATGAACACCAGCATGCAGCCGGCGATGATGCCGTTCTTGGACAGCGGCACGGTGATTTTCCAGAAGCTGTTGAAGGTGCTCGAACCCAGGTCGGAAGCGGCCTCCAGCAGGCTGGTGTCATGCTTCACCAGGTTGGCGTACAGCGGCAGAATCATGAACGGCAGGTACGAGTAGACGACGCCGATGTACACCGCGAGGTTGGTGTTGAGGATCTGCAGCGGCTCGTCGATCAAACCCATGCTCATCAGGAAGCCGTTGAGCAGGCCGTTGTTGCTGAGGATGCCCATCCACGCATACACGCGGATCAGGATCGCGGTCCAGGTCGGCATCATGATCAGCAGCACCAGCACCGTCTGCAGCTCTTTGCGGGCGCTGGCGATGGCGTAGGCCATCGGGTAGCCGATCAACAGGCACAGCAGCGTGCTGAAAAACGCCATCTTCAGCGAGCCGAGGTAGGCGGCGATGTACAGCTCGTCGTCGCCGAGCATCGCGTAGTTGCCCAGGTTCAGCAGCAGTTGCAGCTTTTGCTCGGCGTAGGTGTAGATCTCGGTGTACGGCGGAATGGCCACGTCCGCTTCGGCGAAGCTGATCTTCAGGACGATGAAGAACGGCAGCATGAAGAACAGGAACAGCCAGATGAACGGGACCCCGATGACCAGCTGACGGCCACCGGGAATTATTCGATTGAGCCGGCGTTTGAATTTGCGCATGTTCATGAGCGAAGTACCACGCCGCTGTCGTCTTCCCACCACACGTAGACCTGATCGCCCCAGGTCGGACGTGCGCCACGGCGCTCGGCGTTGGCCACGAACGACTGCACCAGCTTGCCGCTCGGCAATTCGACGTAGAACACCGAATGGCCGCCGAGGTAGGCGATGTCATGCACCTTGCCGCTCGACCAGTTGTATTCGCAGGTCGGCTGGTCGGCGGTGACCAGCAGTTTTTCCGGACGGATCGCGTAGGTCACGGACTTGTCCTGCACCGAGGTGCTGATGCCGTGGCCGACGTAGATCTGCCGGTCGAGGTCCTTGCAGGTAATGGTCGCGTGACCTTCGGCGTCGTCGATCACTTCGCCTTCGAAGATGTTCACGTTACCGATGAATTCGCAGACCAGACGGCTGGTCGGGGTTTCGTAGATGTCGATCGGGCTGCCGATCTGGGCGATCCAGCCCAGGTGCATGATCGCGATGCGCTCGGCCATGGTCATGGCCTCTTCCTGATCGTGGGTCACCATCACGCAGGTCACACCCACGCGCTCGATGATTTCCACCAGTTCCAGCTGCATCTGCGAACGCAGTTTCTTGTCCAGTGCGCCCATCGGCTCGTCGAGCAGCAGCAGTTTCGGCCGTTTGGCCAGCGAACGTGCCAGCGCCACACGCTGACGCTGACCGCCAGACAGTTGATGCGGCTTGCGCTTGGCGTACTGGCTCATCTGCACCAGCTTGAGCATCTCGGCCACGCGGGCGTCGATCTCGGCCTTGGGAATCTTGTCCTGTTGCAGGCCGAACGCGATGTTCTGCGCCACGGTCATGTGCGGGAACAGGGCGTAGGACTGGAACATCATGTTGATCGGTCGCTCGTACGGCGGCATGTCGGTGATGTCGACGCCGTCGAGGAAAATGCGCCCCTCCGTGGGCCGTTCGAACCCTGCCAGCATCCGCAGCAGAGTGGATTTGCCCGATCCCGAACCGCCGAGCAGGGCGAAGATCTCGCCCTTCTTGATTTCCAGGGACACATCGTCCACGGCAACCGTCTCGTCGAACTTCTTCGTGACCCGGTCGATTTTGACCAGCACCTGTTTCGGTGTCTGGTCGCCCTCGAGGGCTTTCTTATAGGCGCCGGAGGCAACTGCCATTTACAAAACTCCCAGAAAAAAAGAGTGCAGTTCGCCCACGCAAGACGAACCCAGGATAGTTTGTACGTTGAAGCTATTTACCCGACTTGACCTTGGTCCAGCTGCGGGTCATCAAACGCTGAATGTTCGGCGGCAACTCGATCGACACGTAGGTCTTGTCGAGCACGGCCTGCGGTGGATAAACCGACTCGTCGGTGCGGATGGACTGCTCCATCAGCTTGTCCGAACCCGGGTTGGGGTTGGCGTAACCGACGTAATCACTGACCTGGGCGATCACCTCAGGTTTCAGCAAATAGTTGATGAAGGCGTGGGCCTCTTTGACGTTGGCCGAATCCTTCGGAATCGCCAGCATGTCGAACCACAGCGCGCCACCTTCTTTCGGGATCGAGTAGGCAATGTTCACGCCCTTCTTGGCTTCTTCGGCACGGTTCTTCGCCTGGAAGATGTCGCCGGAGAAACCGATGGCCACGCAGATGTCGCCGTTGGCCAGGTCACCGATGTATTTCGAGGAGTGGAAGTAGGTCACGTAAGGACGCACGGCGAGCAGTTTGTCCGTGGCCTTGGCGTAATCCTTGGGATCAGTGCTGTTGGCGTTCAAGCCCATGTAGTTGAGCACGGTCGGCATCATTTCATCGGCCGAATCGAGGAACGCCACGCCGCAGCTGTGCAGCTTCTTGATGTTCTCCGGCTCGAACAGCACGCTCCAGGAGTCGATCTTGTCGACGCCGAGCACGGCCTTCACTTTATCGACGTTGTAGCCGATGCCGTTGGTGCCCCACAGATACGGTACGGCGTACAGGTTGCCCGGATCGTTCTGTTCCAGGCGCTTGAGCAGCACCGGATCGAGATTGGAATAGTTCGGCAGCTGCGCCTTGTCGAGCTTCTGGAACGCGCCCGCCTTGATCTGCTTGCCGAGGAAGTGGTTCGACGGCACGACCACGTCGTAACCAGTACGCCCGGCGAGCAGCTTGCCTTCCAGGGTTTCGTTGGAGTCGAACACGTCGTAGACCGGTTTGATCCCGGTGTCTTTCTGGAAATCGGCCAGGGTGGTCTCGCCGATGTAATCCGACCAGTTATAAATATGCACAGTACCGGCGGCTTGGGCACCGACAGCGAACGTCAGGCCGGCAGCGGCCAGCAGGGCATTGCGCAAAGAAGAAAAAATAGGCAAGTGGAGGTCCTCTGATTTAGTTGGGCCCAAGTTGCCCCGTGCTGCATGACAGTCACGGTTGCCCGGCAACAAAACCGGCGCGCAACTTACCTTCGAAAAACCGTTCCAGCAAAACTTTCTGTCATTTAATTGCACCACTGGCTGCCCGGGTGGAGGCGACGGCCAGCGGTGACTGCTTCAAACCGGCTTATTTACCGGATTTGATCTTGGTCCAGCTGCGAGTGATCAGGCGCAGGGTGGCCGCGTCCAGATCGCTGATCGCATAGAGCTGCTTCTTCACTTCAGCCGAAGGGTAGATGCTCGGATCGCTGGTGATTTCCTTGTCCACCAGCGGCGTGGCCGCCTTGTTGCCGTTCGGGAAACGCACGGCGTTGGTGATTTCGGCCATCACTTTCGGCTCGAGCAGGTAGTTCATGAACTTGTAGGCGGCTTCGACGTTTTCGGCATCCTTGGGAATGGCGACCATGTCGTAGAAAGTACCGGCACCTTCTTTCGGAATGGTGTAGGCCAGTTTGACCTTGTCACCGGCTTCCTTGGCGCGGGTCTTGGATTGTTCCAGGTCACCCGAGTAACCGACCGCCACGCAGATGTTGCCGTTGGCCAGGTCCGAGATGTACTTCGAGGAATGGAAGTAGGCAACCGAAGGACGCACTTTGAGGAACAGGTCCTCGGCGGCTTTCAGGTCAGCCTTGTCTTTGCTGTTGGTCGGTTTGCCCAGGTAGTGCAAAGCCGCCGGAATCATTTCGGTCGGCGCGTCGAGGAAGCTCACGCCGCAGCTTTTCAGCTTCTCGATGTTTTCAGGCTTGAACACGATGTCCCAGGAATCGATCTTGTCGATGCCCAGTGCAGCCTTGACCTTCTCCGGGTTGTAGCCGATGCCGATCGAACCCCACATGTACGGGAACGCGTGCTTGTTGCCCGGGTCGCTGGCGTCGCCAACGGCCTTGAGCAGGTCTTCGTCGAGGTTCTTCCAGTTCGTCAGCTTGGACTTGTCCAGTTCCTGATAAACGCCGGCCTTGATCTGCTTGGCCAGGAAGTTGTTGGAAGGCACCACGATGTCGTAACCGGATTTGCCGGCCAGCAGCTTGGCTTCCAGGGTTTCGTTGCTGTCGAAAACGTCATAGACGACCTTGATGCCCGTCTCTTTTTCGAAATTGGCAACCGTGTCCGGCGCGATGTAGTCGGACCAGTTGTAAACGTGCAACACCTTGTCGTCCGCCTGAACCGCACCCGCCATCACGCCCATCAGGGACATGGCGAGCAGAGTCTTGCCAGCGAGCTTTTTGCCTAATGCCTTCATGCGTTAATGCTCCAAATTTTTCTTTTTTGAACCACTTTGTTCAGCGGCCGAACCCGGACAACTGGAAC